>JGI24021J15306_10000067_pt1 | contig 45409 bp, 27 predicted proteins | sample Ectturendosymbi1_FD_15306 | JGI IMG/M metagenome (IMG submission 15306)
AGGAATCCCTAAGAAATTATCTAATTAATTCGTGTTTTTTGCCCATAACATGCCAACCACAAACGCTCCAAGTCGATCAATATTTGTAACGATACGGATTTTCGCCTAATTTATTTTCAAAGAAAAAACAAAGAAATTACCCCTTGTAAATTTTTTTTAGGCCACGATGACATGATCCAAAAATACCTTGACCCCACCCGCTCATGACATCACCCCAAAAAAGTTCAAAACCGAAAGTTCCCAGATTTTTTAAAATTGCGCTTGGGAGACTTTCTGCTTCTTCGGAGGGTTTGGACAGCTCTCTAGCTCCATCGATTGGAAAGTTGTGACCGGACAAGTAAAAGCCACTATAATGGCTTTGCGTTCCGCAAGACCCCGTGTGCACATGGCGAGATGGGAATTCCCTTCTTGCCAAGCATACCTGTGCAAGTTCTGCCATCTCCCGAGTATCGTCGATCGCAAATACAATCGTAACTTCCGTCGGTGTTCTCACAGCGTGCGTTGACGTCACACTCGTGGGTGTTGTCTCGGCACTCATTGATGTCTAGGAATAAATGTGTGATCACTGATTACGTTCACAGAAGCATGCAGTACGTTGCCGGCACGCTCATTTTTTAAAAATATTTAGAGTTTTTTCTTTCTCCTGGATTCTCATTGAAAAATCTAGCTTGATGGCAGAGTGCTCTTTTTAATCTGCTTAGCGATAAGTAAACACTCTTGCATGATTTGACTCAGTGCTGCATTAGAGTTTTTTTTTCTTTTTTATGTTTCTGCAGTGATGTCAGTGTAAAATATATTCAACGGTGTAGCGTTGAAAAGGATTGGGGAAACCTTCGATTAAAGCGAAGATGTGACCTTCTACGATCAATATAGCTGGGAATTTTGTCTGGTAAGGAATTCCAAGGAATATCAATGAAAGCTCCGATTTTTGGTGCGATGTGATGAAGTAACACTAAGCCCAACATTCTTCTCCCTTGAAAAGGGGTGGGATGACGTCGTTTCTCTGCGTTCCCCACGACTACCCCACTCAATATACTGTATATAGAATCTTTTCATGGAAGATTAGGAACACAGAGAAAACCACAGAAAAAATTGTATGACTTAAAACTGAAAATTACAAACATTACTGCAAACTTAGCATAAAAAATGATTTGTGAAAGAGTTTTTCTTTGGTATTATTTTAACCAGTATGGATCGAAAGGGTCGCTGTGCTAACGTCTGCTCCAAGTTTTTCGCACTCTTTCAACCTTCTCTGTTGTAACACCAGTGGTTTTGAAGGCATGATGCTGAGGTTGAGTCCCTCAAGCTTTTAAAGATTAGTCAAACTGGATGACAACTTGAAAATAGAAATTCAAGTACGTACGCAAAAACAACACCATTCGTTATATAATTAGGTTGGTTGTCTACTTTTGGCACAAAATCATTTCAAAAAATTTGAATTAAGACTTCTGCGCTGATTTAATCGTTTATACTGTTAAAGCTTACAGAACAACTAAGACAGGGGGCACCAACTTTTTTGAAATTGAGAGTAACTTCTTGGGCACCAATTATTGCGAAGGGCTAGCAGTTTGACACACACTTGTGAAATAAAAAGCGTTTGCTTAATTTACGTTTCATCAATGTTATTATCAATGATATTCATCTACGTTAAGGCACTTATCATGCTAATGGTACTTTACGAAGTACGAACAGACCTGAAAGCGCCCCACGTGGTCATTGCGAGCGATTTGGTGCCCTCGGGCAACATGTTGCTGACCCCTGCATCTGAGGCTTTGCCTCTTTATCAGGTGCCAGTTTCACCAAACCATTTTTAAGCACGACATTTTTTCCTGGAATCCTTGCTCTTCAACTCACCGAAGCAAGATGGGGGTTCATTGGACCACAGTCCGTTCAGCATGCACTCCACTCGACTGTTGCCGAAAAGGGCGAAGCCGGTGTCGCACGTGTAAGTGACCACATCGCCGACCGTGTACGGGGACTGAGCGCTAGATATCAAGGAACCGTTGACAATCTCGCCCAGATCCGAACAGGCGATTTCTGAAAATAGCGAAGAAGCGCAGTTATTATCGCGACTTTCGACTTAAAACCAGCTTTAACTCTTTATGTCTACAGCAGATGTTAGCCAACGGTTGCCAGCTCGCGTGGTTTGTAACTTGCACATAAATTGTGGATTGCCAATCCGAGGAGAGGTAATCTCACCAATGATTTGTCAACATAGCTTGAGGTAAACCGGAAAGTTTATTTTACAGGTTTTTCTGCAAACAATGCATAAAAACCAAGTTTCAAGTATGTTTCTGATTTTTGTAAGTCTGACTTTCTACCTGCAGTTGAGCAGATTGTAGAGGGTTAAAATTTATACAAGAATATGGCAAATTTAGACAAGTGCGAACATTCATAGCACTCACTGTTGCACGTCATCCCATCACCAGTGTAGCCGCTCTGGCACGTGCACCGGTACGAGCCATCTGTATTCGAGCAAGTCGTCCCTTCGCCACACAACGCGGGGCTGTTTGTGCACTCGTCAATATCTACCAACAATATAACCAAGTAAAGGCCTTATAAAGTCAACGAATCCTGAACCATCAACCCTTTCAAATTCCTCATACGTCAATGTGACGGTTTTCTCCCTATAATCATGGTAAGTTCAATCACGCAAGCTGATACTGTAGCAATGGAACACCCGCCTGGAGTTTGGTTGGTAACACGTTTTAACTTATTCCATCTCTTTGACAGCACCGGTTCCTTGGTCTCATCACTGAATACAGAGCACCTTGCGTTGTTATAACTGTGAAGCAGCGCCAATGTGAACTGACGTGACAACTACGCCTAAGCCAGCTGCGACCGCTGCTGTGTTTTCCAAGTTTATCTCCGTCCCTACAGATGATTCAACAATACGGAAGCGGCAACTGTCGATTACACTGCTGATCATTGTTAAGTTCAACAAGATGCAAGCAACGAAACAAGAATACACGCTAGTATCTGAGCAGCGAATTGCCCAGATCAACGAGATTTTAAGGCTGGTAGAATCGCGTCACAATCGCGTCACCCGGAAATTTCTGGACCGTGCCCGAGATACTTCGCGATCACCGATAAAATGGAAAAGCACTACATATCGTTATCTTCTATTCGAATAAGAACTGATGAAAGCTAAATTAGGCTAAATATATACTCTGATAAGGTCTCGGTGTCTAATTCTTGGCTGTGAAAAGACTCCTTTCGACCAAGAGTGACATATCGCTAGATCGCCACATGGCCTCTGCAAGAACAGACGGTGAAATCCAGGCCTAGTTTATATGCAGTTTCCTCGTCGCCGTTTCTGCAATGCTCGGGTCAAAACACACTTTACAGCAGAGCCGCTACGACCACTGCAGCAAAGCTTTACCGGTGCAAGAAGGTTCTTCCATAGACCATCGGCCATTTTGCTGACAGGTCGCCGTGTTTTCTTCCCCAACCAAGGCATATCCCGCATTGCATGAGTAGGTGACGTTGGTGGTGACCACGTACTGAGCCAGGTTGTCAGGCGTAAAGATGCCATTCACGTCAGGGAATGGACGTCTACAAGTTATTCCTGTCAGGCAAAGCCAAGCATTAAAAATGTTAAATCTTAGAGTAAAGTGAAACCTGCGTGTCGAATCTTCTATGTTATTTTAGTGGTATTGCGCACGTAAGCAATGCTTTAACTTGCTGATTCGCATCCAGCGCTGTAAACCGTCTCGCTATACAGTGCAATTCCCGATGAACCTCTCAAAAAACTTCATGCCTGGCGAACACGTTTCGTCTCTACAATTTTTTAAACGTTAAAGCGCCACGTCTTGTATATGAGAAAAGCCAACAGAAAAAATAATCAAAGGAAGAAAGTAATCGTCTCCTACAAGACATGAAATTAACAAAAAGGTAACGAGACCACGAAACTCGTTTCCTTGTGCAGATAAATTGCGATTGATTAGCTTGTTGTGGGTCACTGCTGTGACTTAACTATTATTGCTAAATGATGGGTACAAGCTTGAATCATATCAAGAAGATGGATGCAGAACCAGGCAGGAGATTCCTCAAACAGCTGGCTGTAAAGCTAGAGCTTGTCTTGTTTTTTTTGAGACCACTCACTGTTGCATATTATTCCGGTGCCGGTATATCCATCGTTGCATTCGCAAGTGTAACTGCCTGGAGTGTTGGTGCATGTTGCTGAGACACTGCATGGCTCCTTACGCTGGCATTCGTCGATATCTGCAACACAACTGTACAAATCAGTAAAAATATAATGAGACGTCTTCCATCTAGGACAAAAAATGAAGCAGAAGCAGTGTGTGAGACGCAACAACATAAGCTTTTCCACAGAGAGGCAATCAAACGGCTATACAGCAATAGTACTTAATGGGGTCCCCAGGGGACCAAAGTAAAAAATCTGAGGGTCCACAGAGGAAATGCCAAGGTATTTTATTTTAACCCTCGGATCAACAAACTACAACAACCACCACTTTGACCAGCGACATAACCGCACACTAGGGGTCCCCAAGCCAATATCTTTAGAAATAAGGGTCCACGGGTTTAGAAGGGTTAACAACCACTGGACTACAGGACTTGCTGCAACACTCGCCACTTCTAAATGTTAAACATCTATTTACAGTTGACACCTCTGGCACATAGCGTAACAAAAGTCTGTACCCAGTAAAAAAGGCAATGTGTCGAATACGAGCACAAGCTCTAAAACCGAACTGATACCTTCAAGGTCATTTCCAGCAAACCTGCAGCATCAACACAACAGCAAATGCAATGTATCACACTGAATGGTGAAAAATGCTGAAAAGCTTCAGCAAAAACAACTCACCGTCGCAACTCGGTTCAGAAGCGGACCAGGTGCCGGAACCCAGGCACGTCAAGCGGGCAAAGCCCGCTCGCGTGTAACCGGTGATGCAGGTGTAAGAGACGGTGTCGCCAAAGTAGAAATCTCGGTCTGCTCGAGGGTTTCTGACCGAGTTCTTAACATCCGACAGTGCCGGGCACTGAATTCCTGATGATAAAATAAACCACACGCCCGCGTTCGCAGTTGGTTTGGTGCAGAGATACGGAAACTGCAAGCTAGGAAGGAAAGTTCTGGCCCGAACATCAAGTCATGCTTTTCATTGCAATATAAAAAAAGCAAAGCAGACAATGACAATTCTTACACGATTTTTCATTCGTTCGCAATATTTGCAACGTGTAAGCTACGGGAGAAACCGTTAAACGAAAAGAGCATCAGAAAAATTTGCAAAAATGAAAACTTTTGCCCGTCGTTTTTTTGCCAACGCTTCTCCAACTATTGACATTGAGATGTACACAATACTGCTAATTATTGTCACCTTTCGCGCGTTCATCAAATTATTGAAACTCACTTGAGCAATTCAAACCACTGCCAACATAACCTTCTTGACAAGTGCAACGGAAACTGCCATCGGTGTTTTCGCATTCGGCGTTGACGTCACACACTGCAATGTTGTTGGCGCATTCGTCGATATCTGAAATGGTGTATGACCAGATTTTCATTAGAAACAAAAACTTGCAAGACAACGCCAACAGAGACATTTTTTGGCTACATTTCGCCACAGCGTTGTTCAGAGTGCTTCGTCCTTTACAAAGCCAATGCACTTATGGCTTTCGCTTCCCGTTAATCGCCCCCCCGTTTGTTAGTTTTCGTTTACCAGAAATTGATTTATTTCAATTTCCTGAAGCACGAACAACGTTTTCAAATGAGGAAACTTCAAAAAGCAAGCTCGTGTCGGCCGCCTCGAACGCCGATTCTTGTCTTTCCGTCTCTGTGAATACATGTTTTTTGAGAGAAAAGCTTGAACAAACCCAACTTTCACATACCAGTGCATGTCGGGGCCGATTCGGACCATTCGCCGCTGTCCAAGCACGTGGCCGAACTCGCACCATTCCTCGTGTACCCCTTGTTGCAGCCGTACGTCACTGCGTCCCCGACTGCCCACGACGTTTGCGAGGGAGGAGAAAAGTAGCCGTTAATCGGAGGAACCGGGATCGGGCATTGGATCACTGTCGGAATGGCAACAAATGATTAGCAGCAGTCGAGCAAAACAGCACCTGAGATTCCCAGCATCGATATTACGCACAGTTGGGCGAAACTTCGGTAGAGTTTTTCGTTAAGAAGAACGAGGTATTTCTCTTCACGAGAACGATGGGAGCACTTACATTCACAGGTCAAACCATTGCCGGTGTATCCGGAATTGCAGCTGCATGTGAAGCTACCGACGGTGTTCGCGCACTCGGCGTTCTGGTCGCACGGCGTGTCGAGTCGGTTCGCACATTCCTGAATGTCTGGATTCGTAAAAAAGATTGACATTAGATTCATTTTTCTGTATTTGTTTATCCCGGCAATGGGTACTAAGTGGTTGAAAGTATGAAAGGGCAAACCGATAGTTTTGAAATTATAATAAAACATAGTAAACCAAAGTTAACAAAAACTGAAGCATAAACTCACGGACGTTAGGCAAAGATAGATTCATTTCAACTGATCTACCAGTGTATTCACTTATCATCAGCCTCGACCCATTCTGCTAATTGGGCAACCACAATAATGCTTATGCATCAACTTACTTGATAACAACAAGTTTTCTCAGTACCATCTCTGTTTCAGACGTTTTATCAAATTACATCTTTACCTTACACAAGATTTCAACCCTTGTGTTTTAGCTGATCCTTTCATTCGCTATCACCAGCAATATCCCTCTACATGTGAAAGGTCATGTAAAAACTTAGCAATGCTTTCAGATCGAAAAGTGTCGGTCATGAAAACGATTTCTTCCAAGCTGACGGAAAAACTTTATATGTTTCGAAAAACATCAGCTTGTTGTGTGATTTCCCAATTTTTCCACCACTAATTTAGTACAGAAAAAATGTATCTATATTTCTGATGTTACTAACTTATTCACAGAGATTTTGCCGTTTAGTTTTTTAGGTACTTTTCTGATTTTTAACTTGCCTGAAAATTGCTGTTTAAAACCGAATCTTTATTATACCTAATATAAAAAGAAACCATTAGTATTTAAAAAAGATTTATTATTTTTGAAGAAAACGTTTTTTATTTGTAAAAATAGTCTCTACTGTTTTCCTAAACATTCATGTGGGCCTGGAACGAATTTAAAATTCTTACGTCTTTTAAAAATATCTGTTGTTCCTATTGTCATTCTACAATTTATAAAATACTTTGAAAAATTTGTGTTGAAAATTTCCGTAAAGAGTCCAATAGCTCCGTAACATTTTCTTGACAACAGGCATGATGTGCGTTTCAAGGTTTAGAAAATCTATTTCAAAAAACATGGGTTTACAAACTGGCTGCCATACTTACCGACACAAGAAACTGATGTTTCCGACCAAGTGCCATCTGACTGGCATCTGCTAGTTGCGGCCCCTTGCAAAGCGTACCCGCTCTGGCAGGAGAATGTGACATTGGTTCCGACAGAGTACGACGTCTGCACGAGCGAAATTATGACGTTTCCTGGTACAGGTAGCTCGGCGCAAGTTATTTCTGAAACACAGATAGAACCACGATCCCATTTTATTCTGCAAAAATGAAACGCAGTCTGTAAAGCGACAAGGTGCATTGGTTTCACAGGAAATGTGACGAAAGTTGATCCTCTTTTGTCTTCGAGAATCAAACTTTCGTCGCACTTTTTGTCTTCGACGTCTTGCGCCCTTCGACTGCCTACCTTCGCAATCTTTTCCGTTGCCTCGGAAGCCCTGGTTGCAAGTACAATCGTAACTGCCCAGCACGTTATCGCAACGTGCCTGAGAGTGGCATGGATTGAGGTCATCAGAACATTCATCAATATCTGCAGACAACACATACTCAAAAATAGAAACTTCGTTTTTTTTTGTTCGTGAAAAGGCGAAATAGATTGTCAAAATCCTTTCGTAGTCGCAGCACAAAAAAATACACGAGTGCTCCAACACTACAATTAGAAAACAGCCGTTTCATGTGCGCCTCTGCTAACTTGTTTGTTTTACTTGGGTGCTATGCAGAGAGCATAATGCTGCGTTAATCAACATGCTTCTAAACATTTTAACGGTAGACTGCCAGGGGGCAGGCATCTCCTCTTGGTGAAAACGTTGGGTAACGTATCGAGTCTCTACACTCGTTTAGTGTAGTTTTCAATAGTGGCAGGTGGCTTTGCTGCAGCGGTAATCGGATTTGTGTACACGACATGTTGGAGATCCGCAAGGGCACCCTCAAGCACTGGGTCATCCCCAGGTAACCCCAGGGTTTTCAAACTAAGGCAAACTACTGGCAGAAATTGTGTGCTTGTCTGTTTTCAAACTTGTTGGTAGTTACTTCACAATATGTTTTAATAAAATAATAAATCTGGTAAAAACACTCCAAAACCTGCCTTGGACCTTGTGGTTGTTGGCTAGAAAACCACCTGGCAGCAAAAATGTTTATTGTGAGTCACTACGTTCAATGAAGGTAGGTTGTGGAGCCGGAGCCAGAGTCGGAGCCCAAGCAATTTTGGATGATTGGAGCTGGAGCCGGAGCTGGAACTAAAAACTTTTAGATGGCGGAGCCGAAGTCGGAGCCTGAAATTTTTGGTGCCGGTTCCACAGCCCTAGTTTGTGGGGCAAGCGAGTTGTGGAAATAATACAATGGTTTTCAGTTTTCAATAGACCCAACAATTTTGAAGCCGGAGCTGAAGCCAAAACTGCAGATGCCTGTAGCTGGAGCCAGAGCCGGAACCCGAATATTAAATTATGGCACAACAGCTCTGCTTCTATTAAGCTCCATTCTAAATACTATGAGCGTTTGCAGAGATGACGACTTTTTTATCAAACTTTGTGATGATAAGCGCCCGTTGCTGAAGTATGAGCTTGCTGGCACAGTGGCAAAAACGCACTTTCACGACTTCTGCATCGGCGGTAGCAGCGATGGGCACACTTACTGTTTTCGCGGGCTACAAAAACAGCCTATTTCGTGGCCCTCGGACACTTCGGCGGTCAATATTAGTCAAAGATGCAATTGCGTTAATTACGTGAGGTGCTTTTCCACGTAGGAGAGCCATTGTTTATGGTTTCCAAGCGAGGTCGCAACCAGGTTATATTTTCGGGGGAGAGCAAAATGTTTGTAACTTGCTGTTGCACTATTTTAGGGGTGGAAATGGTTGTAACTTGTTGTTGTGCCCATCAACTAAACATGATTTTGAAAATTTCGAGGGGTGGCAATCGCCCTGTCGTCCACTCCTGGTTGAGGGTCTGCTTCCCAGCCCATGTTTAACGTACACCGGACATTTTCAGCGAGCCTTCGCCCGCTAACGTTTTTGGCTTTGCCGGCTAAGAATTGAGTTGTTGGTCACGATTTACCGACCACTGCTTTACAGAAACTTTAAACGTAGTGTGCATGCGAATTGGGAAACTTCTGAAAACAACTGCAGTTATATGATCGCTGGCATTCGCTGCAGAAATCGCGTTGCAGAAAATGTTTTGCTGTGCATGCACAACCTTAAAAATGATCACGCACCCTGGAATGGTAAACGCATTCATGAAACCTCACCGGAACAACGCGGCGGAAATGCAGTCCATTGTCCGGTGTTTTCGCATGTTATCACCGCTTGCCCAATTAGCGTGTAACCGACATTGCAGGCGTAGAGCAAACTGCTTCCAGGTCTGTACCGAGATTTTTCGCCTCTGGCGATGATTGTATTCGAGGGCTTTCCAGGAAATTCACAAGTAATTGCTGTGACAATTGCAAATAACGAGATAATATGCGTGAGAAAAGAGATGGAATAAAATAGAAGAAAGCAGTGAGCGTTTTAAGCATAAAATTTGCTGCCTGAAACAGGTTTCTACTTAACTCACGACAGAGTTTCAAAAAGCTTGTGTAACTGTTTTTTTTCTTTTTCATTGGCATTGGATGTTATGGCCCTTTTTACCTCAAGACCGACTTAAACATTCCAGGCAAATCTTGTTTTACACACAAAGTACTACTTCCCTTTCTTAGTTAATCTTGCATTTCACACTCTTTGAAATCGGATTCAGGTCTTGCATTTCTTGTTCGACTCACAAGGTTTAGTCATTTCTAGCATAAATCAATTGGATCCTTGAAAAGCATCATAAAATGACTTTCTCTTTTTTAAATTTTAATCTGCATTGTTTGAAAGTGAAAATTAATAACCAAAGCATAGAGATTATGTACCCAAAGGTGAAATAGTTTGGTTTGCAACGGGTGTTTGTCAGATGCTTGTGTTCTAAGAAAACTTGTCCCAATTACAGTAAGGTTGTGAAATGATAATTTGTACTGAGAAAAAGCTTTTTTACACGTGGAATGTCGTCAGAAACTCATCCAACACTTTCTAATCACTAATAGTTTTTACTTTTCAAGTTACTTACGCGAGCAAAACACGCCGTCTCCCTGATATCCAGCCTTGCACCGACACTGGTGCTGTCCGAGCGTGTTGCGACAAATCGCGTCCTTGTGACAAGGGTTGCTACTGGCACATTCGTCGATGTCTGCAAGAAAAAAGCGACGTTCGACGTTGAGGATAACACGTGTATCCGCGTTATAGCCATATAAAATATTACAAGATGGTCTAAATTTCACAATAAGGTGAGTTGCGGGAGCTTTGGGAATCCAGGTTTTGTTCTTGACGTTGCGATTGGAAAGGTCTCTGGGCTCATGTTTTCAGAAATACGGAGCAAAAGTCACGAACTCTACCTGTACAAGTGGGGGGAAGAGACGTCCACAGACCCGATGCCAGGCAAGTGATGCTCTCGCTGCCTTCAAGGCTGTACCCAGCGTTGCATTCGAAGATGAGAGTCAAGCCGGCTTGGAAAGAACCTGGGCTTGAGGGAGTCATTTGTCCGTTTGCGGGCGCTGTCCGTGAGGGACAATTCACAACTGAGCAATAAAGAATTGGTTGCTGGATTATTCGCAAGTATGAATGCTATGTGTATTCGTGTGATCGTGCATAGAAGTGCACGATGAGCTTTTAAAGAATCGTGCTTCCAATTTATTCCGCACATGTTTGAACTTGAGACCTGAATGCAGTGACATTGTTTTTTCTTGTGAATATTGTTGAATATCCACAAATCAAGCGATACAAATTCTCTGGTTGCACAGACCTTGGTGATCTGGCATTGGTACTTCGATTCATAAAAAACAGTTTTCATGTATTTTGGCCATAAATGTAATAAATATTCAGTATATATATTTCAACATAATGCTTGGGCACAGGCAAAGCCGCTTGTGAAGTAAAAACGACCAAGCAGTGTACGTAAAAATCTAAAGTGCTCCCAAGTTAAAGCGAGGACACTTCTATAAACGAATGCCCCATATGAACTATTTATACCTGAGCAGCTTTCTCCATCTCCAGTATAACCAGCCGAGCACCTGCATGTGAAAGATCCAATCGTGTTGGTGCACACGGCGTTTTGGTGGCATGTGTCGGTTTTCAAAGAGCACTCGTCGACATCTGCACGTCATCAAATGCCATGTCTTACGATTCCGCACAGAGACTAGTAATTTTCTAATTTGATATTCGGATACCGTCTGACATTTAGTTAAAGCTCGTAAACGACCATCTGAAATGATACCACTTACCTGGAGTACATACACATTTACTCAATTAAGGTTAGCGAACTATTTCTCTAATTAAACACGCTCTGCATAAAATGATGTATTACCGACGCATGTTGGGGGAGCACTCGACCATACGCCAGATGCCCCGCACGTTGACTCTTCGCTGCCTTTGATGGCATAACCTGGATTACAAACGTAACGGATCGTCTCCCCTTGGGCGAAACTGGTTTTGTCGCTTGGTTCAATCGCACCACGTCGCGGAAGTCTGGGAAGACTGCAGCGAAGAGCTACAAACAAAAAATAAAACTTTTAAAAATCAGAGCACTGCGTTTGTTTGAAAACCACGAAATCTGAAAGCAAAAACTTAAAACCTAAACATCTCAAGCTGAAAGCTCGCTAACCGTTATAGGAGTTTGTTTTTTCATTTGCACGTAGAATGAAACTGAGAGAAAAGGAAGAAATACAGGTTTCGCAATCGATACAGAACGTTTGGAGTTTTGCAGTTCTTAAAAAGCAAGAATGGACGTTTTTTACAACAACTGACAGTGAAGCAGCAACGCAGTTGGTTTGTCGTGTTTCTCTGTTTGCAACCTCCGCAATCTGAAGTTCCAATCGTTGCCAGAGCGTGTAGGTACGCGAGAGATATTGGCGGTTTATACCGGCCCAAGCAAAGGTGGGATGATCACCAATGAACATCTGCGTAATAGGATTCTCTAGACACACTAAAGATCTTGCAGTGTGCAGAATGCAAAATGGATCCCAATTCTCGCGGGCATGTTCCCGTCAAGTGCAGGTGCATTTCAATTCTCGCCTTTAAAGGGGGTCTCAGTTTTATGCAAAAATCTTTCAAAATTTATAGTTTTTGTTATGGTAATGGCCTCGGTTCCACAGCTATGATTTTGAGAGTTTGTGCAGCTCACTTTTAGGTAAATGCACCTGCACTTGACGAGAACATGTGTAGACACGGGCCAAAACAAAATTTCGCAAAAGGGGTTCCGCCAAAACAAAAATTTGCGCAGAAGGCCGCGATATGCTAAAACCACTGCTGCCTAGGCTCAATGACGTCAGACATAATCAGTCACAAGACATTACTGCTGTGCATAAACAAAGGCAAGTAAAAGCACTCCATTATCTTGGCCTGTTTCCTTATTCAAAGGTTTGCTAAAATTTGCCTATATAATTTCATAATTTGCCTAAATAAATTGAATTTCAAACCGGTTTAAAGCCTGCCAAGTGAGGCGTAGCCATCTCTGAAAAACACGTAGCAGCATGGATAAACTATAGTTTTTTAAATGCAGAACAACAACAAGTAGAAAACGTGCGAATCCCTGTGAGCGATTTTTCACATTCCTGCTACCTCCTCACCAAAAGCAAACACCGCGGTCGTATTGGTTAAACAAAATTTTTAGTGAAACAGTGATAGTCGCGCTGCAAAAAAATTTTATTTTGAGATGTCATTGAAGAAGGAACGTATCATTGAATCCAGTTTTGAAAGTGGAAAAATGAACGATTGAATAACCATTCGTTTATGAAGCTCTATCTATGTAAAAAAAATTGCAAAAATGGATAAACTTTTAATTCAAATCGTACGTCACCCTATCCATGACAAAGGTTTTGTTTTCTTCACTGCACGGGATGTAGTCTTGAAATTATCAACTGATTGTAAAAATTTAGCAATCAGCTTACGACGGTTTCAGAGATTTGCTGTGTAACAAGAAAGGACCAATCTCTTGTCTACGGAGTAACAAAATAGGGTGCCAAGCCTGCAGTGACGTCAAATATTTATAAACTACCGCCACGAGTACCCACAAAAGAAAGTGTTCTGTTTCATGAGAGCTACCCAGTCGACTGATGTAATACCTGTGCAAGTGCGTCCATTGCCAGTGTAGCCTCTTTTGCAAGAACAAGTGAAACTTCCTACAGTGTTGGTACAATTCGCGTTTTCGTTGCAGTCGTTGCTTCTGTCAGAACACTCGTTGATGTCTGTGTGGTAAAAATAGCAACGTTTATGACAGTGAAAATTACAGGCGTTTCACCCCATTACAGTATAGTAGTATATGCAACTTTTTGAAACGATCATTGCATAAATTAAGTCTTTGGTGGCAACAGAGCCAAAATGATCGGAATGCAGCGCAAGGGTGTTGTTGAAGCGGTCTGACGCATTAAAGTTTTCTAAACACCATAACGTCAGATTAAACACTATGCTTTATTTCTAAGACGAACAATTAGCTATACGTGGCATCTTGAGACATTATCTGCAAAAAGATTTTTAAAAATACAGTAACAAAATCAACTAATTTTCAAAAAACCACACCTTGGTCAACACTTTCCAAGAATTTTGATTTTTGTAATGTGAGCCAATTCGCAAAAACGATTAATCAGATTTTAACTGCTCTTTTACCATAAGCCTGGTATAGACCATGGTCGCACTCAATAGTTTTTCCTTACTTTTAACACATAGGAGAAAAACATTCTCTGCTGTCTGAAATCCGAACATGATGTTTGCACTGTAGCTACTGACAAAGATAAGTGACAAATTCAATCATTGCAACGACAATTTTGAAACCTGTTCTTTCAAAGGGCTTAACTCACCAAAACACGATGGTGGAGCCGATGACCAATGTCCCGTATTCAAGCATGTGAGGCTGGACTGGCCGTCCAGTTGAAATCCGGTGTTGCAGCTGAAGGTGACTGTGGCACCTGCGTCGTACCGACCTCCGATCGCAGGACTTCGTGAACCGTAAACCGGGTCCGAAAGTGAGGAACAAGTCACAGCTGTTGGAAAGAAGCAGGGCGATTGATGATGTCGGGGCAATGGAATTTAAGCAAAACTGATCATCACCGTATACAACCCGACAACAAAGTGGAAATCTACGAAGACAGACAAAGAGAGGTGAAAGTATTGAGGTTTAGGCAGATTTTGATTTTCTTCTCTGCAGTGGTGCAAGGACAGCGGAGAACTAAATGTAATGGGAAGTTGAATGCTGGTTTGGTAAGACCGTTAAACTAACCTGTGCACGACTGTCCGTTGCCAGTGTATCCCTCGTTGCAAACGCATGTGTAGCTGCCGTCAGTGTTTGAGCAACTAGCAAATTCATTGCAGACGCTCGGAGTTTGTCCACATTCGTTGACATCTGCCAACAATAAGGGCAAACTTGTAAGGGAACATTCAGACCAGTCTGCCAAGACTGCTTATAAAGCTTATAACGAGTCGCTTTTGACAAGCTGCTTTGCAGTACCACGGATGTTTTTCTTTTAAGGACTGATTTACCGACCAACAATATCTGTTGATGTATCTGGTGCAAAAAAGAAACGACACTGCCACGCTCAAAAACCTTTAAGCAGCATTTCTGTTGAGAATCTCACGCAAACGACAATAACAGCACCAATAATTTTTTACCAAACCAACAACACTTCAAACAAAGGGGAGGAGACGTTAACTTTGACCGTGGTGGTCAACAGATTTGGTTTAATTTAATCTGTTTTCTACCACTGCCCATAATATCGAGTTTCTTGAAATCGGTTAGTCACAACTAGGTCGATTCATTTGGTAAAACTCAACAGTGTAACCTTGGGATGCAAATATGCGGTCGCGCACTCGCGCCGCGCGACCACAAATTTGGAGCGGGCGAACGGAATTTGTAGCAACATAGCAGTGCCTAGCTTGTAATTTTAAGTGCAATATTATGGCAAAGCGTATGTGTGCGCTACTAAAATTTTCCACGCGCTAATACAATTAGTAGAAAATGTTTGCACTCCTGGTGAAAGCCGTTCAGCAAAGGGAAAAAACTTGCGGGAGGCTGCAAATGATGCGCGACGCGTGTCTCGCCTCGGGAGTGATCTCTGAAAACGCAAAATTGTCAAAAATATCCACACTGATACCGAAATAATGCTTTTTTCCTCATGAAGGACCCGTAAACCAAACCGCGTTTGAAAAGATAAGCAACAGTGGCACTACCATAGTGAGTAACTTAGTGAAGTAATTCAGTTGCAAAACCAGAACATACTGTGCCTTGGAAGTAAGTTGTCGCTAAAACTTTAAACTAAACGTTCTTGCAAACTGTTTATTTCACGGTTCACATGAAAAGGAATTCTGACTTAGATTACCTTCACATCTTGGAGCACCAGCCGACCATTTCCCACTTTCCTGGCACCTTATCAGAACATCACCCACGGTGGCGTAGCCGCGATTACATTTGTACCGAACGACGCTTCCGACTGGTCGTGGATCACTTGATCGAGGGGAAAAGGAGCCGTTGTCGATTGCATCGGGAGATTTGCATTGCGCATCAGCTATCAACAACCAGCTGGTTAGTCTGAGCTTAAGTAAGCATGACTTCAGCGAGGTAGTTTGCCAAAAGTGCTTGTCGACCAGTGAAATATCCATGCGTGTTATAAATCAGAGGGTTCGATTTTGGAATTTATTAAAACTAGCTAACGACTATGAAGCAAAGTGAAGAGGTATTGTAAGGAAACCGCACAAGATTTTACAACGCCAAAGTCAGGGCCGCAACGAGCTGATATTTTTTTTGAGGGGGGCGCATAATCATTGTTACTTGTTGTTATATAGGCTATACATGTATACATATTTTTGAAAATTTCGTTAGGAGGAAAATTACTGCAATTTAGCTCTTTGAGGAAAACTGCAGGCTGCTGGTTGGGTAGGTGGTATAATGATTTGATCCCGTTAAGATGATAATAGTAAAGCAAAATAAAAATCGCCTTTCTACTTTGTATACTTACAACTTTCAACCCAGAGCTAGCAGTGACAGCATGAGTTTGAACTTATGAATATAGCGCATATCAAGTATCGCGCAATCACTTAGCAACCCTTTGGAGTTTCTTATCAACGTCAATCTATCTCCACAAACTTCTGATGAAACCTACAAGAAACTGAAGGTGCTAAATGGTAACAGATACGGCATGCACGTGGAGAGCAGAGAGTCACTCTAAAACAGCATTTCAATTGTTTTGGCAGCTGTTGCTCAAAATAAATCAGTTCCTATCAGTGATCATCAGGTTGAAATTCATATCGGGGGTATCTTGGGACCACAGAGTTTTAAGCTTCGAACACAACACCATTGTGTGAACTCACCTGCGCAAGTTACTCCATCGCCGTTGTAACCATCATTGCATTCGCAGGTGTAGCTTCCGAGGCTGTTGGTGCACAGGGCGTTGACGTCACATGGGTTTCTGAGACATTCGTCAACGTCTGCGACGAAAAACAAAAACCCTGATTGAAGCGCGCTGAAAACCGGTTTTATGCAACGTGACATGTTTCACCTTTGAAAGGAACCTGTAAAAAACATCATTGGCATTTCACTAAAGCTTTTTTAAGAGTTTCGCAATCGTGACCTTTGATGGTGTCATAAGTCGCAGAGTCAGATATTTTCAGATTGTTTTGCCAGAGGCCAAATCGAAATTGATAAAACGTCACAAACTGGGACTTTCATCGTTTCCATGTCAAAAAGCTTGACGTTACCAATTACACAAGCCTCACCTGCAAATTGTGAAAGCAGCAATTATGTATTTTAAACGTTTTGGGGCTACCAACCTCGACATGGATTTCCTTGATAGCCTTGGACGCATGAACACTCGTACCTGTTCTGACCAGAGCATGCGCATTCTCGATTTTGTGACGTGTACCGCGAACCTGAAAAAAACGTCTAAGTACAGCCGGTTCTGATCGTACGTTGATAGAGTGTATTAGCTTGACCTCGTTCAAGTTCAATGAAAATTGATAATCACTGTTATCAACATAATGGCCGCGGATCTATTAACCAGCGTAGGGACTTCAATACTTGTCTTGCACACTTTAAAAAATGTTTGCTACAGATTGACAAATTTCAAGAATGAGTAGGCATCGCACAGTGAGTACAATATAGAAAGGGAAGATAATTTCTTCACAATCTTGAGCTGCTTTCAGAAAATGTGGGACGTTTTTCAACTTAAACACTGTTCACGAGACAGTTTGGTGCTTTTCGCATTTTGCACTGTTTCATACTTTTGATTGTTATATTTTCCTTAAATTATTTTTCATTGTTTATGCAAAATAAAGTTAAATGTGAAACAGCATTGTTTTCCGTTTCGCGAAGAGCGGAGGCAAATTTAAACTGCCCTTCAAATCTAAAAAGAAAAAAATTGCATTGTTTTTTTTTATTTTATAACAAAATGCAATAAACCAGAACCAAAAAAAGTTTGCCAAATACAAACATGGAAGGCAAGAGTTTCTGCTGAACTGCTTCTCGAACTAATCAATATCTGCGCACGAAGTTGAACACAACCTGATTGTTACAAAAATGCTATTTATCCCAAACTATTACGCTTCTGACCTCTGCTGACGTATGCGCCGTCGATTGTGCAGCCGCATTCGCTGCGCCGAATGCACTCGTCACCATCTCTGACGTATCCGACATTACAAATGCAGTCCTCTACCTGGCCGGGAATGTGGCAGCTGGAACAAAGAAACTTTAGTTGTAGGGGAAGTCATTCAGCAACCTTTAACCTTTAGCCTTTATGACAGTCGTGCCGGTCGAGTACAGTAGTTGATCGTGTTTCGAATTCTTAAAAAATTCTCAATTCAGTCAAAGATCATTGCGGAGGAAATATGTTTTTATGGTGTGGACGTGGAAATTGTTACCGAAAATACAAACCGAAAAGCCGTGTGTCTGAACTTCTTTTGTTATCACAAAATCGTTCTCAGGACCGGACGAATTTTGTACAGATTTAATTACGTACACTGTGCAAAATAGACTTTGCTCACCAGCAATAGAGAATTCATTTCACTAGACCATTACTTCGAGCTGAGTTTATTTTTCAAAATAATCTTTCATGGCAAAGTTAAAATTTTGATTGACGACTTACTTCGTTGAAGCGTACGGAGAGGCGCAAGTATCTGGACAAGGTGATGCACAGCCGTTGTAATGACTGTTTCTGGAACAAGACATGTTCTGAGCGCCAGTCCTGTCTCGCCAGCTGCAGATTTCGATGTCATGGGCTTGACATTCCGCAACGTAGGTTTCCAAAGCCTGAAAACGTGGCCAGATACACAGTTGCTGAACCGAAGCAGACTAAGTTCACTTGCCTTCGCTTATTGTTGGGCGTGCAATCCGTGTATTGTAGAAAACAAAACGGGATGATTGGGAAATAGCAACGGAGACGTAACTATCGCAACACATCGACACGACGCCTGGTGGAAAGCACGCAAAACGTTCATAAAACAATTGATCCTGAAAGGTGAGTTCCCATCGACGCTGTAAACGACTGCATCATGCGATTCTTTGAGGTAGAACTTTCCGCGAAAGTTGGGACATGAAAAACTTCACGCAGGAAGGAATTCAGTCGTTGAGGTTTACAGGATTTTTGAACACGAATCACAGTGTACAGATTGCTGAGCACATGACGTTAAGGACAAATTCAGCATTACGTTCTGATAGCGAATAAAGCGCTAAATATTTTTCAGACCTGCCGGATGCAAGTTAAATAACGCGCTACATCGAGCAGGTGATAGGTTTACCAATCTGTGAAAGAAGCAGTTTCTGATAATTCACCAATAACAACGTGTATCCGTTGCAATTGAAAATCTCTTCACATAAAACGCGACAAAAACCACTTTTACTATTGAAACCTCTCCAAACACACGACCCTAAAGAAAAAAAGCGGAGGCGACATAACATATTATGTCCCTACTCCCTACCTCTGAAAAAGTGGAGAGACATGTCCATCCTGTCCCCCACCTAATTGCGGCCATGCATACCTGAGTTAATATGGTGAGATCGCCGTTTGTTGCGCAGAGGTCGAAGACGCATTTCTCGAAAAACTTCTTGGCGTTGACGACGCGTTGACACGACTGGAAAACGCCTCCGCGTGTGGTCAGTGCTCCGCAGTACTGTGCGCCACTCCTTCAAATAAAAGAGCCCCGGTGTAAGTCATACGTAGAGCGGCTTGCAAGATTTCGCATTCCATTCAATCTATTCACCACTTCACGTTTTGTGCTAATTTGAACGACTCGCTTTTTAGTTTAGCTTCGTGTTTTCCGAGCACATTGTCAAAGCTATCGCTGCGCTTGTAGACCGTGGGGCACATTAAATTGTGCGCCTTAAATTGTTGGAGGCCCCACAGAAGTGTGTTTATACGAAAGCATCGAGTCATTTCGGAAGTCAGAGTTATGTTATACAGTTGGTGACATTACTACTATACATAAGCAGCAAGCAGTAAAAACTCTGGAAAAGCAGTGAAAACTTCCCTAAAAATTTGGTTAGTGGAGAACGTAGATGCAAATGCAGCAAAACCATTTCTTTTGAATGAAATGTTTTGTATGTCTGGGACCAAAAGTTGCTTTCAACGCTTTTTCTCCACGGAATAAGAAAAGCTTCTGCTGAGATCAAAGTTGGATGCTACTTTCTCGCTAACGCACAGTCTATCCTTCATTATCAGCCGTTCCTGTAGTGTAAACAGATGAGCTTTTTTACATGACAGCGACATTTCGAACGTCTGCGACGCGGTGTAAGTTACGTCGTTACGCTTACGTCCGACGTGGAAGCTGTTTTTCGACGAAACCGCGGATATTCGCTGCCAGCCGCAGAAGGTGAGAGCATGACGTTTATCGTTAATGCGATCATTCCACAGGGCAAGATCCATCAAAGGATCATTTTATATATAGGCTTGTATGACGTATTAAGGATTACCTCGAATTGTAACCGCTGTTACTTGCAAGGACAGTTCCAATTAAGTGATTAACGATCTCACAACGAGAACAGAAATGCTACAAATGCGACCTGCCTATCCTAGACTTAGAGATGGAACCAGCTGACTCGAACATATCCCTCTTGAAAAAAAACACGTTGAAATGTCAAACTCGCTGTCAAAGGCAAACCCACGAAACTCACCATCTACGCTTTTCTGCATCGGAGCAGACAAATGGCTCTGGAAGCTTCTTTCCGCATTGCCCGACGATGTAGCTCTGCGCGAATTCGCTGAAATTCGACGCTTGCTGCCCTGACTGCATTTCCAGATCATCTTGCTTCCTTCCATTGAAATTACCGCATATACCGTTGATCTGAAAAAGAAAGCGGAAACCATTTTTCCAGGGTTGTCCAAGAGACATATTTATCTGTCCCATTCCCATCCCATAGCATAGCAATTTATGCCTGTCCCGTCCCATCCCATGGGACGTTTCCCATGGGATTCCCATAGGAATGACATTCCCATGGACAAGCCTGCATTTTTCCATGTAAAGCGCACGTCCAGTTCGTCAAAAACAAATTGAACTGAGGACGCCAGGCGTTGACACTTCGATGAGCCTGGATGTAACTGTAGCAAAAAAATTTCTTGAATGGTTCCCTTCAAATATTGAATTTACTAACACTGAATTGCATATGTGACGCTTATATCATCAGAAACGTTAAGTCTTTCGGAGAAAACTATAAAGTTACGGTTGCAAACAATGCGAAAGCGAGATTTGAAGATAAATCTCGGCTGAAACGTTTTGGTTTGAAAAACGTTGAAAATAACGTGTTTCCTGAGCAGTTCTAGCGAACTTGTCAACCTTTTATTTCCGACAGTCTTAGTTTAAGCCTTGCATCTCGCATTCGCGCTAACGGTTTTCTTTGATCAAGCACATGCGTTACTTGCTGCGATAAAAGTTTTTGTTTCGTTCCGAAATTTTTGTTTATTTGCGCAGCATAGTAATAGCTCATAGCCAACAGTAACCTCTGCAGTCATTGCGTTTGGTTTATTCTCAGTCGAGAGAACGGGATAAGAACCACGAATTTCTACAAAAAGAAACGACAGGATGTATGTCCAGCACATGAAATATTTTCACAAATTTGAAGAACACTACTCAAGCAAACAAGGCAACAGGACGACATCACTTACTTTTCCACGGTAAGTGTTAGGGATCTTTATTCTCACACCGTTTCCATTGAAAAAGATTAGGAGCCTGTGAGGCGTTGTGAAAACAACTGACCGGCCAGAGGGCTTAACGCTGTAGATCTCTGACGAAAAACTCTTCACCACTTCGCCATTTACCTACGAGACAACGGGAACACGTTTTTTACCATTTGGCATGGCTGCAATCTTCTGTGGAATTGTAAATGAAGCCAACGTATAACTGACCACAGACTAGCTGTTAATTATTTTGTTTTCAACAGCAAAAAACAACATTATATCTACACATTTCCTTGACTGGATCGCTTTACTTGCAATTACAAAGCAATACACAGATGCCACGTATGATCCTGTTTCGAAACCGCTCACAGAATAACACTTCGACCTCGTAGTGACGGTTGCTTAGCAACAAAACCTACCCGGATGACGCGGTTCTTCTCAAGTTTTATGACGTCTTCTCCGCCGCGCAAATTAATGGTGATTGACTGTAGGTAAGAGACTCGCTTGTTTCTGCCGCGATGTTCGTTGGTCGCCATCACAGAGAACCAGCGGGGGTCGCTCTGGTGAAGTCGGTGCGTTCGCGCCATGACGTAGGTACAAGTTCCCATGAAGTCAAACCAACCGCTTCCGTCCAAAGTCATGTAGTGGGGATCTCCCCACGCCTTGCAGATGCCGAAGCCTGTACGAGTCGCAACAGTTTCAGTGCCAATTGCACAATTACTCAAAAAAACCAAAGAAATGTTGCTTTGTTGAAAAGAGAAGTGGATGTGGACCCATGTTGGCACAGACGACCAAAGTCAGAGAGAATTCGGAGGATGAGAAGGTCTGAAGTTCGAGACTTGACGTTGGCGGTTTACGTTCATTATCAAAAATTGCAAAGCAATGGACAAAACAAATGAAAAAAGGAAGAAGTATTTGGATGTAAGCACTCTGTATTCAGTCGCTTTAATAAGGCAACATTTTTTTATGGAAAAATCCCCAAACAAATTTTTGCTGTCGACCAGTGAAACGTACCTGACGGGACACAAGCCGCCCTCCCCTGCTTGTCCTTGCCGCAGCGCTCTCCGCTCTGACATCTTGTGGATGTACATGACGTCCTTCCTTGGCGACATGTGCATTTTTTCGAGCACCTCCGGGAATAGAAAGTTTGGCCGTTCTACAAAAATTGGGAAAGAGCCGGTGAACAAGGTCTTGCCTCAGATACCACGAATCCGTTGCCAAAACTTGCGTCGTGTTTGTTGCAAACGCAGAACAAACTACATATCAGCGGGCAATTTGAAACTTATGCGCGCATGCAGTCAAGCTTGTCGTCTTTCCTTCGGCAAGCGCTTATCTCTTGCATTGAATTTTCATAGACTTGAAAGTCAAGCAATTGCTCAGCAAATTTACCTTGTAATACTTCGATTCGTGGGTACAGCCGCACTGGCTTCGAGGTACGCACTCGGTTCCGGAAAGCACGAAACCTTCGTTGCAATCACAGCCTTCCACGCAACTTTCTTGGCAAACTAAGCCTCTGCTGTCCGAACAGGTTCGCGGGCAAGCCGACATGCAGGACGAGTAGTGGGAGTTAGGTGGACAGATGAGCTCTGAATTCAAAGAGAATTTATTATAGTTCATTGCTGCAAACATAAAGCTCTGCACTGCTGTTTCTGCAAGTAATCATAGAAGCACGCAGTTACGTCGTGTAAGCATTGAGCGACGTTTGTCACGAAATGTAAACGTACTTTTTGATCTTTTTTTACATTTTGAGGACATGTGAACCTATTTTTTATTGCTTTTTTTTATTTTTTTCAACACCATTTGACACTTAAATTCTTAGGCGCAGGGAAGAGAAAAATTTGCTTTGATGAAGGTTATTTACAAAACACAAAGTGCAGTTGTAAAACACACTTCGTTTCAGAGTGGTACAATACGTATGCGAGTGGTGTATGGCCACAGTTGGAGCGCCCTGCACTGTCGGCGGCCAGTGTGGAAATCCACCTAACAGGGAAGCACGTCGAAACAATTATTTTGCGTACAGTAAAGAAATGTGGTGAGTGCCTTTGCAGCTAACAACCTTTTTTATAAATAAGAACATGTTATACAAATTAACGACCATCTAATCACCAACATTATTCCACTTTCTGCTACAGCAAACACTCTTGTTATCAGTGTCAACGAAAACGTGCTGTGTGGTATCTCAAACTGGAGATTTATACGCAAATTACGAAAAATTTGGTCGTAGTTTGATTGAGATGGAAGCGTCTGCATAAACCGTTCTTGACAGAACCACATGCCTGTGGTAACAGTTTTCATACCTGTTTTTGTGTCATTTCTCCAGGTGCTGCATATCTGGACTTTTTTCTCGCGGCAGATTTGAGCGTAAGCTCCGACGTTTGCGTCAATGGCGGAAGTGATGTCATCGTAAGCACAAGCATCAAAAACGCAATCCTGTATGAAGAAAATGAAGTTTTGAAAATGAAATTTCTGACTTGCGAGTTCACAGACAAAAACTCTAAGTTGACACGTGTAGAAACAGCTGAGTGGATTGTTTAATTTTGTTGTCCTTAGGTACGACGCATGCATGCAACGTAAATTGTTTACGATAACTTCCTTTCTCCAGCTGACTTTAGTTCTCATATCAGTTAACCGCAATCATCCGATTTTGGTGTTGCATGAAATCGTACGAAAAATGTGCAGTGGTCGTAAAAAAACTATTACTTACAAATCGTATGCGTGTTGTGTTAAAAAATAATGTCCTGAAGTTGAAAATTTCCTGTTGTAAGCAAGTATGAAATAATGGAGCTACGCACCGAAATGTTTATCAAGAGAAATTTTTTGAGAAATTTTTTGAAATTTTCACAAGTTTTAATTTATAGACAAAATAAAATAACGTTGAACAATTTCTGAAAGCACTTGCAATGACTCCTGTACGTGCACGCGTAGCATTAAAATTGCTAACTACTTTCACAAAAAAATTACAACCGCTTCAGAATAACAAGTTGGAAGAATTGCTATGAAATGACGTGTATGTCCATAGGCAGTGTTATCATTTGAGAGACTGTATTGAGCAAAAAGTGCAAAGTGATGTTCTATCAATTGTAAAATAGACAATAAGGATTTTTGTACCATTGAAATTTCGATAACGTTTTGCCTAACCGACCTTTTAAAGACTAACTCAAAATTAACAAATAAATTATTACATAAATAAAAATAGCTCCGGGGATTACACTCTTGAGTTTGGCCAAAAAATATTTGATGATCAGAGGACCAGGATAAGATATCATCCACTGGCATTTATGTTTGACGTCATCTTTGGTCAAAATCTCAAACCTTATGTTTGATCTTCTCAGCACAGACTCGAGTGAAAATAGCAAAAAAATTCAGCCTGTTCACGGCCTCAAGTGGCTCGTCGTGATGTTCGTACCTGAACGAAGGACTGAGGATTAACGAGGGAGTGGCAATTTGCAAAGCAGCCGTCGCTCTTTGACAAGATCGAGCAGCGTTTGGTGTACGAAGATCTCTTGTTACCCGAGCAGCTTACATCTTTCGGTCGCTCAGCTGTGCAGCTTCAGTAAAGAAAGATACATGTTTGTAAAAAAATGACGCGTCATGAAGAAAGTTCCTCAAGGCACGTACGCAGAGTCGATCGAAAATTAAAATGCGGTGATATCAGAAACAGCCATATTTAAGAAAGACAAACAAATGCAACATTGTGTACATGAAGGCAGACGTGGGACGTTTTTACCATGATGAAAAGCTGTACAAAATTTACGTCTTACAAAATTTACGTATTGTAAGACTTCCGAACAAAATGAACTTGAACTAAAACAGCTGAAATTTGAAAACTCCCCAAGTAGCTGAGAATGAATCTAAATTTCTAAATAACGTAGTTTGCGTTGGAAGGTATCAACCTTCCGCAAAAGCCTGTCACATAGTGCTTGGGTGCCAGTAGATGTTAGTAGCAAAACACTGCGTTGTCTCAACAAACGAATGTACAAGGAAAGCAAACTTTAAAATCTCCTTTTGAACCTTTTCGTTCAACACCTGCATCACGCAACATGCGGTAATTACGCCTTCATTTTGTTACTTCTTCGGTTAAATTATTTGTTCATCATACGGTTTCAGGCTTGCCTGTCGAGACTTACATTATAACCCGTGCATCCAAGGCTGATACGCAACCGACTGAACATCTTCAATTTTATTTGACCGCAAGATGCTGCCACAGGATATTTCAACAAATCACGTCTGAATTTGCAACAATTGCTAACAAAAGACGAAATGAAATTTTCGGCACATTTCCAAGAAAGTATCTTTTGGCATCTTGACTTGGTTATATATGGTGTCGCTTCTACACCATATCTTTTCGCAGAGCTAAAAAGCATATCCAATACAAATTTTTTCCTCTGTTTAGCAGAAAATGCTTGTAGCAGTCAACGAAACCTGGTGAGGGTTAAATGGTGTGATATTTGGAAACGTTTTCAAACATCAGTGGTGTTGAATGACACAAAATTAACCTACAATTTATTGAGTTATTCCAGACCTTTGTATCTTGAGAAGTCGCACTCCGAAAGAAATATTATTTTTTATTGGCTTGATTTATTCTTCACAAAAACAACGATAACTACCATCGGACTTACTGCAGTGACAATTAATTGAAGCAGACCAGTAAGCAAACGCAAACTCACCGCTTAGTTCTGGTTTGAAACTGTGCAGCGAAGTCATTGGGGTCAGTGAAAATGTTGTGAGTGCCTTTTTGCCTGAAATCGTCATCGGGATTGCCGTTGTTGTCACCGCACAGTCCTTTGAGAAACAGAACTGATGTTAGGCAAACACGAATAATATCTTTTACTGAATGGATGTTTTTGGCCTATTGCGAATGGCTTCATATTAACGACCAGTTAATTGCTGTTACATGCAGCTGATTTCATGTTTCAGAGTGAAAAGGTCAACCAGCCGGTAACGCAACTCCCAAATGAAGCTTCGATTTTAGAGTAACAAAAGAAAATCGGATATTTCGCGGGCTGAACCTGTTTTCCTTCACACTCTATGGTTTGAGGAAGCACAAGCATAGATTTCTGCAAAATATGCTTTGGACCTCAAAAGACAAACCGAAAAAGAAATTTTTAATTTCATTTACGGTCCATCCACCGAATGCGAAAAAGGAGTTTTCGAAACACCAAGAGAGATTCTATATGAATAAGACTGGTACCTGATGAGCAATACGCAGTAAATGTCTGCAGCGCCCTTAAATTAAAACCCTGGTTATAAGAAATACACGAACAATGATTACCGTTCAGGTAACAGTTTTACCAGCATTTTTATATAACTCCAAGCATTTGTTGAAAACGTATTTCACTTACCTTCTACCTGATACCGGAAAGAGGCAGGCAGCTCAACTGTGAGGTAAGACCGTCCATCGTAAACCACTTTAAGTCCGAAGCTTGTTTTCAAGACAACAAATCGACCGCTAGCGCGAATGTTCAGGCCGCTGGGGGCGTGGTTGAACGGTAGATTTTCTTCCACGCCATCAACCTGAAAAACGTTGTAAGAGCGGTTGCCGTGAGACTTACCTGTCAATCAGTCACGTGTAACGATCAGGTGATATATTATAGATAGATAGATAGATTTATTTGGCGGTACTGAATTAATTGCGCTAGATGTATTCTGTAAAACAGCAAAAACGACGGGCACCGAAAAAAACACAGAGGTTATCTAGTCAGTTGGCCCATAAATTAGGTGAGATTGATAAAGGTTTCTATGGTGATATTTGCGCCGACGGCAAGACGTACTGTCGCGGTCCGATGTATGGGTTGCGGGATTAATGGCCAAATTGTGAAGCGGTTACTCTTCACAATTTTATTAACCAGATAATCCATTGACAAACTTGCACGCTGTCTGGATAGCCCTGCTAATGCAAGTTGCTGGACAATGGACAGTGAATGGTTTACTTCCCGGTGTCAAGCGAAATTTCTGACCTGTTATTGTTTCTTAGTTATTTTGCTTCTCAGAGTAAGAGAATAAAGTTTGGCAATTACTTTTTTGATGTGTGTTGTGTAAGATCAAGCATTTTGGTTAGATGTCAGGCACCCACAACAAGCTATAGTAGGGAAATAACCTTAACCATTGAAAATTTGGGGAATTGACCTCAATTATTTTTCTTTTTCTCACCCTAAGCCTAACCCTAACCCATCAAACGTACCTAAACACGAATCCCTAAGCTGTAATAATAAAGTTTTCTTAGCGTATTTGATATGTAGAATATTACTCTGCCCATGAGTACATGGCGTGAAGTCAGAAATTTTGCAAGTAAGAAATTTCATTTGACACCAGCCACGACAAAAGCAGCTAAAGTGCTTCAACATAGATATGTCTTTATGGCATTGTTACTGTCTGCATCGATTTTTCTTTCCTTCTTAGTGACAGCTTTGAGTTTAAACAAGGGTAGTTTTACGTTGCTGTTTTTTAAGAGGGACGTGGACTTTCATTTTTCAGTTAGGCTGATTTCTCTCGACACAGGTGCACTTTTCAACCCGTTCTGTTTGTTGCTCAGGCAGCATAGACTGTCATATGAGTAGCCACGGTTTTGTGAAAAAAATTTCAACGGTTTAACGAAACAGATGAAAATTGTCAGTAGGCAAATTAAAATTTTGATCTCATTGAAATTTTTAAACCTCTTTAATGTTGTAAAATTTTAAATCTTCTTTTTCAAAAATTTCAAATTAAAATTTTTTAAATCTCGCTCGTATTTTTAAACTCAGTGGTGTGCGTGTGTATTACCTTTGGCAGCTCAAGCAAGCCTGAGCTGCCAACGTAATACGTACACTGTACACACCGTTTGGTGAAATGTCACTCTGCCAGATTGAACTCTGCACCCTTTCTTGTTTGCAGTGAACTGTGGAAATCATAGAGAACAACATAAATATTTGAAAAAAAGACTCAAACTTCAACATAGGTCATTGTGTGTCAATAAAGGAAATATTAAGAATAATTTCTCCTTAATTAGCAGCCAAACGTGTTTATAAATTGCGTAGGTAGCTTATAAACAAGTCCACATTTAACAAGAAACAGATGTTTCCGTCCAGTCGAAGCTACGTTAAATGTATAAAGAGGGAAATGCATCTATGTTAGTTCCAGTCACAACTGCACGCCTCTGCCTACCTTAATGACCCGACCCTTGAGCATTTCGATGACTAATCCACTCAAACGAACGTAAACTTTTCTAAGCCAGGAGACCCTTTTGTTTCTTCCTCGATGTTCATTGTCCACCTGAAAAAATTTTGTCGGATTACCTAACTTTCAACCCAATCGCAAAACCTATTTCCGGCTGCTTTGTTCAATATATAAACATGCTTTTTCTGCTCTAACGTAGAAAAACAGAAAACGTGCAACTGAACAAAGTAAAACTGAAGGCGATCAAAAGCTGGTTATATACTAGAAAGGAAACGCTGTGCATTATGGCATAGTGAAAAAACAACGTGGGTGGGAAAGATCCAGCTTTCCACGCCCGTTTACCTCGACAACAAAATCATAGCTTCTTGTGCGCCTCCGCTGCGACAACGTCTTGACCAGGACGTAGGAGCATGTGCCCTGGAAGTCGTACCTTTTTCCGTCAAAGGTTCCATAATGAGGATCACCAACGGCGTAACAGCGCTTGCTCGAAGGAGAAACTAAAATCGAATCAAATCCAAGCAGAATTAGCGAAGAATAACTTTTGCCGTTCACGTAGTCCGCAGAAAAGAATATTTTTTTCATTAGCCCGTTTGGGAAAGGCTCACTTGTCGATTGAACAATCTATATTTCGCCGGCAGTTATGTATGACTGCTCCAAGCAAACTCGGAATTTGGCAAGTCATGCGTTTTGCTCGGAGTGGTGAAGCATCGCAAGGAACTGCATGTGTCTGCAGGAGACAGTGAGCCACGCTGTCTTGTATCTTCTCCCAAAGTGTCATTTTCGTTGACGCGCTTCCGCATTTTTGTCAATTTCGCTTGAACAGTTGTTGAAAGAATAAATATTTACAAACCCTTTTTTTGTTTTCAACTTCAACACACCCCCGTGTCGGACCATTCATCACAAAACTAAGATCACAGACGTCTTTTCAAGAAGTTATAGATTGTAAATCTCGCACTTGAGTTCTTCTGTGGTTTCAACAAAAAGAGCTTTCACGCGGAAAAGGTTCTTAAGATATGCTCGATATTACAAAGCTAGACCACTTCACTGCCAATAAAATGGCCTACATCGTCCTTTTCGTCAGATCTTCCGGTAATTTTCACAGAGCAGCCGGGCATAAGGAGAGTAAATAGTGACATAGCGACAGCGAACACTTTACATATAAGCTAATCACGGCGCTGAACATCGTGACTGCTTTCTCGGGAAGATAGCTTTAAGCTTTATCATGAAAAGCAGTCTTTGTTTGTCTCTAATCGCTCAGTGAGGTTCGAGAGTTACGAAATCAGCGTTTTTTGGCAAAAATAAACTTGCTCTGTGCTCAAAGTTCCAGAAAACGTACCTGAACGAACGCAAGTGGGGGGGGAATGAGACCAGGCACCAGACTGAGTGCACAGCTGTCTCGATACGCCTTTCAATGCGTAGCCTGGTGCACATCTGTACGTGACGTAATCACCCGGTTGCCAACTTGACTTGGATGGTGAGAAGGAACCGTACGAGGGTGAAGCAGGGGAAGGACATCGGGTTCCTGCAAGAAATCTTGGGTGCTTAAAACGCTCAGGTAAGTGTGTCTTTCATAAGTTTCGACCCGTTCACTTTGACCTCGAAAAATAATTTGTACGTTTAATTTCACAAAAGTAAATCATTTTCATAAGTTTCGGACTGTTTTGGGCAATACCATTAACTGATTGGTCATTTCTTGCAATTTTCTAAAACTTTAAGTCTTTAGTTGTTGATATGCGATCATCGAACCCCCTGTAATATCTTCATTTCTCCGTAGAAAACACAACTAATATCTCCCCACAACTCCAAAAACAGCACTGGGAATTATCCCTAAGGCAAACTCAAAGTTTGCTCAATTTAAAAAAGTCCCAATTCAATACATTTACCAGTTAAATGAACGTCTTTCGTTGCTTATGCGTATAAGGTGGATTTTTGGGATTTCAACTAAACAATGCAGAAGTCACCCAAAATAAAAACAGGTACCGACAGCAGCGATACTCCACCACGCACATTTATGCGTTTTTTACTTGAATATAAACTGAACGGCAGCATTTGTTGCCGCAAAACTGGGACATGATCAGATAAATAGCACTGCACTTCCACTTGATGAAACGAACAAGGCTTCAGCATTGTTCGTCATGAAATCGATTATTCTCACTGTAGTTTAAAGCAACGGTAGCGTTGAAAAAAAGCTAAACGTAAAATTAGTTTTCTTTGTCGAGAAAATACGAGATTGGGTACACCCAGAAATTTGTGCACACTGATACGTAATTACTGTAGTTTTTGTCTAATTCTCGCAGGCCGAAGTGACTCTCTAGCAAATCAGGTATCGAAAAATGTCGTCAAACGTTCTGAGTTCAAATCCGTGGCAATACCTCCAGTTCCAACCACTCTCCAATTGATGAGGAAACCTTTCCTGTTATCACTTCCGTCGGATCGGAATCTGAGGGTTACACTGGGCGTGTTGCTACGATACACTCGGTTTTTCAAGAAGCCGCAGACCTTCTGCACGCGCGTGTTGTACCGCGTTGTGCCGTTATAAAACTGAAAAGTAAGAAGGGGCGAATTTTTGAGTCCATGGCGAACTTGAAAGAGCTCAGAAAGAACGGTTTAATTTAAACAATATCCCGCGCAAAATTTCAAATTATATGACGGACACTAAGAACCTTTTTCAGTAAGCAACCGCATTTAATGCGAATAGTTCGAAGTCAGCAGTTCCGGTTTAACGCAGAAAGAAACCACCGACAGTATAACTTCGTTCTTGTCACGATCTGAAGTCAACTCGGCATAATTCACTACCTCTATTTTTTATTTTGAAGTACTGCAAGCAAAGGAATCGTAAATGTTGGTGCAGTAAAATATTGGTGGTTATATCATAACCTAGGCCCTTGATTTTTTACACCCTTATTTCTATAATGTTCGGCACTGTATTTGCGTGAGGCATTGTACATTCCAGATGTGGAAAAGAATGAAAAAATATGGATTTCTTTCAGAAATCGGCTAACTTGTGCTTGTGGTGAACATTTCGCAAAGAGCGAAAACTTAACAGCTCCTAATTTTTATGGCTTCTCTGTGGTTGATTGTGCGGTACCACTGATATCTTTATTTCCTTTTTTCAGATGCATTTTTTCAACAGCCAGTGCAATTCACCAGTTTCTTACCTGAGGCAAAACATTCTTTTTGCCTCTAAATAATTAATGTCTTTCTCAGCAAAATTGGATGGCCCAATATTAGACTTTTGCCATCGGACAACTTTGACATGTTGAATTCAATGAAATAAGAAACAAACTTTGCGTTTTGAAAACGTTTTCATATATAACCACAAATTTCGAGATTTATGTAAGATGTAGGTGATCAGTAGTAGCAGAATTTTTGAAGGCATAACTTATTTCCACACGAAAAAACATAAAAATGTCATACATTCTTACAACTTCATTTTGTAGTTCCCGCAAGGTTTTTTAGTCACATGACTAACAGCAAAGGTTGTTGCTAAGTTGTTTATTGCAGCTCACTTTTCAATAAAACGAAGAATTACATTAATGCTCTCACATGCAATTTGAACATTTCCTTCGACGAAACGCAGCATTTGCGTTGAAAATGAATGATTGAATAAAGTGGTGACTGTCGTTGCATATTTTTAGACCGCGCTGATGGTAATTCGTTTCAACAATTCTCCTAAACTACCGGCCAGCCCGGGTTAAGCGGATCGCAAAATCTGGGCCCGAATTTGTTTTCTTCAGCTTATGTCCGAAATAAGTGTTTATCAGCAAAGCAACTGCTCAAATTCGAAGTTTACAACTGCCGTGAGCTTACGAGCATGAGGCCAGTGCGACATGTATAGATCACATGTGTTTTTCACATATCCTTTATTGCCAATCAATTGAAAAAAGAAGTTAAAAACACTGGAAAAAGCATAGTTGGGGCTATGAAGGTATGGCTGTACCATAAAAATACTTATCTTCTGACTTAATCTCGGCAAGAAAATGCGTTGAAAAGTCCGCAAAATGTGTTATTTTTTCGTGAGAAAACAGGATATATACTAATTATTATAAAAACACATGTTTGTAAAGTACGGTAAACTTTGCTTTTTACAATTTTTAAACATTTTCTCCCGCACTACCTCGAGATAATCGTAGCGACATCTTCTGTTCGGCTCCAGGTCCAGCTCGGCGATGGTGAATTCAATTGTTTGTCCTTCGTTCGCTTTGATCAGCCAGATGCACTCTTTGTCGTCGGGATAGTTTCGGGGAAAGTTGGGTGAGGTGATTTGACCAGATTGCCTGCCAGTAATCACTCCTCCGCAGTCTGCAACCACGTTTCCATTTTAAAACTAGCAGCTTACAATTCGCCAAACAAACTGTAGATCTACGTCAGTGGCGATAAACGGTTTCGGAGTGTTTGCGGTTGCGGAGTGCGGGTCACAAAATCGGGATGTTGATCTGCAAAGCCAGCCAGCCAGCGCCATGCATTTTGCAAGCAGACTCGGAAGGTCAGCCGCTCGTATAGTAGGTTCGACCGCAGGTAGCTTAGAAATGGGCGTGGTTGCAGCACAGCCGCCAGCTACGTTGTCCCCAGTCAATTGAACTGTATTGTTTTCGATTTGCGATTACCAGGAATGCTCGTGCGTGACACGAGAGAAGTCTGCAAGGGCAACAAACTCTTCCGGATGAAGATGTTCAACAAGCGTTGAGCTTTGAAGCTTTGGGTAAGAACATAATGAAATCTCACAGTCGTGTCGAAATTACAAAGCTCTGACACAAAGCGCTGTGCCGAGGCAGGGCACCCCCCACAAAAAAGGAAAGGAAATCACCAGTCGGTGACAACTGATCTCAAGCTGACAAAACATGTCACCCGCGGAACAACTCAGAAAGCTCTGTTTCGTGGTTAATGTGTGATATCCGCAATTTCAAAAGCTTTTAAGGTCATTGTCATACATTGATTAGTGTGGTCTGCGCGACTTTTGCATTTAACCCATAGATAATTATATCCAACAAGAACTTTTTCGGACAGTTCCTTGATACTGCATAACAGGCAGAGAGTCATCACAGAGAAATTCAAACGTTATCTTAAAACGTATTTGAACGTAAGTTGTAAACAAGCCACATGTTAATCCCCAACGCACGTCATACGCACATTTTGGCTAACGCGGGCGAAATTTCATTTCACAAATAAGTTTCTCGTCAGACCTGTCCAAAATATACAGTTATAACCCAGTGTACTTCAAAAAACAAACATACAATCGTCTTGATATTAACAGCAATTGATTTAAACTTAAAGATATTCGTTGAGCCCTAAACACTAATTACACGACGGTAACACCATGCATTCCAAGTTCTTGCAAAGTACAAGAAAAAAAGTTTTTAAATTGATCGCCATCATTTTTCATCATATGCTGCGTGCAGTCTCACCACTTGTTGTCTGGGGCAAGCAGGTTGGGGGAGCATGAGACCAGGATCCACTCTGGAGGCAAATGCTGATGGAGTTGCCTTGCATAAAAAAGCCGCGGTTGCAAGAGAACGTCACTCTTTCGTTTGCATTCCACGTCGATCTGATGGGATACATCGAGCCGTGTTCTGGTGCCTTGGGTGACGTGCATCTTGAAACTTTGCACATGATGTACGAACGTCAGAAGCACATTTGAAATGTGAAAACTATAATTCTACTAAACTGGAGCATTTACTTAATCGGAGATGTTTTGCATTAACGGGGAAATGGTATACATTTACGATGAAAATTAGTTTTTGAAGCGGATAAGTTCAGATTCACAAATATTGTTGTAATTGTGCTGGCTTTCACTAAACATGAACTTTTCCTTCAATAGTACCTTTCACTGTCGCAAACGCAGCCAACTGCGAGATAGCTATGGTGGGGCAACCCTTTCACTTATTGAAAGCGTAATTTTGTCGAACATGAGTTTGTAGTCAATGATGGTAACAACATCGCTGCGTTTTTTATCCCACAGCAGCTTTCGAGGCCTAAAACTATTATCAGATTTCCATGCAAACAGTTTTTAAGGCTAACAAATTAAACTTATGCTGCACCCTGATGTAACTCCACCACGTTGAAGACTAATTTACCGACGCAGGTCAAATCGCGACGAGAAGCAACGCGACTACGATTTTGTGGCATGACTTGTTGCACCATGTAACCTGTTCAGTTGTCAGTTCAAACAACGTACGTTGTGCCCAGTTCAGCATCAAGACACCACAAAGATGTCATAGCCGAATCTGATCGCAAAGTGTTTTACTATGCAAATCGATTTCTCGTCAGTGACGCATCGTCAGTCCAGTAAATTGCAAGCAAAAGCTTACAAGTGGAATGATGAAACATACTGAAACAAGATTCAGATAAAGTACACGGTCTACAGTAACAAGCACACGCTATGTCCATAAAGCTGGTTGTATTATGTACAGCCAAAATGATCGCAAAGTTATGAAAGCTGTACTTGGCAGGTTGTTTCCTCGAAGGCTAACACCCAAACCTGTTGTGCGCAGGGTTCGGAATATGACTAAAGCCAAAGACGTTTACGTGAGCGTGTTAGGCTAGGACCATTGTGTAGTCAGCGGAAGATCATTGCTATATTGCTCGAGGGCTGACAGTAGACCGTACGTGTTTCGTCGTGAAAGAGCATTCGATGTTTGGGCTGAAGAAAATATGCTGTAGTTGCATCCAGGGATGAGCGCTGATTTCACTATTTGGAGCGTGCGCACTATTTCCAAAACAATGCGGTTTATCTGATTAATTGCGTTGGCAGTCAAAAAACAAAAGCAGGTGACGTCACCGGCGCATTGAGCGGAGCTCAATCGAAACATTCGGGATCCGTCCTGCTTCCCTAAGTCGGCACTGGAATTTTCGCAGACATTGGCTTTCTGCATAGTCCTGAAACATCCGCTGATTAACAGGCTGATAGACCGGCAAGCGTCCTTTATCGTTTTTAAAATATGATGCCGTAAAAATTCCCGGTGCGCTGCTGAAAAATGGTTTGCTTCTACAGCTGAGAGATAAATGTGACGAAAACACAAAGAAAAAGTGTTACGTCACAATGTGATTATCTCGGATCAGGGCAGCAATTGCGTGCATGAGTCATGAGAGGTGCGAACATCGGACTGCGGGAAATTATAACGGGATTGTATGTTCATGTTAAAATAAGCCGGTTCTTTAACGAAATGAGCATTTCTCAGATACTTGCCGCAAAAACATAATCCGGCTTAAATTACGTTGTTGATAGCATTGTATCCTGAGGGGACTTAGGGAAAACCCGTGAATTTTAAAAAATGTTAAAAATCGAATATATTTTAATGAAAATTTATTTAAGCTACCTTGTAAGCTTCAAGCACCGTTACCTTTGAAAAGTAAAGAGCCAGAACATTTGATCATTTGCTGAAAGAAAAATACCCAAAGAACAATTGACTGCAACGATAAATTTTTAAGATTAAAAGCCGCAGGGGAAAACGTGTAGAAGTTTGATGTCTGACTCCAGCAACACTGAGCTGACAAGAGACGCGAGAGACAAACAGCGAATGATGTTTAGTCATTGTTTTTGGCAGATTTGCACAATAAAGAAAAAATCGCGGTTCTTCTGCTTTGTTTTTCATTAACAGCTAAACTAAACCCGTTTCCTGTACACGTACATCGCTGCTCAGTATCTATTTTTCCACATCTTGTTTTTGAACAGAAGACGCTCCACGAACTGTAGTACTGTTTCACGCCAAACAGGTTTTGGAAATGGGCTGGGTGCACTGGCTTACAAGAAATCAGTTCAGCACTGACGTGATTTTTACAAGGATTGAGAGAGGCCCTGGATTGCTGCAGAAGTTTTGAACCAGTTTTTTTCACGTTGTGCTTAGACGCCCGCAATCACGGGGTGACGAAAAGGGGTGTGCGTGGAGGAAGATTTTTTCGTAATTGCAGTAAAAAAGCGATGACCATGTTGCTCTTCGTTTAAAAAAATATACCTGCCCCATAAAATTTTTGCTACAAACATGCCACTGCAAGTCAGTGAAACGTTTCCGATAGTATGCGGGCACTGACCAACCTGTAGAAGCCTAAGCAGCCTAATTTATAAGTGGGGGTAATTAGTGTTTTGCTGGAACAATAAAATAATTTATGAAAAAAGCAATGTTCTCGAGGTGCGGACGTCAAGCAAACATTGTAAACTATGTAACTTAGTCTTAGGCCATTATACTACTGTCTAAAAGCAACGGCAGCAATAAAGCAGCAACGCGTGGCACCTGGATTAATTTTGAAACGCCTGCAGAAAAGCATATGTTCGCTGTTGAATCCACAAACTTATGACAGTCCATTTAATTTCGTGTCACATTAAACAAAAAACAAACCAATTTAAAAGTTTATCTTGTGTGCGTTACGTAAGAAAGGATGGTTTTGAGTGTTTACACCGGATACATTGCTCAATTAACGTGACAACTTAACGAAAATTTTATGTCAATTTTATTGCGCTGATCTTAAGTCATCACAATATAATTTAGATGTACAATATGAGAATACTAGGCAGAAAAACGTTTTGCAAGTAAAAGATGCTTGTATGTATTTAGTAAATCATTATCAGCATCTATACTAATGCTTGCATTCTCACTCTCGCTTCGAAAACGAATTGCGATCACCATGACAACGAAATGTGCCACTTGTAAAAGCAACAAAAATTGCCGGTGTTTGCGTCAGCTCTGCTCCACCCAGTTGTGATTTAGGACGCTCAAGAGCAGGTCTAGAAAACGAAAAACCAACAATTTGCTTTAAAAAACACAAAACGATTTCTTTTCATTTACCTGTGGCAGTGCAAGTTGGAGCAGCACTGGACCAGCCGTGGGAAGTGCAGGTTACTCTGGCCTCGCCTTGCAGACGATAACCGGTGCGGCAACTGTACACGACACTTTGGCCGGTTGTGAACGTGCTCTGTCTTTGAGGCGTGACTTGGAGGTTATAGGTCAACCGCGGTAAACTGCAGCTGGCAGGGGCTTGATTTGAAAAAATAAAAGGTAAAATATTGCATTAAAACAATGCAAGGGCTATCAATATTACGCCAGATATAGTCCAAGTGTTCTCAAGAAAACGTTTTTTGAATGAAGAGGTGCAGAGCTGCCAAAAATCAGCAATGGCTTTACAGCAATTCTATGATTGACGATGAAAAGGATTTATGAGACACACATTGATGTGCTTGCGCAAAGCATTTGAAAGATTTGCTCAAACTGACAAACAAGCATTCGTTTTCACGAAAAGACACATTAACATCCTACCAGGAACAGGCCCGAACTGCAAACAGCAATATCGGACTTTGTAATCGTTGCACGATCGGTCAGATTGGTCTCGGTTTGTGCACGACGCTCCGTAAGCGAGGCTGTTGCGAACGGCATCCCGACCGCGCGTGAACGAGCCACCGCTGGCGAGCCGGATCTGCATTCCGATTGGACTTTCGCATGCGTCACGTGACCTTCTTTTATGGTCAGCCAGCACTTCGAAGTCGCCATTGCCTGAAGGGCGATCAATGTTGATCCAGGAGCCCCAAGAGTTGGGCAAGCAAAAGCCGATGGTGTCTGAATCTGCGTGAAAGAAATTCCCGTGTTTGGAGATGAAATTTTGGTTCTCGCGTCGAACCACGAGCTGCGAAGCGAAATTCAGCTTCCACGACACTAATCAAGATGCAGGTTTTGCCAAACATTTTGGTATTTCAAATTCCGGAATCAATAAAAATGTCTTCCCTGCACGGTTTTACAGACCCAAACGCAGGCGATTCACGTTACAGGATAGAACTTGAAAATGTAACTAAAGGAGATTGAAGGGACTTTGAAAAAGGCAGTGGTCTTTCATGCCTGGAAAAAAACGACAGCAATTCATCTGACAAGGTAGTGGCTGCCCCACACAAATAATTCACATCACCTGAGTAACAAATAACATACGGCCTGTCACAAAATCCATTAACACTGAAAAACGTAGAGGCCAGGTGGAGATTATGTGAGGAGCTGCACTGACCTGGGCTGGAGCACCTGTACTGCATTATCAGGTACTTGACGGTGCCTCGACAAGGGTCGCCGTATATGGAGTTCGAGGCGCTGAGCCTGCAGTACCTCTGACCCTGGCACCTCTTCCAAGTTTCGTAAAATGCCTTGTCCGAGCGGCAGTCAGTGTCCGACATGGAGTAGCGCGATGCAGGACATCTGGGAAGAGTGAACGTGACGTCATGAAATAGTTTGCAAAGTGCACCGTTTTTTTTATCATAATCTTGTTCCTAATTGAAAGCTTGCCAAACAGCACCTCCGCAAACATAATGCAGGTTGCAAGGAATGATACAGTTTACTGGAGGAACAAAAAATGTGTTCAACTTTTAAGTCGCTACGTACGCCTGTACGCAAGGTATCTTGCTGCATCTACAGTTACCAATTATTGTTACAGTATTATAAAAACAACTGTCTTCAATGCACATAATACCATTGCTTGAAATTATGTCATGAGAAATTATCTATTTTGGTCGCAACAATGAGGTTGTCTAATCCTCACAGCGAAAAGCCCCACATCCACGCACTTGAACCATTGATACAAAGCATCGGACAGTCACACGAAGTCGTCTGCCAAACACTCACGTTGTCCTGTCCGAGCGTCCGTAAAATGCATCTTCGACGAAGATCACGTGATTGGAACTCGTGCATCGCAGCGTTTTGGTTTGACGCTCGCAAACAGTGATCCGGAACGACTGTCGTCGCATCCACGGAATGAGATCACCCGTCGGCGATAAGCTTGGCCGCTCGTAGGATCCTGCAAAAGGCAAACAACAAAAAAATCTTCAAAGATCTTTGAGTCTTTCGCTTGCAAGCCACGGCGTCATGTACGTACTGGAACTTCTTGTGGCGGCAGAAGAGTGCAACAAGAAAATAAAAACTGACAAGCAACCGATGAAAACTCGACGATCCGCTATAAAAGCGGATTGATCCGCCATGTTCTTGACAGCGGACAATGATTCTCTGCGAAATTCGAAAACGGCTCCGGTTCGTTTCGGAGAAACAAAATTGTCAAAAGTGATTTGAGCTCCGCTTAAATAGTCCCGAAGTTTTTAGTTTGCTCTTTTTTCTGTGATCGTATTCAATTGGCCCCCAGCTATGGAATAATGAAAACAGCGCAGTCCTTTTTTCTTTCGGGCATATTGAGAGAAAAACTATTATCTTTGCAGATAGTTTGGTTTTTGTACTGTCAAGTTTCAGCCTGGGAGAATAGAATCGGTGTCACACCGGTACAATAATAGTTTCGTGTCACATTAAACAAAAAACAAACCAATTTAAAAGTTTATCTTATGTACGTTACGTAAAAAAGGATGGTTTTGAGTGTTTACACCGGATACATTACTAAACTAACGTGACAACTTAACGAAAATTTTATGTCAATTGTATTGCGCCGATACTAAGTCATCACAATATAATTTAGATGCACAATATGAGAATACTAGGCAGAAAAACGTTTTGCAAGTAAAAGATGCTTGTATGTAATAAGTAACATCTATCTATACTATTGCTTGCATTCTCGCTCTCGCTTCAAAAAGGAATTACGATCACCATGGCAACAAAATGTGGCACTCGTAAAAGCAACAAAATTTGCCAGTGCTTAGGGTTCAGTTCGTGGGAGTTTTGCGTCAGCTCTGCTCCACCCAATTGTGATTTAGGATGCATAAGGCACTGACTGGCCTGGTCTCTCGGTCGCGCCATCCCGGATCGAGTTGTTGCAACGTAAAGCACTTCACGTTTTTAATTATGTGGCTAATGCCGTTTCCGCTTCGTGCAGTTAAAAGGCTCTTCTGGAGAATAATATCAGGCTTTACAATCAGTAATTGAGTGCATGGCATTTAGTGAAGAGACTGTTATAAACGTTACAATTAAAATAAGTAACAATTTTGTTCATCTTTCTTAACGTGTTAAGAGTTCAAGACCTACGTTTATGCGTTTTTGTTCGCCTGTACAATTTAGTTGGTATGCACGACCTTTGCGGTTATATTTATCAGCAGTTTCCGAACAGTGCTTTTCATTTCATTTTGCTTTCAAACTTCAGGTATGAGGCCAAGACACTGCTACTGTGTGACGTGGCGCGCTGTGCTGATGTGTCGCAATATTTTTCACTGAAATTTCATACAGAAAAAAGTTGACTGATTACAGCACAGTATAGCAATCACTGTTGCCCCGGTTAAATGCGAAACTCACCCACGAAGGGAGGTACTGAAGAAAGGTCCAACCTTCTACAAGAGAATAGTGTCTGGAAACTTTGCAAAAATTCGACGAATTTGATAAGTTTTTGTCAGAAACTGAGGGCCTTCATCTACCTTAGCAACGTTTCCCAACAGACAACTCGCTGTGATTTTCCGGGAAGAAGGCCCAGCATCATGTTCGAGCGGCTCTGGCTGCATGCATTCAAGTCAAAGAGATTTCAATCGCATGACTGAGGATGGTGTCAGTCAACACCAACACGCGAGTTGACGAGCGGGCGGCAATTCGCAGCAGGGTTTTATTTGCTGAAGAATACTACAACGAACCAACTAGATTTGCCTGAATCTTTGTTGCGAGGGAGTAAGCTTTCAACACTGGTACGTTTTGAAACATGGTCAAACGTAGTAATAAAAAAGTTCACGACATCAGACTCGTGGCATTTTGATTAATACTGTGGTTATTAATACCGTTGGAAATGCAAGCGCTGAAGCAAAAACATTGATGTTATCAACAGCCTATGTTTAAACGTGTAACTTGTTGTAACCATGACTTTCAATATAGATGTAAGTTCCATGATGTTTTGTACCGGTACTGTCCTGCAAAAGCGAAAAGATGAATTGTGTATTTGGTCGTAAAACTTGCTGTTTGCATTCAAAAAGTTGTGCACAGTTCAAAAACACAACCAGCTCTGAATGAAGTTTTTAATTCAGAAACTCTTTAATTTCAACACAAGTTTATGCTTTTCAAATGTTTTCAATACCAGTTCTGACGCCTCAAATGCAAAAGCTATTTCATTTTGCAGCAACGGTTCTTTAACATTGCTGTATGTAGCATGTGAACACTATGCAAACGCGTAGGTTGCATGCTTCTGTTGTTTTTAGAGCGCTCTAAAGGAGCCAGCACCGAGGAACTCGCAATATGGGAGACTATTTGTTGGCAAATGCAATCAGACAGTGACTGGCATTGCCTTGGTACTGACTACTGACCAAGGTTGTAACAGCATAAGGTTTCATACTCTTCCGGTAGCATGTATAAAATGGAGCTCAAGAGACTCGAGAAAATTGTTTGACACCAGAGCCTCCTAAGCTCGGAAATCCAACAGGAAACTTCTAAGATAATAATGGCAACTTCAATACATTTAGAAACTAATGTTCTTCCTTGCTGAAAGCCTTCGCGATTGAGCAGTCAATAACCAGTATTTATATAAAAGCTACGGAATTCTACGATTTACTGGTTTAAGCTGAAGTTGGCTACAACTGTTTTTTGAAGTAAAACGCCTTGACATTCGATCGCGTTGTGTGTTTGGTAATAACGCGGTGTAAGTCCGAACCCACGGTCGTGTTAATTCCACCGTTGCAAGTAAAATCGAGGCTGATGAACCTTGAATATAAGTCTTCAACAAATGAAAGGTAAATTCATAGAACCGTAACAAAACCACGGCAAGTATTGTGCTGCACTTAGGTCTGACGACAGCTGTTGCTGCGTCGATCTGTAACATACCAGTGGGTTCAAAATAGTTGCTATGATTTTCGGGAAAAACGACTGGAGTAGAAACAAAACTATCAAGCAAACAAGCTGTGCCCAGGTAAAAGATAATGTGTGGTTGGTTTCCTCAAAACAATCCATGAGCATGAACGCGTTTGCCGCTTTCAGTGACCATTGCCTATCTCAGTACGTTGAACTTTTAGCATATCATCATCTGAACTTTAGCTTTTTCGATAAACTGCTGCCTTCAAGTTAGAGCGTGATGTCTCTTGTTGGCTAGAACTTTCGCATTGGATGGAAGGTATGAAATGCATTGACTACAAATAAGTTTCTCAAGCAGTTGGTATAAGGGAGGTGCCGAGCAACCTAGAACTTCGCCGTTATTTTCGTTAATTGCATTTTAACGCAAGCCTCTGTGGAGCACGGGAAACTACTTGCAACCCCTACTGATAAACGGCAGTAAAATGCCATTTACAATGTTTCGCAGTTTAGCACGGGGCAAAAATCTACCGCAGTTTGTTAAAGTAGAAGAAATCGATAGCCGGAGGGAAGGAAATTTTCGGTGGGATTGTGCACAATCTGACAACAGTTTATTTTTATCTCCAGGAAAATCTGTTATCAACTAATTGTTACAGAACATGCTTAAAACCGTTTTAGATTTTGCAGCGATGTAAACTGCTGCATTGTAGCCTCGTTTAAAAGTCCAATTCTTTAATAATAGGCAGAAGTAGCCGAACATTAGAAATAATATTTTTGGTTTGGTGTTAAGGTGAAAACAGATTTGCTCTACGTAGTCTACAACGAAAAAATTTAGCTGTGATCTACAAAAACTCTTGAGATAATCAGTCTGATCCATAAGCTATGGATAGAAAACGTTAATGGAGGGAGTTACGTTCGTTCTCCGAGCCATTAATTGTAATGCTACTAATATTTTACTGGCTTACCTACTTAACCACCTATTCCAATTTTAAGATGCTCTGATCTATATAATTTGTCAGCAAGCAACTTCCGTTGTTTTAGTGTTTGAACCGCAAGCCGGGCAATCAAACCTTATTAAAAACTGCAGTTCCCTTGCCAAAGATTACAGGGCATGCGTGCCACTCAATCTGATTGGGCAGTTTAGTTCATCGGCATCTAATTAACCGGCGGCCAGCAGAGTTCGAATATACAAGAAGTCGGTTAACCACAGGTAAGCGTAGGCAGGAGGAGTCCTGGCCAGTGTTTAACCACGTATGCAAAGGTCGCGATGCTCGCAAACCCGGTCATCTCGAAAAAAATTGCAGGTTCCCGTTTCAACGCGCTGAAGTATGCTGCAGACCGTATACTTCCCCCCACAATCTGCTGGGCGTTTGCACAGCGCGTGACGAACCAAGGCCAGTACGCCTGCATGCCTTCGCAAGCTGGAGCTTGTAATCTTCAGACCGGCGGTGTCACGATGTGATAAAACTGTTGACGGATGGAGAAAATCATATTCAAACAATTATTGTACGCTTTGCAACTATTACCAAAATTTTGGCATCTTGAACATTTTCCAATGAATGTACCGACTTACTTCACAAACTTTTCTGGCGATAGGCGGCCATACTAAGGAGATTCTAAGGCTGCAAGAGTGGCTGGCAAAATCTCCGTCACAACTCCGATTTCACAAAATATCGCATATCTGGCAGAGTTTTTCAATTGATGCACTCCTTTCAGAAAATTTTCGAAGTTTGTTTCCAATACTTCTAAAAATTGTTTGATGCAGTCAAGTGTCGACCAGAATTGATTTATGTGTTAAAAGATGTTGAAAGGATCAACATCAGGGTACAAGGAAAGAATTAAAGACAAATGCAACAGTTGAAGAATCTTGATATTGTAGTGCGAAGATTTATATGTTTAGTAAAACGCTATGAGCTTGTGCTATTCAACGATTTAAAAACAACTTTCGTTTGGAGATGAGGTTACGCTTTTACACAAGACATATTTTGACACAGGGTCTAAGTCTCCACCAGACGTCACAAATGTCATAACGATCACGCCAGTGCTCCACAACCTTTGCGTAACCGCGGATATATCAACGCTTGACAGTTTACCTCGGCCTGGGAGTACTCTACGATAGTTGTTATTTTTCAACAGGTGAAATGAAGTTACCGGTTTGAATCATCAGATAAGGCTGCCCATATCCAGCATTCTCACCTTACGCACGCAACGATTCTTCTATGGGAAGAATCGACCAATCACATGCCCAGAAAGCGAGTGGCGTTACCAGCAGTATACATTTTGTAATTTCTCGGCCCGGTACCAATTGATCCGCGGCCCGGGGCTTGGAGACCACTACCTTAAGCCACACTTGCCACTCCAACAATTTTTGCCACACTTACCACTCCCACTGCCCAGACACGTTTTCGTGTTTATTCCTGATAAGCTTGGTTTTTGTCCTAGGTAGATTTTTTTGCGTATAAAAGAACTTTTCTTCAGCAAGGAGGAGCTCGACTGTTTATACATAGTATAGTTTCACTGTCAAGGCATTTGATAACAAGTTTCTGATGCGTTCTATTTGTATGAAGACAGTGTCCACTAAAGCAATGAAACTCTTCGGTTTGAAGAATAATAAAAAAATTAAAGACACCTAGAGAAAGCAAACGTGGATCTGATTTATAAACAACTACGGCAGATCGTTTGAAAAACGCAATTGCTTTGCAGAAGTTTTCAATAAAAATGATAGGCTGACGACACAAGGCACGTAGCCGCTTATAATATCATTAACACTGTTGGTAAAAGCGGCTTTCAGCATAATACGGTTGAGAAATTTAGGTTACAGGCAAGTGTCTGAGGTTACATTCAAGGTAAGTAAAGCCTACTACCTCAAGTCAGTATTGAACGGCGACAGAGCAAACAAAGAGTGGTGATATTTTACATCATTTCAAGTTATGAACGCAGCATGACACATGCTACACCAGAAAGATAAGACAAACCTCACGAGACAACTCATTAGAGATTTCACGTGGCGTAGTTAAGATTCACCTAGAGTGTTGCCACACCAAGGCTAATGGGTTCCCTCCACCCCGAGTTTGCATGGGGGACAACATTTTGTCTGGCCCCTACCTTTTGACCAACCTGGCATGGGCGACCCTTCTGGGAGTGGGTTGCTCCC
>JGI24021J15306_10000068_pt1 | contig 45398 bp, 19 predicted proteins | sample Ectturendosymbi1_FD_15306 | JGI IMG/M metagenome (IMG submission 15306)
GGAAAGGTCGATTGCAAGTTAACTGCAACTACTGTTCTCAAAACTTCATTTCAAGAACTGAAACGTTTATTTTCACGTTGAATGTTTAAAAAATATATACACAAAATGACAGCAAACAATTACTGTCACAGTAGATGAGCTATAACTATTGCCAAAAATGTAATAAGCACAAAATAGTAGACATGTTACTAAAATTCAGAAAATAAAATTCTCATAAAATTAAGGGACCTTTCTCAAAAAAACAAATTGTTTTTCTCAACACAGCTGAAATTTTTGTATGCTAATAAATTACTTTGCGTCTTCATATACGGCGAATATTAAAAATTTTCAAACATTTTTTTCGACATGTTTCATTCAAAAAGATGATAAAGCAGGACAAAATAATCAAGCATAGTTTACAACATCATAGAAAATAGCACTGCGCTATGCATAATTGATGAAGGGTAGGATAGCGGGAATAATGCAGGCACGAATTTTTGTGGAGGAAATTTTGACCCAGTCACTTTCTGTGTAACAAATACTCGCATACATGAAGGAATTTTCAAAATTTTTTGCAGCAAAATTACATAAAACTATACGTTTCCGATAAATGTAGCTAAATTTGATAGGGACACGAAAGGCATCTTGCAAAAATCGGAATCAATGAAGGATATACCTGTGTTTGTGCAAACACAACCAGAACGCGTTTTTTAACAAGGAAAATCATTTGAAATGTAGACCCGCCCAGTGATTAGAAAACTCTTGGAAAAAAACAGCAAAAACTTCAAAAATTGTTCCGACAAAGTGATTTTAATTAGTTGACGCATTTCCATTGCAGCTATAGTTTGTTGTATGAGTGATGTGGTATAACTGGAAATATATGAACGAAAACCCAGTTTCCTGCACAAAATAAAGAGTTTACTCTAACCAGGATTTCACTGACAAAAGCACTCAGGTATGGGCTCATCACTGAGAATGCTTTCTCCTTTCTTTGTTTGATGCCCTCTGCAGCTGTCTTCATTAAGTATTTTCGGATATCAACATTTCGTTTTTTATTTGACAGAACAGGATTTGCAGAGGTAAGATGAATCTTACTTTTAAGCAATTTCTGACTTTTACCTTGCTAAGCGAAAAAAATCTGTTGACATTTTAAGCACTAGCGGTAATCATAGGAGGACATCACCAAAAACAAGATACGGTTCTCTGACAGCAATCAAGGCTTCGGTATTTTTGATCTTAATTAGGTACATCAAGCACCCCGAAGCAGACATCTGACATGCGAAGATCTTCTGCATTTTCGCAGCAGTTGTTGCTTGATGTAGCTTAACTCTGAACCTTACTGATGATACAAAGTTACTTTATATTCATAGAAAAAGAGTGTCATGAAAGATTTTGAGAAAAGCGACAAACGAGCGTTTGGCTATCGACTTTACATCAGTCAAGCCTGAAAAAACGTTATTCGTCCAAAAGCAATGTAAATACCAGCCGGTAAGGGCACAGATACCGGGTAGTGGGCAGTGGGACTTTTCCAAATATTGCTCACAGTTTGTATAAACACGCATGTGCTATTAGGCTGCATGAATTTCAAGGTGATTGCTGATTAGCGTCGGGTGCTTTTTCAGGGTGCATGCCTTGGGTATTTGTATGTAAATGTATCCAGTGAAGCTTAAACCTGATAGCCTTTATCAGAAAAAGGGAGCTCAAATATTTGCCAGTTTAGGCCTTACAAACCTCATCGCTGTCAAATTTCATTTCGACCAACTTGCAAGTAATAATGCGTTTGGCCAGATATTTATTTTTCGTTGTTTTCTCACATTTAGTATTATATGTTTATCATCAGATTCAACAATATGAGTTAGTCCTAAATCCAAAATTTTCAGCTTTAGTGTTGTTTTTTTCAGGATGTCGCTTTGACTTTGCCATTTGGTGGGTGTCAAACATGTTTTAGAACAATTTTCGTGTTTGCGGAGCTGTCATAAAACCCGATTTAGCTTTGTACGGAGCAAAATCACGAAAAGAAAACTTTTAAAACACTTTTACCACGTATCAGTTGAACAAAGAACATTGGATTTTGAGAAAAACAGAGCAAGCATATTGGAGTATTTTCGATGGACCACTTTGCTATACTGACACCTCATGAACAACTACTCGTAATTGTGTTGCAAATAAATCAGTAAACTCAAGGGCATGTTCAATCTTATTCCTGGAACTCTCTGTGGACCATTAGAAATTCCAGATGGGCCACCGGTGGTCCACTTGAACCACGTTGAGAATCGTGATGCATTTCGCCCATAAACGTAAACTTTTGCAAAATGTTTTCCATCGCTTAACAGTTTAAAAGACAATACAGGCTAACGCAGCCTAAACAATTGTATTAAAAATTAACCTCGCTATAAGAACTGAACGCTACTGTCACTAACGATTCTTGGTATGAACTATGCTTTAGCCGGATGCTAGATTGGAATTGACCCGGAACAACTTTTAAGTGTTGATCTCATCCATCGCACTTGCTGACCACGCAGGACGGCTGGGATAAGATGCGTCTGGAGTGCATTGAGTGTCTACTCCCCTAGTTAGAATGAGATGACGGATAATTTTATGGTGCCTGTTTCGAATATTTCAAATAGAAGTGTATTTTCATAGCCTCTCTTAGTCGTATTTGAATGTATGTAGAAGTAATGCGGGTAGAGATGTTAAAAAATGTCAAACAGCGAGACAGTTGAATGTTCCACTTGACTGTGCAAGAAAAAAAGGCAGGAAGTTAGAACTGTCATTCCAATGCGAGTATACAAAAGGTTCTGTTCAGTGTTGAAACCTTTATGTTACGGGTTGGTTCCAGTTACAACCCATGTTTTGACATGAATAGTGCGCCTTAACACTGTATCACAGTTGCGCTTTTAAAAATTGAGTGCATAAATGATGTCAAATATGTCAACCTTGCTATTTAAAACTAAGTAGACTTTTTTTAATAACAGGTTCCTTTGACCCAATCACCATTTTTTCCAATATACAGCTTCACTTGGATTTGTGAAATGAAAGAAGCAAGAACACCTGTATACATTGTGTTATTCTTGACTGTAATGTTCGTATGCAGCAGGTTAGACCAATTTTTGCTAAAAATAAATTGATTCATTGCCAGAATGGTTGATGAAAGGAAAGAACATCAGGTCACTGGATATTTGCTTCTTTTGTAATAAAGGAAAGTAATCCAACCACGCTTAACTGCACTCCTACCAGCTTTTGCGACGTATTTTTAATGAATTTTGCTTTGAACCGAGCATTTTGTCAAAATCAGTAGTTGTGTCTGCAAGCAAAAAAGGTTATTTAACTCTTCCCGAAGTTTTCAAACCAATAACGTATTTAAACGCAATATGAAGACATTAAATTAGCAAGCAAATACCGACTAAACACCAGATCTTACCAAGGTTTCGCCTTACTGAACCACAAACGATATAAAAATCTTGACATCAACATCGGGTTTCACAATAATAACAAATTTCAAACAAGAAAATGAAAAACTATAATCGTGAATCCTCTTCCTATAGCGTACGAAGCGCAAGACACAGTATATTGCTATGGGAAGTTTTTGATACTACTTATACTTAAGTGCCACGAGTTTCCAACAAAAGTTTCAGCTGTCATCGCTCGGTATTAGATCTGAAACTTTGAAGATGTTATATGCAGTTTGGAAGAAATGTGTGTGGCTGTCAATCCACTGGTTTGAGGTTTAAAATTCAGGTTCCAAGCAGGGAGAGGAGACCTTGCCCTTTCACAGCTCAGTTTTACAGGGATATCCGGGTTGGCTCTGGCAGATCATTCCCGTCAAGCGATCCACTAATGAAATTACTTGATGCCGAAATGGCCTGCGCATTCCCCCTGTCCCAAGAGGCCAACGAGGATCAAGGCCTTGCATAACGTTCGGGAAACCTGAATGAACATGACTTGGCAGCAACGTGGTTTGTCAGTCTCACACATTTCAAGAACTTTGTTTTAACTCTTACGTCTTGATTGATTTTGCATCTTGTACACTAGATTTGTACTCCTTTTTAATAAAACGGTTTTTGTTATTTTGCAGTAGCATAATCTGAAAACATTAATCGAAGCCAGATAATTTCATAACTGCCATTTTCCCAACCGAGTTGTAACAAGCTGTGCTCGTGGAAACCGATAGCGCAAAACGTAGCAAAAATTTTTAAGATAGAGAAATATTTGCTTTAAATCAAAAGTACCAGCACTGTCGTATTCCGATTTAGTCCCAAAACATGCCTGTGGTTCAAAGAGTAGTGTCGAAAATACCTAAGGCGAGTTCAAATGAAACGCATGTGTTCTGTTTTGAACTGTAAAGGAGGTTAGGCCCAGACATGCAGGAGTTGGTGGCAATGTTTTGCACTTCAAATCTGTATTTAAAAACGCACGTTTTCCATTTACGCGACCGCGAGGTCACAATGAATAATCCGACGAAAATTTACCTGTCAAAACGGAATGCTTTGGTCGTCAAAAAAACGATTTTTAATTGCCGCACGACGACACCAATGTCAAGATAGAAGGCGAACACAACATTGCGGCTGCTTTTCTTGGGTCCGCAGGGACTGGACATTAAACGTCTTATGTGCCTGATTCCGCGGAAGGCAAAGATAAACCGTTGGATTTCCTAATGCCCCTGACTCTGCCTTGATGTACAGCGCAAATCATCGATAAAGAGAGGTACGTTCGGGGAATGACAGACTGTTTTTGGAATATGAGATCGACTACGAGATGAAGGAAGCACGATCGAGACGTTTCCTTCAAAGATAACCATCCCCCGACATTTTAAAGTGTTATGCCTATTTCTCCGGACGGTGTTTGGCGTGATAGGTGGGATTAAAACCTATCAGATAAAGGCATTTAAGCTGAGAAAGAACGCTGGCTTCTCTCTGCGCCCAGCAGCCCACGTTCTAAACAGCCGTAACGGCGAATTTATTACACAGTTGCAAGCGGTCCAAAAACCGCCTTCCCGCCTAAACGAGTCGCTCTTTGACAAAACATTTGACAATTTATGTACTCGCATTGTCAAAGGGCGACTTGCACAAAGAATTCTGCTGTCGGTTTTCTGATTTTGAAAGCTAGACATGTCACTTCAATGGTGGCCTGGTGGCCTGTACCCTGACACACGACACCGAAACAACGTAAAAGTAATGTGTTAACGTAAAATAACAGTTGCGAAAGTGATCACTCTCTAACTTGAAAAGTTCGCACAAACTGCTTTTTATCAAATCAACATTTTCAAAAATTTGAAAGCAGTTAGGGTAAAAAGATTTTAGAGTGAGTAAGATTTGTCAGTAACTCATACTGCAAATCACGGTTTTGCAAATCAGTCAAAGATACTGTATCTTTTAGGAGGTGAACAGAACCCGGTCGAATTAATAACGATATTTTTCCGTTTGCAGCTATCTCACAGTTGATCTTTGTTTACAAATGTATTTTCAAAGCTTATATGTCTGTCACACCTGTGAATTTTTGCATGCAGTTGAAGTATTGTCTTTGCCACTCCCACGCCTGAAGACATATAAAAGATAATGATCCAAAAAAGATTATAAAAAGAATTCAATTTTTTCGTCCATTGCTTCCGTATTATGAAATCATGACAAATTACCAACAATGCAAACGGGGAACTAGATCGAAGTAGCAGTGCTTTCATAATAAGGTGGTGGTCGAACAAGTTCCAGACGTTTTCAGTCTACTAACTTCTAATCAAGCCAGTTAAGCAAATGCCTGTTGTTTTTTTGGAGGTCACTGCATTCTTCGGCCAGACCTACAAAAGAGAAAGATCTGAAGCAAGAAGTGTCAGAAATTCATCTAAATTAGAATCCTGTTAAAGAAAAACGGTGATTATGTCAAATTGAAATCAATTCTCTTGTAAGCCGCTTTTCCAATTGCTAAAAAATTTTCCTGCTCTGACAAGGCTCAAGTAACAATTTGCCGCTACTCGTGTCATCAATATCCGTTGCAGTTGCGAATTAAGTTGTCGAAAATTATCTTAAACCGAATATTTGACAATGTCCTCGTCGTTCCTCAGTAAATGTTGGAGTATATGTTGCTGCCGCGAGGCGGGTCTGCCAAACAACAATAAAATCACGACATGACGCTGCGCATGATCGTCGGCCAATTGCGAGGAAGCCTTTTGATTTTTTATGACAATTACGATAATCTATTCGTGGTTGAGTAGGGTTTTGTTGACTCGATAACTCGTGATTTCTGCGTGACTCGAGCCCGACACATTGGCGGAGGTAAACAAAAAGCTCATTCATTTTAAGCCATCAAACTGCGAGAAGAATTGTTTACAGTTCCCTGTTTGACTGAAAACGCTCTGTGGCCGAGTAATGAATAACTGCCGTGATCTCGCTCCGACCACCGGTGCCCTACGCGTGTCTGCACAAGTAATCACAGGTGAGTACTCGACGCCTGCAAGCGAAGCGCCTCCAGACGCCGGGTCTGTGGCTTGCAGTCGTTTGATTATTATATTGAAGAAGTGCTGCGACCAGACGCCACACGATGTGAGGACTTTTTTTATAAATCAACTCTGAAGTGGTTTTGCGAGAAAAGTGAACTGCATTTGAATGCACCAGCAGTTAGATCATCCTCTGAACTAGAATGAACCAACAGCTGTGCCCCAAAACGACAACAATGAACCTTTGCTCGCATCCCATTTTCACGGCTTGTAGCTCACAAGGCCCGGCGAAGCAGTTAGTCAGCAAACGATGTTGTTACTTTTCCCGGTGTGCACCAACAGACGTGAAAGGCTAAAACAACAGGATAAATGTAGCTTGATGACTTTGAATCTGTGCAACGTTCTTTTATTCTGATCCAACGTACTCATTCAGCCATTGGTTACAAGCAACATGGGTTGTATAAACGAAGGAAGCTTGGCTTCATCTGACAGGTGTACTTATATAAACATAGCCACGAGAAAATTGCCCCTCACTTAGCATACGTCATACAGCTGAATACAATCACACTTCTCAGCGTTTTTGTAGAAAAAAAGTTTTTGCTTTTCGATTGTTATAAATGTATACATAAGTTTCTCCAGTGCAATAAACCTGCAACTGATTAAAAGTCTGACATATCTCTATATAAACTGCCAAGGCCACAAAGTAGCAATTTGCACATCTGTAGATTTCATCCATAAACGTATATAAGCAAGAATGTTGTAGCGAACTAGATTTTGCGACGAGTTTTAGTAAATACACATTAGCCAAACAACTACGTGCTGGATGTATTTTTTGGTTTCAAAAACCTTTTGTCCAATTCGTCTTCTGTATAATTTTGTCGAGAGCTGTGATTAATTATTTTTCGAGCCAAAGTGAAAGCACTAAAATGGCTATCGTTCCCTGTCAACTAGTTGTTTGTGGAGCGCCATGCTGTAAGAATTTGTTGTATGAGCCAATTGGCGGAGATTTTTGCATTTCACCAGGGTTTTATGCTTACCAAAACGTTTTTAGAAAAGAAATTGTTCCGAAGGTTTCCTAAAAGATGCATAAAATGTAGAGCACAGACAAGTTCGAAGTAATTTTATTTCACCAATTTTTAATTTTTTTATCAAAAGAATAGGAAATATTCTCGGATTTTTAAGTTGTTTGTAACTCAATACGTAAAACACAAACAAAATAATGCATTTTGCAACAATAGCAATAGTATTTTTGAAACAATGTAAGTTTTTTCTTTTGTTTGCCAAGGCTTCTCAATATACTGAAACAAAAAAACTGTGCGAGCGCGTAAGTGAGCGATGAACACTGAAAATTATTTGCCGCTACGAATTCAAATTGTTTTTCAAAACTGTAACGTCAACAAAAAAGATATAACGCGGTTTAGTCTAGAAGTGCAAGAAACTGTTTACACAAAAGTAATGCTGACTATAGGTTTGACGCAATGTTTTCCAAATTATTTTTTAAAGTTCGTTCAAAATATGAACATTTGCTTGAATTGTTGGGAAAAGATCTGTACTTGGTGAGGTACATCAAGTTCTTTGCAGTGATGATAAACCACGCACATTTTTTAATGGATGAATGAGACGCAACGCTCATTATGGAGAGTTTGGCAGGTGCTATATATAGTAGATAAGAAAATCTGTTGTTATAACCTAATTTTACAGCAAACAAGTATCACTTTTGAATAGTTTTAAAGAAATTGAAGGTTTTATTGAAATCTGTAATTTTAAGACTGAGAGTGAAGATCCCATCTGAAATATATAAAATAAAAAACTGAGCTTGTTGATCAGATTTGCGCAAACTAAAAATATGGACCCAAATCAAACAAACTTTTAAGAATCTGCAGTATTTGCTTTGGATATGTTGATCATGATGTTGACAAGCAGTGATGTGACGCAATAACCGATAACAATGAAATGCTGCTCTGTTGTTGTTTTGTAGAAGAATGACAACAATGATGCAAATTGCTCACATAACACCGAGGCCAAGGATGTAATCTGAAACACACTTCAGTGAAATCCACCTCGTATTTCTCAGACATATCTCATAGCAGCCGAATCGTTATTTCCCAGACTGCTACATTGTTTAAACTTTAAAACGTCTTGCAAAGCAACGGAAGGGTATTTTGCTTGCATCAAGTAGGCGTCGGAAAAACAGTCAACCACAAGACATGAAATACGACGCAGCGGCATGCAATTTGCATGAACGCAGTTCCACGCAGTCTTCTACAAACGATACAGAAACACATCGAGAGGTGAAAAGTTTCATTTTGTGTACGGCGGCAACTGGTAGCATTGTGTTTTCTGTAGGTGCGAAGCCACTCTCTGCAGGCAGTCGTCCATGTGCAATCCAGCGGTTTTCGTTTTCAACCAATGATTGTTTGCTCCTTCCTCTGGAATGAGCGCTCCGCTCCGAGCAATGATTTGATCCTGACCCCAGGGATTAGGGTCAAGGTGGCGGCGCTGCACTGCGGATGCGAACACCTCCCGTCTGAAATCTCGAAAGAAGCTTGACAAGCTGTCAATTGAATTCTTTATCAAAGGCGAGCCAATTCCAACAAACGTCTGGAAACGGACTTTAGGGTTCTCTTTCTCCCCGATTCGGCGCCTTTCATATTTCGCCCAAAAGCGCGGCCCGTCTCGGCGTTCATTGTGGCACAGGCCGAAAAGCCTTAAACAAATGGCATTCAAGGCGCACAAATCTGCAGATGCGGTTGTAGTTTATTGACATTTCCAACTTTTGTGCTCACTTGCTAATGCAGCACGACCGCGCTCGGTCTGAAACGATTCTATGATTGGAATGCTTCATCGGACAAGAACGTCGTTTGAGCAAACAGTTTAAAGGACGTTTTTGCGCACAACTTTTTTCCTTACTGCCATGTTTGAAAATAAGGGTCAGTGGGAAATATGCTGAACCATCTCGTTGTGCTCACAAGAAATTTGCGCCTAGTAACAAAGGGTTATTTTTTCTTCTCGTCAAAGTTTGGAGCAGGTTACAGCAAAAAACTACATTGCAATTTGATCACACAACGACAGCACACCCTGCTTATATTCATGTTTGATTTTACAAGTAACGAGATGCTTTTACAAGCAAAAACACACACAGCTTTGAAAATATATTTGCATTTATGTACGAGATTCGTCCCGGTTGGTGAAGATGTCACAACCATTTCGCGACGTGACAATTCGGCGACTAGACGATTGAGGACAGGTTGACTGAAAGTTGCTCCAGTATGGCTAGCCGAGGAAATGATATGAAAGCAGATTACAAAGGCACAAACCTAACTGATGTATAAGTTTCCATCGAAAGATATTTTGAGAAAAGGACATCAAAGAAAACAATGTTTTTGCCTGAGAAGAATGGTGTGAAATCTTTCTTCAGTTGCTGTAATTATTCATTGCGCTTAAATTATATAACAGTTTCTGAAAATTTTCATGTATTTTTGAGAACATCACGATAGTTAAAAAATTTTTGCGCCTTAATTTCAAAAATGGCTTCATATATGTTCACGAATTCTTTTACTCACTTCTGTTGATGCAAAACGTCCACTGTGCAACCTTTCAACAACCAGTACCACAAAAAGAACATTTTAAAATCATTTGCATCATTACAGTGCAAGTTGGCGCAGTTACAATTACAGTGCGCTAAGCATTTATCATGATCGCGTTATCCCGTAAAAATTCCCATTTCTACAGAGTGGTCAAGAAAGACCGCTGAATTGCTGCTGTAACAATTGAAGTTTGCCCTTAAGACCGTTGCAAAACTCGGTCGAAATGTCTAGGTCAAATAACCTCCTTGGTGCGTTGAACCACGATCACTTTCCAATTACCTTATCTTCTCGCCAAAGCGGGTCGGCGGGAAAAGGTAAACAATGGGTGCAGTTATGTATAAAATGTCTTTACTATTCGTATTGTAAATTGTATGACGCTCTAACCTAACGCCTAAAGATACTTTGAAGACTTAACAGCACTTCTGTTGCAAACGTTCCAGCATGTCACCAGGTATAATGCCGAGCCTATGGGTCACCTTCAGCAGATCGCTGAGTGCGCGTAACCCTAAACTCACTATCATATTCCTGTGCCGTCAGAAAATTCTCAATTCTTTGAAATCGAACACATCAACTTTTTGGACGAGTCTTGATGTTTGACGATATTTTTCGCACACAACCGGGTCGATATCGATATAAACCAGTCACGGGTTCTCCGTCGGGAACACCTCTGGGTTATGAATTTTAAATGGAGTTCGCAGACAGATAGGCTGCATCGGGAAAGAAATCACTTTTTGCTGCAAAGGATGAGTGTTACTTGACAACACTGCGAGGTATAAGGAGAAAAGCAAAAATACTTCTGCAAGTGTAACTACACTTCCGAATTTGTAATTAGGAACCCAAAAAACACCCCAAAATTATACGCATTTTGGAAGCAAGTTCTACCCGCTCCACAAATGGAAGCAGTTCTATCTGCAACGTAAAAGTTTGCGATGAAGTGATAACTGATGTCCTTTTCAACAAATACTGACGAACATAATTCGCAGTAAATAAGTGAAATATATTTGCACATAAAGCGATCCAGTATCACAGCTACATGTCGACGGGGTATGTGATTGAAGCTTCAGCCTGTGGCACTTTGCCACCTGCCGTTTCCANAATCTCGGTTTTGCCTAATTCTGTTGATTAATTTTCGCCATATGTTTCAACGCAGTAAGACTACAGAGTTTTAACGTTCGACAGCAAGAGCGTTTGCACGATGAAAAACATTAATTACATATCGTTAGCGCCTTTCACAAAAAGTCTGATGTTTTGACTTCTTTGAAAGGATTCAGAACACCATATATTTAGGGGGATTTTCCGAAAAACAGTAATGTTGTTCTTTTTGCTACTCATGCTGTTTCGTAGCATTTACCACCAGGTTTCACATCAAGCAGATAAATTCGATCTACTGGCAATTCAACTTACCAATAATTTTGGTAAGTTACATGTTATATGTGGTTAAAAACATTGCCCTGGAGAAGCCTGCTTCAATAGGTTGGCGAAACGTCGGCAGAAATAATAAAAATTATCGCCACAAGATCGAATTTACCTGCTTGACCAGTAGATGTGTTGGTCCAGGCAGGTAATTGTTACATGGCGGTGCACAGTAAGCGGTTACTGGCCAAACTGCAACGAAATAAACTGCGTCAAAGAACGTAAAAGTTAGTAGAACATGACCCGGTCGACATGACAATAGTTTTGAAGCGAATTGTGCTGAAAAGGCAAGTGGTTTTCGATATCAGGGGCACTGTAACAAGACAATACGCAACATAATTAGCAACCAAAATAATTTATGGAAATAAATGTTGTACAAATATCAAAATATGAATGTTTTCATAAAATGTGGATGTCCTCTTAATGGTGAAATATTCTATCTATTAATGAAAGTAAAGAAAGGAAGGAACTGAACCGTTGAAACCTTTATCCGCTCATTGGGATCCGTGAACGCCAGATTGGAATCATGTTCAAGATGATTTGGTGATGACGCTGATTGTTTGATAACATATAACAGCAAGAGATTCCAGTTTTTTTATCTTTCCCTCCACGGTCCCTCTTCACCTACTGATGACTGGTAAACGCAAGATAAATATTACCGAGGAGTTGGTAAAACTCGCTTTCCCCACAATCTACGTCTGTGAAATTGGAAACCAAATTTCAGGCTACGGCTCCATCCACAGCCTTGGTTGTAAGATAAGGGTTGCATGGCTAAACCACATGCAGCAGCCAGCTTAACAATTCCTTGATTCTCGAAGAACTTAATCGCGTTTTGTACTTGTGCTTGTGTAGCACAAAAATAGTCAATACGCACACTGAATGATTTTCCTCGGATGCAAGATCACATGTTCTGATAAGAGAAAATTACGTCATTCGTTTTATACATAAGCTCAGTGCGTAGCTTAGTCACAGTCGGGATTCCCGGCATCTCCAAACTTCTGTATTTAAATTGTGCATGCTCTGGATAGTTGATGTGTTTCTGGATCATGTGCGGTGTATGACTGGCGCACGAGCTAATTTCCGGGCAAGTCGCTTTTCGGTCGGGTTTTTGCATAAAATGCTGATGGCAAGTAATTGCGCTTGGCAGTGGACTACTCAAACGTCTTAGCGTGCTTTACCGCTCTGAACGGCTCGCAAGTTTTGCACGGGCACAGTCGGCGGTCAGTCCGTCCGAGCAATGCTGTTGCGAAGACAGGATACCAGATCGACTTCAGATTGAATTTTTCAAAACACCTACGGGCGTGAGCGGTGAAAACCTGAGTGTGGATAAAGAGTGTGCGGGTCGAAAACAAGGGACGCTACCTGTCGCAGGACCGGGCTATGCAACAAAAAGCGGATACTTGTTCGGACGACGCTCTTGCGATCGCACATCGTGTTGAAAAGCAATCACTTGCGCGAGAGCTTCGAATATCTAGTGCATTAGGTTCTGGCTTTTCTTGCTCCTGGTAGTCAAAACCGTCAGCCCCTTCCCTTAATAACGCTTCCGTAAACAAAAGCTACGAAAAACAATACAATCTGACCGTCACTGTGAGCAACCTCGATCGCCCGAGATAAATTGCTCTTTTGTCCCGCGCAGCATAGCACGAGCACATCACCATAACCACTAAAGTACTGTATACAAGGAAGTTTAATGTAGAACACGAAGTAAATGAGGGAAACTCCATTAAAAGCAAGTTGTTCTTCCCGCTCGAAAACAAGCTCAATCGCTTATCTAATTTCGCTTTCACTGCCTGTGTGTTACGAACAGCTCGGAACGGACATTCCTTAACGATGCCCGGTTAACTATGTTCTCGGCACCGCATCGGTCCCTTGCGGCGCGATAGCGTGAAAACGATTTTTCAAGGGCGAGAATATCGCAAAAACGTCACTTGTCAATCTCGGTGCCATTACGAGTGACGGGGCGGCAGTAAATATTCAAATGTGCATTTGTCGTGGCGACCATTCTGGGCCAACCCCACTTTCAGCACGTTATCTCTGCCGAGTCGACCTGGCCCAAGCGTTTGTTGCTCAACTGCCAGCGTCGAGAAATAAATCTGGCAAAAGGGGATGAATGCAGACTGTCATCATCGCGACGAGGCGTTGTTTGTTTTACGATACTTTCACAACATAACAGTGACAAGGATCAGGCAGTCACGCGCGTCGACTGACGGTCTGTTTATTGAGACGTCCATTACCAGCGGTCTTTTCTCCGACCCTTTTTAATCTGGCTTGGCGGCGGTACTGAGCGAGCGCGGCCGACGTTCCGGTTATCTATTGCACTTCACACAGTTCTAGGGTTTCGCGCGATTCACGCAACAGACAAATACCGGAAATGGACGAGAGCGCAGCCGTGGTTTTGCGATGGAAAATCGTTTAATCCGAACAGTGCTTCGTCTGCTTAACGCGCGGCAAAAAAGTTCGATCCGAGGAACTTGACTTCATCGTTTGATCCGAAAAATAATAATATTAACCATGAAACGAAATCCAAGCGTGCGTCCCGGTTTAAAGACGGGTAATTTTTATCGTGGCGCAACCATAACATTTTGAAACGAAGATACGATCAGTCACTCCTCTCGCTCATTTTTTACAGAAACGGTTTGATTTCGTCAACCATTCTTCTCTCGCGTACTCAAACAACGAGCTTGCACGTGCCTTGTGTCTGTCAGACTCCAACAATTACGGTCAGGCCGCAGTTGCATAAAATCGTCGGAGAGAGCTTCGTTAGAGGGAAAGGGCGGTCAAAGACTAATCTGCGTTTTTCAAATGAGAAAGTCACGGCGAGCGTTTATTTTCGGAACACAATCAACAAACAAAGGCGCGCGGATGCATCCAAAGTCCGTCAATCAACGGCGAATGCCTGGAGTCAAGAAGGTTCGTTCATTATTGAAGGCGTAGAACAGATAAGGCGATTGTTGCGATGGTATCTTATGGCAAGCGACAGCTTGAAGAAAATTACCCATGACTTTTTTCGGCTGGTCACGAGACAGTTGGCCTCTCTCGTTTGGCCTTTCATTTGTCTAACGCGTATTTTGGCAGGGGCTGCGCTGCGGAAAATTGTTAGTCATGTATTTTCATACAACTACAGTCTGAGTGGCTGCACAGCAACTTTTGCACACGCCAATCATCCACCTGAAATTGCGCTTGGCTCACGCGAGCCCAGGTGACTTATAGCTTCTAGATTAGAGTAGACGTTTTTTTGCTCACGATGCACAAATAAGGTCCCGACAGGCTGTCCCAGCATGACGCAAATGACTTGATGAAATTTCGCAAGCACGTGAGGGACATCATGTTTCCTTGCCGCCAGTAACAGCAGCGCAAGTCTTGCTTTCGTTTATTAATCATTATGGCATTGATGCTCAAGCTATCAGTCATTATTTAAAAAAAGCTGGCTATCCGCACGTTCTTGTGCCCCTGTTCCCCGACGAGCATCACCTTCCCTTTATTCCTTTTCTGACTGCGTTCCATCAACACGCTGCTTCCCGCCAAGCGTCCGTACGTATTTTTAGCCGGAAAACGTTGTTAATTCATTGCCGGATTCGGACGAAAACTTCGCGGAATTTTTGTCATCAGTCACTGACTCCTGACGTTGGCTCAGCAAAGCATTGGAACTTCCGAGCAGGGCCGTGCAAAGCCACATGACTGCGTGTCTCGGCATTGTGACTGTGCGGTGAGCGGTACGGCGTAACGTCGCTTTTTTGCACAAGCGCTTGATTGTTACTGGATTTATGCTTAATGAGACCGAAAGTGGAAAAAGCGTATGTTTTCAACTTTTTAACCGAGATTTTAGGCTTCTGCATCACCTAAAAGCCCATTTTAAACACAAACATCAACAAAAAGTTTGTTTGTATGTAGTATGCACCATCTACGATTAAAATGTATTGAAAGATGGCTGTTATGGCATTCACATGAATACATAACGGCTTACAGTCATGGAGGGCACTAATAAGACTTGTTTTTTGCAATGTTTTTCTCATTTGCAATGTTTTTATCAAACTGAGAGCTGTCTATCAGCGTGTAAAGTCAAAAAAAATAAACAAAAGAACCTGAATAAAACTGTCGAATGTTCTCAAAATAACCTCGCATTTGGTCGAAAAGCAAACATGAGCCGGATACCTTTACGTGAAGACAAGTGTGGTCACGAATCAATGCTTCAGACGTAGTGATATCGTCAGCTGATGCCGGCGAATGACAAATCAGCCAGGAAGATGACGCAATATACAAAAAATCATGGTTGTTTGACCTATAAACCACTCGAACCTAACCAATTGTAACTTCTTCACAACTCGCCAGTATGTACACTTGCAGGCAAATTGCACTAAGCAGTGTTTTTCCAGCTCAACGAAGCATCTTGCAAAAACTGACCGTAACAATCTTTCCCACTCACCACCTCACTTGCAGTTGAAGATCCAGGTTACTTTGAAGTGATTAGTTTTTACTGTTCCGGAGTTAGCTGCGAAACACTTTCCACAAACGTCATGCAAGTTGTGTTGAGCATCATTTGTGGACATAGGTGTCGGGAGGGGGCAGGGGAGGGCCTTTGCCCCCGAGATTTTGAATTTGACATTTTCCTTTTATGTATTTAGCAAAATATGTTGTTGTTTTAGTTTCGAGAGGGTTAAATGAAATTTCATCATTTTTAGCCCCCCCTGGAAAAATCCTTGGCCACCCCTGGAAAAATCCACTATCGCTCCCCACAGGAAAAAATCCTTCCGACGACCATCACCTTTTCGGGTGTTGCCTGCGCAAGAACTTTTGTAACTTCGAAAAAACTCGAACAGGTTTGGGTGCAATCCGAGTCGCGTCAAACGGTGTGAGTGAGCCTTACCGGAATAAAGCGTTGCACGTCGGTTACCGGGTCCTTGTCCGCAACAGCTTTTGACTTGTCGGAGGGCATTTCTTGTATTGCTTCCTATTATTGCCATGAAAAGCGTTCTTGCTTACAAAAAAGGCAACCGGAGCTTTTCTCAACGAAGCCTTTTCGACGCTTGATAAGAAGAACATTGATTGCATATAGCGCAGATGTTTCATTGATGCTGTAATTTGGGCGTAACAGCCTTTCTTTTCGAACACTGTTGGCTGGATGTCAAAATCTCATTCAATCGCACGAACCCGTTCCAGGCCACTGCCTTACATGCTGCAGTCCGCGCGGACTAAAGAACGCAAGTTGAACCAAACCGAACCGATGACATCCAAATGGTGTGTTGCTGTACTTTGTATGGCAACATTCTTCTAAAGAAATGAATGCCGTGATGAAAGGTGTGGAGTAAAATGAAGACATTTCTGCTTCGAGCATTTGGTGCATTTGACACAGTGGGAGTAGACACATGCTTGATTCGCATCCCTCTAAGCTTTTTCTGTCTTTCTTGTGGCAGATGACAACACGAAGCGAAAAATATACCTCGCAAGATTTGCCATTTCTACTTGCGTAGCCTAAATAATTGGCGCGAAACTAGAGCGCTTGCGTCTTTTCGTTCAAGCAACGAGTGTTACGCAGTAAAATCAACAAAGCAAAATGTTGTACTATACGGTGGTCTTGGGAGTCGTGGCATATCGCGCAACGCCAGGAATGTCTTAACCGGCAAAGGGTGCTGCTAAAGAAATAACAAATCGCATGCTTTTTAACGTAACTATTCCTTGTGATAGGTTTTTAAAACATATCGTACAAAAACTTCATTAAAAGAAGTTGACGCTTGGAAAAAATGACGCTCTGCAAAAAGGCTCTGTCTGCAATTAAGCCTCCAACAAACGGACTCTTAACCTAAGGTCCGTGAACAGCTAAGGGGTCCATGAATATGATTTAATAGGCTTTACACTGACATTTCGAAAGGGTTACTAGGTTTTGTAGACATTTCTATTACTTTTACAATGATTAAGACCTAATTTCAAATATTTATTGCAACGTTTGTTCTTGAGGGTCCGTAACTTTAGTAGGATGTACTAAGGGTCCGTGACTCACAAATGTTTAAAAAGCGCTGCTCTAACAAAGTGGAGTTGATCGTTGTTTTGTTTCTCTCGTGACAGTGACCTTCGAAAGTGCCGTGACGGAAAAAACAAGTTCGAAATCCAGCAGTCTCTTCCAACATGCTGGTGAGGACGTGCAGACACAAAATGTTTGACGTGTAAAAGATTCCAAGCAAGCGTATGCCGGTGTGACGCTGTCTGGGCAGGATTGGCAGGAACTCGATGCGTGTTGGATCACAGCATACTCGGTGTCATGGCAGTGGCGACCGCCTCCATTTATTTGTGTCAATCACGTCGTTTCTCACACCTGTGCAACGTGATGTTTTGTATACAGCGAGCAGATATCGCAATTTCACGGGTCATTTCCTTGAATGAAAGGGCTTACGATGTTTTCGGAGGGTCGCCATTAAAACCTACTTGGTTGTCGCCGACCGGCCTGTTTTTGTAATAAGCGCAGTGCATGCTCCTCAACACCTGCCATTTTCCTGCAACTGCGGAGAAACAGCAACCCAAGCTGGCCGCACATGTCGCTCAGGTCGTTTTTTCAATAAAGGAGAATTTCGCGTTTCTTGGGAGATGTTAGATAAGATTTTGTGGTAGAAGCGTTTGGGTCGTTAAAGGCCAGCTGACAACCGGAAAATGGTTAAGCATGCGAACGAAATGACAGCCATTGCATACGCGTTACAGGGAACAAAAATGGCCGCATTATTTCTCAGTGACAGTTACCCACCCGATCAAATGTTTTTATTAGACCGATCGGTAACATCTCAAAGTGTGGTCAGGTGTACAGTCACTCGAAACATGCAGGTTGGCTGTCACGTCAGGTTGGTGCTTTGTAGTCGGTGCCATTAGTTCAAGGACGAGTCGTCAACGCTGTGCTTCCCAGCAACTCAAAGTCCAATTTTTTGCTATCGCAGATCCCTTGATAGCATCAAGGTTGCTTCGTTATTTATCGCGTTTAGTGGCTTGCGTTTTCCATCAACTGTTTACTTGCTTGAACAAGACACCGCAAGTAAAAAAGTTCATTGCAAGAATTTACGCACAAGCTGTGCTTGCCTGATCCACATCGATGACAGACATCATTGTTTGCAACAATTAGCATGGGATGAAACAATGATTGCTACTTTACGCAGATGACCGCGTGTTTTTCTTCCGGTCACAAAACAGCTTGGCTCGTTCGAAAATACGAAAAACTAAAGAAACGGAAACATAATCGTTGACCTTTCGTCAACACGTTCGTTCTGGGAAGAACGCGACAAATGTATTTTTCAGCGAATGTTCGCATCACGTGACCAGAACGTCACCACATGTGCAAGTCTTCGAAATGTTGAGCCGTTTATTTCCGTGCTGCCGATCGCGAGGTAAACGGGAGCAAAAACCCGTTCCGTGGATAAACTTCACACTCAGATGCTTCCACAAATCCTTTCAACAATTTTCATTTATTTTCGTTTCAAAGCCGGCTATGAGTAAATCCTCACAAAAGATCCGGAACGACGGTAGCGGATGGAAACACGTTCAGCGTTTCTCCGGTCGTTGTTATCAGTTGGGAAGCAAAGGTTCACAGCGTTGTTTTCCTCAAGTGCGAGCCTGGCCCGAACAGTTCGGTTCCAAAAGCTAATGACCGTATCCTCTGTGTATCTTCTGTTAACACACGTGAAGCGTCCGCGCATATTTTTCAGCGAAGACCTGATGTTGGCCGCAATTCAACCATCGATCAGTGTGTTGCCCGAAGCTGAAACTGGTGCAAGAATTTCCTGCACCTGGCCGGAGCTGCTGAAAAGTGTTATCTTTTCGAGCAACACTGGGTATGTTCGATACGCTAAGACTTCAGGGAAATTGCCTTCTTTTGCAGAGTGTGTTATATTCGGCATTTTTGATGCAAGAGAATATCATTTAGATTTATTGCGATAGTATAGCAAACAACTGGCGAAGGCGTGGCCAATTGTCGCTGGGTCTGAGGAAGAAAAAGCGTGTGGAGACTGCTTTCGAACACCTTCTGAACGACCAGGTCAAGCCGCAAATTGTGATTGATCGCCTTGTGCTTTCTTGTCTTGAGACGCGAGTCTGGCTGTTGTATAACCCACGGTCGGTCACTTTGGTCGCCGCTCGGCCCATACATCAAGCGAAGTAACTAGGTTACAAAAATCGTAAAAGCCCTCTTGTAAGTATCAATCACAACACCAAAAGCAACAAGCAGAGTTTTAGGGGCAAGGCAAAACTATCTATAGTTGCAGCATGAGCATGCCTCTCATCTAAGAATGCTTGTCGCGTTGTCAACTCTGTGGTGAAGACAAGCGCGGGCAAAATCTTTGTGCAAGGACTACATACAGAAATTAACCGCCTTAAAGTATCGCATAGTTTCTTTTGTTATATATATAATCAGTACTTAGGACAGACAAACTGGAAGGATGCCTTCGTCGCGTTGTTTTTACATATAGTAGTTTTGTTGCATTTCGTTGTAAAGATGAAGTGTTCTCGAACACAGTTTGCTGTTGTTTCTAACTTTTACCAGATCTGCTGATTATTTTTGCAATTCTTGCTTGATGCAATGTGTCCAAAGTTAGCATGCCTGGTTTGAATTTTCCCTTTCAATTTGTATTCCTTTTACACAGCAACTGTTTTGAGGAAGACTAAATATTTTAGTCTCGAACATCAGCGGCAAGAAACTTTATAGTCTACTGTTTGTAGAAACACTGCATTCGTATTAACTTCTTCGCTTTTAAGAGAGCTTCTAGGAGCTGATTTTTGGTAAGTTTTGCCACAAAATAAAAACTATTTCGAAATAAAAGCTTATGTGTTGGTTACCGAAACGAATGATGAACGGCATGGTAAAAAGACGCAAAACAATGCAGGGATTTTAGCTTCGGGTCGCTGGAAATTTTAGTCGATGCGATAGTAAAACGACGTTGAAAAAGGGCCGGAAGACACAATGTCTGTTCTCTCTCCACTTAGCGTTGGTGTACTGTATTTCCTAATCTTGGCTGACTTGATACTGCCTACGAGTTATCGTTTTCCATCCCTGCATAAGAAGGTTGCTGATGTGAAAGTGTCTGATCACTTAGTCTCAATATGCTTTAGGTGTGTGAATTTTAAACAAGCGGCGTCACAAATATTAGAAATAGAATTGGCGTTTTTGTTTCTACAGAGTATATGTGGTTTTGTTTCTTGTGATAACATTTTGCAGCACTTCAAAATTTTCCTTTCTTTCCAAAGTAAAAATCGTTGTGTGTAAACTGCATCATGGTGAAGCTAAAAACTTTCCCAACTTTTTCTGTTTACGTTTAGTGATTTCATTTACATTTTTCTGCAGTAAATGAACTAAAAATTGGAAGACCATCAAACCACAAGGCGAAAATACCACATCTTGTGATGGTAAAAACAATAACAGTCAATAAATTTTTTATTCTGTTACTTATCGCAATTTCCGACGTTGGGCAAACCGCGTTGCTGCCACAAGCGCAAATCTGGGACGGACGTTCGCTGTTTTGACGAAAGCCCAGCTCACTAACTGCAGGTTGAGAGTCGCGCAAGAGGATTTAAACTTTATGGTTGCATTCTGAATTTGTCTGATCAAATTTGTCAACAATTTTCGCGCAAGCGCAAAGCGACGACATCAAAGATATGCCACGGTCGTTCGTTGTTGATTCATTGAGTACAGACAAGCGTGTTCTTGAAATCATTCATGTAATAGTGGGTCCGAGACCAAAGATCTTGCAGTATGCGCAATAGCATCACAGAGGGAGACAGTTTCAAGAAAATCAGCTGAGGCTATTTTTCATTTTATAGTAAAGCACTCTGGAACTCAGATCAGACAGTGCGATAGTCCATGTCGCAGCTGTGGCCATTGCAAGGAAAGTTGTCATGTCTACATACCTTGGAGTCACGAGTACTGCCCGAACAATCTCTTAACATGTTAGTTGCTCCACAAAACAGTTTAAAACAGTTGTTTTCAACCTTTTTCATGCAGCGAGCCCTTTTGCAACCCAATTTAACCTAACGACCCCCTTCCGAAAATTTCCAGTCAAGCATACGGAATGAAGTTGTGTTTGCACAATAGAAAATCGCAATGATTGAAAATTAACGTACGATATCACTATGATGAACAAAGGCTCATTTATTAAATTCATGCACATCAGTGATAGGGACCCGTGCCGTATGCAAATCACTCCACAGCACAACTCATTGAAGACTAGAAAACTTGCAAGTGAGCTACCGCAAGCAGATATCTAATTTACAAACAAAGCACATTCTTACGTCACAAAGTTATTCGTGCGTTGCCAAACGCAACAGTACTCTGTCCTGCAATGGTCATAACCACACTTAAAACTTTCTAATGGTCATAATCACAATTAAAACAATTTTGAATGGAAAAGTATTCTATCATTTCTGCCAGGTGATCCTATTATTTTGGCTGCGACAAAAAGTGGTTCCACGTAAGAAATATAAAATATAGACGTAATTATGAATATTTTTATCAAAAGCTCTTGCGGCCCTAGAGCAGTAGTTCTCAAACTTTCACGAGCCGTGCCCCCCTTCTAAGTTTAACTGTTAATATATCGTGACACTTGGGTTATGCAATATCACGGCAAAGCTACTTAGTGAAAGCCTCTGCTCGTGGCCCCCAGAAAACCGCTCCGTGGCCCCCAAGGGGGGCGAGGGCCCTGTTTGAGAAACCCTGCCCGAGAAAAACGGCAAACGACCCACCCCCACGGGGTCGCAACTCCCAGGTTGAAAACCACTGGTTTAAAATATGTGAAACTGTATTGCTACGAGTTTGACTGCTCACACAAAGCTGCCTGCGCTGAAACAACAAAGGTCACTAACGTGTTGAAAAGCTTCAAGCGCTACAAGGGTCTCATACAAACAGAAAGCAGTCTTCTTCTCGAGTCACTCCAAGCTCGTATAAGTCCTCTCCAGTCTTCCACGAATAATCTTGCATTTGGGGATAGAACAGCAAAGTCCACATTTGTGCATGGTGTTGATATCAGGGGTCAGGAAATAAGATGACCAATGTTCGTTCCTCCCCACAGGAGTAGCTGGAATCGCCAACTTGTTTGCTTTTTCTGCGGGCCACATGCATAGACGCTGGCTGGAAGGTTGGATGTTGAGGGCGTTTACGCATTGGAGCAAGCTGTGCCTACATTTCAATCGTTTGTTTGGTATTACATGGTTGAAAGAGGATGTCGGGGATCGGTTTCCTACATTATTTTCTCTTGTTGGGATATCGCAGTTCTTCTGATGTACGGAAGAGCGATGCCACACGACAAGTAGAGATTCTCTACATTGGTAGGTTTTGGGCAGTCGGTGATAGCACGGCATGCGCTATTCAGGGCTGGGTCTAACTTTGAGGTGTAAGCCGATCGACACCAAACAGGAGAGACACACACTGCGACAGAGAAACTTAGAGCCAGAGCCATACTATGGAATACGGATTGTTTTTGTATCGGCCCCAAATCTAGTATTTGTGAGCATTTTAAGTATGCTATTCCTAGGAAACACTGTGTAGTTGTAGTGGGTCAGGTGCAGTTTCATTATACTCGATTATCTACATCTTTTGAAATGTCAGCAGTGGTCTGCTGCAAGCATCTCTGCTGGCTTGCGTCACTTCTGCTTGCTTGCGCCACTATTTTGATATATTTTTGGAATTTTTTTGAAATTAATTCTTTCTCTTACTTTTTGTACTGTACGTCAAATCAAGAAACTGAAGGTTTGTTGACGTTTTGAAACAAGAATAGCACCAAAAGCAAAAACAAACAAAAATTGATAAGTTAGGTGCTGAATTTGCAGCAAGATTGCTGAAAACCAGGTTTTTAGAGTTGTAAAAAAATTTGTGGTGGCTTGTTTTCCGCATAGGTGTCAGCATCCCTTGAGAATTCTACGTTAAGATCTCACGTCGTACAAATTACCTCTTGGCTACGCAATTCTCAGAGATGTCATCATATTTGGAATTGGACTTCCTATTGTGAAGATAAATGTCGCGAAGTAAATATAATTGCTGCTATGTTTAGCAGCTCCATTTGTTTCCAACGTAATTCATCACGAATTAGTGTGTATTATTCCGAACGCACCAACTACCGTATTGCGCTATCATTGCTCATGTTTCTTTTGACTATTTTACCCATCATTTGGGGCTGTATTGGATTTTGTTATCGCAGTATTTATAGATAAGTGCTTTATTGAGAAAACGAGGTTGTGTTATCGGCCACGAACAACATTTACGATGAAATATTGAACTTCCGATAAAGAAAGGCGGTGTTTGTAATCACGTTGCAAATGACGCATGCAGGAGGAGGACACAGGAGGATGTAAGAGGAGGAAGCGCAGGAGGATGAAACGCACAGTCGGGCTCAAACGCCAAATTTACAAAAGTGAAGGAGTCGCTTGCAAAAAGTACCAACCACTAATTTATTAAAATCACCACTGCGGCAAACATCGCTAATGAATGCCTCATGCATTCAGTACAATTTACAGTTTTACACGAACATACCGTAGATATATTTTTTCAGCGCATACCTTACTTGGATTCCAAAGCAGATATGGTAAGAATATACACATCTTTATATCACCTGAAAGGCATCAATATTTTTCTGTTTTTCGATTTTAACATGTTCTGTGACAAAAAATTAAACCAAAGTTTCAAACCCAAGAACAGTGTAATGTAAATCCTTGTTGCAATGACTGCCTGTCTCTCACTGCAGAAATCGAGAGATAAGAACAAGTGTGGGAAAGCAAGCATATAGATCGCCTGCTCCAGTTTAGAGCAGATTGCTGGTGATCGTTCTACTTATGACACAAATCCAAGTGCAGTTTAATCCTGCCAGCTACACAATCGTTTAAAGTTTAAACAATAACAACATACCGGTAAGTTTCTCCAAAACCGCAGTGTAAAAAATTAACAAGCAAGGCCTTGCAATCAGGCGTGGCGAACGAATTTTATAGTGGGAGAGCCAGGGTCCGATGTAGTTGTACCCTTGCTTGTTAATTTTTGGCAGTGGTTGATTGGTTCATGGTTGATTGATTCTATGAATAAAAATGCGAGAACGCACCAACACATGCTGTAATTTTTTCGCGAATTTTTTCATATTTTTGTTAGTAACACTCTAAGCTCCGAAAAGACACAGTTGTCTGTGAAGCAAACCTGCGGCAGATATTCTCAATTTGCGTACACGAAATTGGTGCCTTATTTCAAGTAATGCCGGTAACCAAAAAAATATTCAAAAACGTTCTCGTCATTTAAGTTTGTCAGACTTTGTATCCTTAATCCCTCGGCCCCAACTTCTTGTGCAAGTAATATGTGTTTGGAACAACGCAACATTTTGAAGTTCTGCTATACACACGACCATCCAGGGCTTCCTTTCTAAACACAGACGGTTTATTGATTTGTCACAGAAATGCTTGTATTAGGATAAGCTTGCCTTGTCGACAAGGTCAGACAATCAGAAAAATTTTGAAGATGATGTACTTTATAACGAAAAAGTAAAAATGCAGCAAAAAAGTGCATTTTCCTTGAATTTTCAACTCCCATCCTTGAAACGTAGTGGTGGCCAGGAACCCTGACCCTCCTTGTTCCGCCACCCATACTTGTAACGGTTTGCTTACACTGCTCTACTTTGGCTGACAAGCTGCCAGTTGCAACACAAGATACATCCATTTCAGTCGCGGAGGACAACTCTTTCTAAAATTAAGATAGTGATTTAGCAAATTCCTTGCTTGAAACTGAATTACATTTTGTAGTACCAGCAAAATTGTGGACTGTCATCAGCAGAGCACTGATGCTCAGATGTTGCTACAAATTTAAGGAAATTTTTTTATTTTTCTTCTTACAAGTGACACATGATAAGACCCTGATAGCTATAGGCCAGACACTGTATAAACACTATTTAATAATAAATGAAGCTCTTCTCATCTTTCTACTGACACCATCAAAAGCCAGAACCTGCTTGCTTGACCGTGCAATTTACGTTATCCACGGTATAGCGTAAGTGCCACCGCTATAAAAAGAGAAGAAGAATTCTTGCAGGATTAAGGTGCTTGCTAAAGTTGACACAAAAGATGCATGGAAAATGACAACTGCAATGTTGCCCAGTGTAGCATTAACTCCAACTGCACACCGGTTGANCAAACGTGCTTACTGTGTGCTAAGTAATTGCGTCAGAGATGGTGTCATTCTGCTGATACATCAACAGCGAGGACCAAAGTAATCAACGTTTGTCATTATCATGAAGCTATTTGCAGTTCTAAAGGCTGCTCGAAATCACGTTATTTCTGCCAGACACTTATCTGGTATATCAATCACACAGCAGGGATGGACTTCAGCAGCATGTTTACGGAAATAGGAAAAATTTGGGAATCTTGGTAAATAACCATTTCAGGCAAAACCACGTCTCACTGTACTATAATTGCTTTTGAAAATGTTTACAAATGTAACAATCTAACGCATCATATAATAGCCGTTGTTGGCTGTATTTTCCATAGGAAAAAAGCATTATATTGTGAAGCTTGTTCTTTAAGCTGGCTGTGCCAAATCAAATGTATTGTAGAAGATTTCCTAAAGACTTTTTATGGCAGAAATGAATAACTTTCAACAGGGAGCACTGGTGTTGTTTGGACAGAATCCTTGTTTTCCACTGATCTATTCAGCTTAATTCAGTGGTCAGTTTCAACTTTCATTACGCAAAACAAACGTTGCGCCAGACGTGTTTTGCTAAACATTCATAAATACAGCTCAAATGATATAGCAGCTTTATACGATTGTCTCTGCATGAACGTGCACTCGCTGTACTGTGGGGAATTAAGCTCTTGCTGCTTGCAAGCAGAATAAGCAGCATAATGATCATCTGTGAAATTGATTTGATTAGTCTTAGCCAAGCGACCAGTTCAATGTACTGCCTCTCATTTTAATAAAACGTATTCAGAAGCACTACAATTCTTTAAGCAAAACCAACAAAAAAGCCTACAAATACGCCAAATTGCTCCTATCATCAGCCTTAAACTTAAGTTTTTAGAATGATTTTTGCCGAACTTTAAATGCATGAATTCGACGTCGCCAAATTTGTGATCGTGGGATGACCTTCTAAGATTTGTTTGAAGCCGCACTGTTGAGAGGAAACTTTTCAGAAGATCATGGCCACTTTTCCGAACTTGGTTCAATCTTTATGTGCTGCTTATCCTATCCCCAACCAAGTGAATTTACTTAGAAAAGCAATTACCCAGGGCTAGGTAAAGTGAAGGGCCAGAATAATAACAAACACTCAGCCCTAGCGACAAAGCACTGTCGAATAAACGAAATTCTGATTGAAAGACATTATCGCTTGACTCTTACCGAACAAAAAGAAGTTAGTTGGCGACCAAAGTTCTGATTTACAATTATACTGTTAATGATGTAAATCGTTGTTCATATTGCACTGCAACGCCTTTAGCTTTCGACCCTAAGGCACAGTTTAGATGAAGTAAGACGACTTTAAGCACGGACACGGTCCAGGAGGACACTGACAGCGACCACCAGCAGCCAAGAACAGATTTTCGGAAATAGGATCGTCCAAAAAAAATACAGGCCTAACGGGCGAGGCATACAGATGGCACCATTCATCAGCTACGCCGTGTCGAGATGGGATACCCGGAGGCGTAGCCATTTGCCATTTAACAAAGAACTCCTCCATCAAGGCTTGCCGAGAGGGAAAGTCAATACACTATCCCGGGCAAGAAACAGCCGCATCGCTTTTACGGCGTTTTTGATCGCCTTATCAAGAGATCAAACGAATCATTAAACCCGCGCTGCTTTCGGATGCCGCATGTTGATGCGAAACATCGAAAAAATCGTTTGGGCGTTTTCAACGCTCCTTTGCGCGAAAAGTGAAATCCGCGGTGGCCTACCTTATAATTTGAGGAATTCTGATGATTGTGATGATTAGAAAAATTAGATTTTAAAACAGGAGAAAAAATTCGGCATTCAATTTTATCACAAGGAAGATGCAGGAATTGAGAAGCTATATTAGTGCGGGTGGTGTCAGCCAGAAAAAACAGTATATTTAAGAAATAGGCATTGGGCAATATTTTTCCATTGCACCGCTTCTCTTGTAACAGCACGTTGCCCTGAAAATCAGTCGAATCATGATCGCGAATGACGAAGATCCTGTCGAGACCTAGCATCCTTTAGCTTTCCTCCGATTGTGATAAACAATTGATCTGAAGACGATAAACATTACGCAAAACGACATGAAATGTATCATCACTTATATTTTTTTTCAGACTCGTTAATTGTGAAAATATTAAAGGCTCACTTTCTTCACGACGAAAATTGCTTTTTGGTGTTTTTGGTTTAATACCGATATGCTTCCCGATCTACGGCGCCATAATAGAACAAATCAAGTTACAGGAAGAGGGATGATAGGCTTTTGTGGCGTCGTTGTGATTTTTGTTCTTACTTGATTCGATTACTTTTTATCACAAAAAAAGAGCAACAAAGCGAGGGACCGTATTCTTGCACAACTCTTCTATACGACAAATATCACAATGACATTTGTGTGACGGAGGTAATGAGAATCGGCCTCGGCGTGTTGCCCAGCAACCTACGTGCATCGACAAGCTGCAAGTACCGCAACAGAATACTTCTTGTTTGTTTTGTGTCTGTGCGCCATGTGGCAACGCTTTGTATGGCATGATCTGAAACAGTGCTTCTCAACCTTTTTACTTACGTGACCCAGATTACTAAAAACTGCGTGGCCCACTATACACGTAAATAAACACAGATTTATTCTAAAATAGCAAATATATTCCTGTATGCAATTCAGTGAGAATCTTGCTGCTGAACACAATCAATGTGTTCCCAAGTTGTAGTGATTAAATGTGTAGGTAACTGTATTCTAACATATTTTTGTCCCAACACCGTGACCCACTCGAAAACTGCGCCATGGCCCATAGGTTCAGAAACACTGATCTAAGATGTTTGAAAAACTAATGCAGCTGGAGACTTTCATCTGAAAATAAGACCTTCACAAATATTTAAACGAAACTGCAAGGAGTATGGACGCTGCAGACATGCTAAAACACGACTAGCAAAAGTGATGCAGAGGAGACCAATGACATCAGTTATTTCCTGTGACCAAAGCCGCGTCGAACAGAAGCTCATACTGTACTTTTGCATACATTATTTAACGTCAGCTTGCGTAAAGAGTTGGACGACGAAAACACGAGTGATTGATGGCTGGAGGAAAGCATTAACAGCTTTCGTTGGTGAAAACTACCCATAATCTTTATTTCGACATATTTCTTTTTTAACAGTTTTATTTTAGTGATAGTTTCTTTGCGTTCAGATACTTTCTCCACGCAAATGCAGCAGTACAGGCAGTGAAAACTTTAACATCTTATTTAGGAAAACACAGAATGATGTCATTTACTTCACATCGATTTCTACGGAAGTTATTTCGCAAACAAACGTCAAAGTAGATTGCTGAAGTATGAAAAATTTCGCTTATTGGTTACGCGGCGCCTTGCTTTTTCAGTAGATTATAATCATCGCGGGTTTAGAACATCATTTCTATCAAAACTGATGAAAACTATTGCCACATTGCGTACTACAATTAAAAGCTCTCGGTTTGCTGCAAGCTTTAGATCAGTCATGTCCAACCCAAATGTCTTACTGAGCCAAAAATTATGTCGCTTAGTTATCCAGAGCCGCACATTGAATGACATATTAACATTGAATAGCTTACTTTGATCTTAGCAAACTAAATTTAGCTTAAGTAATGTACTGAAACCGTTAGAATTAACTGTAATGATAAGATAAATAGATAGATAGATTTTATTTGGCGGTACTGGATTAATTGCGCTAGATCTACTCTCTGTAACAGAAAAAAAGGTAACAGACATAATAAATTAGCACTGAGGATCACCTGCATCAAAAATGTCAAATTCAAGATCATATGTAGGATACTTTTACTACAGCGTAAACTGGGCCGCACAAAACCTTCGACTGCGCCACATGCGGCCCGCGGGTTGGACATAGCTGCTTTAGATTCTTGGAGGAATCAGCTGCCTGGGCTCTGCTTTCATGACTTGCGATAATTCGGACTTCCATATATCTGTGGTTCAAGTAACTAGTCTCTGCAAAGACGACGCAGTCAAGTTTATAAGCAATTTTTTAAACAGGAAATCGATTTCGCGTAACTTGACGCATTCTCAGTTCGTAAATCTGCAAGCAATGCTTAAGGGTATATTGCGTTCCTTTAGAAAACTTTTAAACTATTCTATCAGTAGTGTAAGGTAAGTTGCAAAACCAATAAGCGAGTATTGCAAGAAATTTACCCTTCGACAAAAAGCTTTGCTATTTAAACCTCACAAACCCAGAGAAGGTGAAACACAAGTTTCTAATTTCTTGCCTTTAGAGTCAGCACAAGTCATATCAACCCTTGCAAGATGAAAGTGGATCAGTGAAATTAAAATTTTTCACAGAGATTAATTTCCGTCGTACGGGCTGAAGGAATGCCAGCTGATACTGGTAAGCAAGGAATGAGAAAGGGGAAGCAGGCCCACCTGACAAACCAAGATGCAATCTTTCATCGCACCAAAGAATCAAAAAAAGGGGAAGCAGCCCTGCCGAACGACCGTCGAGAGGACAACTGTTTCGTTCCACGGCGCCGATCGAGCGGTTGTTTGTGCGGAAAGCCCGTGAATCATCGGAGCACCCCTGGATCAGCGAAACCTCGTTGGACAGGCGAGCTACAACAAATGTCTTTTAATCTGCCTCAAGTGTCGGCTTAACGGCTATTTTCGTGCTCTGTTTTGTGAAAGCCGATCGTTCGTGCCGCTCTGTCGACAAGCTCGACACCGACGCTCGCCGTAACATCAGTTCGCCGTTGTCCCGCAGCAGCAGTCACGCCGCGATTGGATCGAGCGCAATGGACTGCTTTCAACGACCAATCTCTTTTTGGCAGCACAAGTCCAGCAAAAACAGTTAACATCGACTTTATGACGCTGCCCAAAAGATCGGGCAAATACCGACACTACATTCGGTATTTTTATGACTGCACGGAGCAAAGACGGCGTATTATGGCCCCTGGACTCTTCTGTTACAATTCAACGGTGCGCCATGTTTTTGCTGATTGAGAGCACAACGAACTTGTTCTAAGTGGCTGCAAGTGAACCTAACACTTTGGAAAACATCATACAAACAAAACTTGACAAAATCAACCACATACTTCTGAAAAACTACATCCGCGCAAATGTAGCCTGGATTAAAACTTATTCAGCCCTGGTGCTTCTTTGATTATGAATATTTTTGCCTACAACGCTTCAACTGGTAAGTGCTAGACCAGAGGTTCCCAACCTGGGGTACATGTAACCCCAGGGGTACATTTAAGGTGATCAATAGAAGAGAAATATATATTTGCATATCTTTTATTTCCAAATATATATACATGTATCAGTGAATATTATTTTCAAAACCCATCATATGCTTACTGTTAAATTTATCTATTATTAATCATGATACAATATTTTGTCATAAGAAATTTTAGGGGTACATCTACATCTGTCAAAATTCTGAAGGTGTACGTGGTCATCTGTCGGAATGCTGAAGGGGTACATAGTCAGAGAAACGTTGGGAACCCATGTGCTAGACGATACAATTGCTACATTTTTCAAAAAAATTGTTGCTAACTCTTGGTGCTCAGTAACAATACATTAGAATTTGTCCTATGTAGACATGTGACCAGTTCTGCTGAAAACACTGCATTGTATAGAACCTTCGAGCCAACGAGAAAATTGTGCATTCCCACCGGTGATAGTTTTGCTAGTCAGCTGGGTATTTTGCATGTTATGACTGGTCCTGTCTGTTGACCTATTTCTTGCCATTTATTAAATGACTAATTTCCTCAAATCAGATTTTAATCCTTAATAAATCGAATAACTTGCGGCAGAATTTTCTCTAGTTCTCTGTCGTAGAAGGAAATGTGGTTAATGAAGGTATACAACAAACATAATTATAGAATTACCAATTTTGTAGGCAGATGTTACATTTGGTCATGGATATTTTCGTTTAAACATACCAAAAGCAAAAATTCTCCTTTCAACCAAGCCAATCGAAGCTTACTTCACCTTAACACTAGCGCTACCTAAATGCTATTCACCGATACCAACGTTTCAGTTGGTATTTACTGAAACATATGAACTACTCAAAATTGCCAGTCGTAATTCTCATGGAAAATCCCAGAAATGTTTTGTGTGCAAACCGCCTACCAGTCAAGATGTTTACATCGCAATATTGAAGTGCAAACTACACTACCTCACGGTGATTTAACAAAACAAATGAAGCAATATGCATTGCAGTTAGTCTCAGTTTCCACATGTCATGCATAAAGCCTCTTGTGCAAATTAATAAGTGATCGTGCTCGAAACCTGAGCGACCTGTTTTCGTATATCACCACTAATGATTCGAGTTTTCGGTTCATTTGCAGGTGTTTGTACTAGGTGATTTTTCTAGGTCAAAATTTTATCTAATGCTCACTTTTTGCGTTGATTGGCGCCATCTTAATACAGCGGTGCGACGTTTCTACGACAGCCCTTTCATGAGCGTCGAAACGATTTCTTCCTGGGATGGGGCAATAATGGATTTTTCAGAGGGGCCAAAAGTGGTGAAATATAATTTTACCCACTCGAAGCTACAAAAACAACTTTTTTACAGAAAAGTTACTATGAAAAAGTCCAATTTCAAAATCTAGGAGACCAAGGCCCTCTTCTTACACCCACAAGCCCTTTCACAAACCTTCTCTGCCTCATAATTGCACAAAGCTTGTTGTGTGTAAATTTGTGCTTTTTATTGGCGTATATACTTTAAAAAATAAATGAAGATTGACAGCGTTTAACATCACAATGCACAGGATCTCACACGAAAATAAGCAAATGTAAACCGACAACCAAAGCAGGAATAGAAATCTGTAAAAGCACACTGGGCATACTTGCAAGACGCCAATCGCTATAACAGAAGTACTTGGTAAACGTTTAACTGAAACAAACTTTTTAGCACAACTTCCAAGTAATTTTCGCATATTATTCGTTTGGCGCGAAAAAACAAACCAAGACGCAAGATCAAACTGCTTTTACGAAAAAAACAAAACACTTTCACAGGAAACGCGGCACTATTGCCAATGCCAGACTACATGTTCTTCCAGTGCGTGCAACCAGCTTTTAGCATCTCATCTTGTGCAAGCTTCGGCATACCTGACAACAAAGAGGAAAAGGCGACTTTGCCATAAAACTACGCAACTCAGATTACTGATCTGGGCAGAGTAGTCTCAAGGATACGAGAATCCGGCAGCAGCTGCGCCCAGCCGTTGTCCGTACAATGCGAAGGGCGAACAGTAGGGTCCGACACCAGCACCGACAGGTATTGATGGCACGCCAGGAAGCTGGCCGAGAACGTTCGGTGCTTTGTATGGGTTATACCGACTCAGTGGGCTGTGGCTTCGCGAAAGAAAGTTCGAACCGACTGGAGCGGCGGCGGTCGGCGAGACAGCGGCAAGGGCAGCCGCTTGCTGTGAAAGGTAAGCTGCGTAGGGGTTGGAAATCTTGTCAAGTCCGTGCAGAAGGTAATTGCTGCCTGCGTTTGCCGGTGCCGACGATACCGCATGGGTGCGCAGATGGCTGAACAGCTCGTCGGCCGTGGCAAATCTTTTCCCGCAGCTTCCCGAGCCTGAATTCACCCAGTTGCACACATGGGGCGTAGGATCTACAGCCGCTCCGTTGCGCGCGGCCGCCGCCATGAACATTTGGGCGTACAGTGGGTAAGTGCTGGCAGGGCTGAACGGGTAAAAAGGAAACTGGTGCGTTTTCAGGTTTTCGTAGCAGGGATTGCCTGCCACATGAGGGCCCTGGCAACTGATGCAGTAAGGGTCATAGAGCGACAGCAAAGGATTCACCTGCTGCGGCGAAACGCTGAGTGATCCGCGTCTTGAACTGTCAGTGACAGACGTGGAAGACGGGCAGCCACAAGAGCTCGAATAGGCACGCACCGAACTCGGGGAGACAGGCGGAGAAGATTTCTGAAACGTAGTCGTCGAATCCAAGCTCGGCCGCTTGGCTTTCGCTTCATCAGCTGATGACGCATGCCGGCGCTTTAGATCAACTACGCTGGGACGTTTCTGTGGCTCTAAAGCCGTGCGAAGCGGCTTGGTTTGCTCTTGCTGTGGCTTAGCGATGTCTTTGGTTTCTCCGATCGGTCTGCACACATCCGGTGACGATCTGGGCTTCTTAGCCGGCGAAGTGCACGCCATGCTGCTGGGTGACTTTTCACGTTTCACAGACGCGCCGCATCGCGGGATGCTGGTCAAAGGTGGTGACCGCACTAACTTCGGTGTGGTCGCCGATGGTGCAATTGATGACGGCGGCTTGTGCAGCGTTACACTCGGCGGCGCCCTTTTTACGTCGTTGCTTGTGGGACATAGTTTAGTCGGAACAGTGAGCTTGTTGCAGGTTACTTCCTTGTCTTTGCCAATCGCACTGCATGTCAGCGCTAGCAATGCGAGTGGACTGTTTTTTGCGTCCAGCTGAAAAGAAAAAAGATGGTGTAAGTGCTAGGTCCAGTTAGCCGTAAAACACCCTGATTACAGCACAGCAAAGATCAGCTAGTTCTAGTAATGTTCTCTTTTCATTTTGTTGAAATCTCTGCAAACACCGTCTCGTATTCACAGCCCCAATAAAATTTAATCCTAGTTTGTCTGGAGCAGAAACATGCACCGGCAATCCGATGAGTTTAACGTCCTGTGTTTGGCAGTCACGAAAAACTGACTTCCATTTGGGCAAGCGAAATCTGTGTGTCACAGAAAGCCGGTCAAAGTCCCGCAAATCGTGTTAAGCTCTGGTGGAAGCTTTTTGAGGTCCAAGTCCGAACGAGCGCCACGCAAAAATCACAAGCCAGATCGCACATCGCCGTGTAAAATGGCGGACATCCAGTACGCCCAGCACGCATCAAAATGCGTCTGCAGCCCAAAGCATTTTACTCAGCGGCAAAGCGAGCAAACGGCTGCACTGAACTGCTTTACAGCGCTTGTTGCGGAACATAAAAGCTAGCCGAGGCATTCCAGACCGCTTGATTCGAAAGATCTTAATTTTATTTCGATCCTTTATCCTATGAATTCGAATGGGCGGGCAGCTGTTGAAAAAGCCCGGTAATTATGCGAAGACCGCTTGTTTGTAGCTCCGCTTTTGTTAGTGAGAAATTACTCATTCAGACATCAAATAAAAGGTCTTATCCATTGAAGGGTTTTGAAAGGGCTCAATAAAAGGCTCGGACACAAAAACCCGTGGCAGGTGTAAAGGAAATTTACATTCCCCACACGGGGCAACATCAAAGCGGCCGACGGGTGATTGACGCTATATTGCCCAGTGCCTTAAAGCGATAAAATCCCAGCGATGGATCGTAAATTTTCGACCAGAAATCCGTCCGCCTGCCTTTACACTGCTGACGTGCGCCCCAGTCATTACGTAGCGCAAACAAGCCGGTGCCAAATATCTTTGACAAATCGCCACCCATTGCTCGTGACACAAAAACCGACCGCTAGGGAAAAAAGATCAAAGAAAAGGGATCGATTGCGAAGATAGACAACACGAGCTACACACCAACGCCTGGTACTTTACTTATCAAGTAAGAAAAGTGCAGGCAGGCCAACAGGGCTCGGTTTAGTGATCAGTTTCAGCGCGACATGCTTCAAGTTCGCTGCTGTCAACAACAGGGCGTTCAAAAACGATGCAATGGGTCAGCGAGGCGGTGCTGAAGCTAACTCGCCGTGATTGACGTCTGTAATGAAGGAAACATCAAACGATCGGCAACAGCAGTGGTGCGCGACTGGTTCAGGGTATAAACTATCTTCACAGGAGGCCGAAACCTTTTTCACCCAACCACTACAGTATATTATCCATGAATGCTGACTATTCGGGTTTGGGCTGATTCACCGGCGAGAAGGAAATAAAGTGCGCTATTTTAGTACTTTCAGCTTGTTTATAACAGTGCTTCTGGCTTTTTCAAAACAACCCTTTTACTGGAGATAGTAGCGAACTAACAGACCGCTGAAACTGCATGCAATTTGTATTCCTATGTAAACCCGGGGAAATACGTGCCAGGCTATACAAACGTGATGGGATTGCGGAAAATTTTTAAATTCCACTAGCACGAATGTACTTCAGAGAAAGTACTGTTCGGCGAAACACGACCAATGTTGTGCCACCTGTTGAAGACGAACTGTTCTTAAGAACAACTGCGCAATTTCGCTTTTTGTCGTCTGCTGCCAATTCGATTTTGACGAACGCTCAACTGCGACATAATACTGACGACGGGCATGCCGCTCGGTGAGAGCAATACAAAATTACGGTAACGCCCTTTCGCCTTTACAAACGCCGAAACATGAGATCAATGTTATCGGTGGTATTCACAGAGAAGCAATACTTTCTCGTCGACAGGAAAGGAAATCCAATATGCTCCAAGCGAAGCGCTGAACGATGCTGTCAAAGCGAGTAATTCCAGGTGCTGGGGATTAAGACATTGATGGATGCGACCGCGAGTGGTAAGAACAGGCGTCATGCGCATGTACGGGGTTTCAACTTGATTTTTCTTTTTTCGCAATCGATCCGATTGAGGGTAGCTTACAGCTCTGCACGTCAAGCCTACATCTGCTTATCACGAAGTGGTTTCTTTTACTTGCCAAGTCAAAGCAAAATATTAAAGCACGGCTTGGTTGTCAAGTCATCAGTTAACTTTGAACTACCTCATACGCAACAGCCCGTTTTTCTACTTATGTTGGGAAAAAGCAAATCCGCAACCCAGATTCACGAACTCATCAGATAGTGATCTACAAAACCTGAAGATATAGCCACATTTATTGGAAGCAACAGCTTTGATTTACCCATTTAACTATTTCGCAGCCATTGCCCCAGTAAAATAAAAGATAGACCACTTTTTGGCACAACTGCCTGCAAACCAAACGAGCAGAGATTCGCATTCGACAGAACAACACAGCGGACCACCATTTCACACCAACTAATATGAGCACCATTCCACCTATAGACAGTTTTACTGCACCAAATAAACGCAATGGTTGGACAAGGGAGTCATCACCGTAAACAGTGGCGACCACGCCAGTGCAAACAATGGTTTAAGAACTATCCTTTGAGAAAAATGTATTAAACATTTTGGAACGACCGAGCAGTCGACGACCATGCCAGTGCGATCGAAAGTTCAAGAGGAAGTTGTACGACACTTTAGTGATTGATGGCGATGTATGGCCCAGGTTCAAACGAAGTGCAGCTTTGCCCAACTTCGACGAGGTCCTAGCCCATCCTCGGCCATTGGCACGGATCTGCTTTGTTTACCAGCAAATCCATTCAGCGGTGAACGACGCCAGCGTCAGGAAAATGACGCTTCCGCAATTCTACCTATCGATGTGATCGTGACATCCGGAAACAACCGAAAATAGCCCCGTGTTTTCCAAACCTTATAGGAATCTGTGAAGCGGTCCTTTACGCTGCTACCCGTTGGCTGGTGATTTACAGCAGTCGGCGTCGCGTTCGACAGTACTGCGCCAGCGGGTGAGGGCCCATAAATTCAGACGCAAATCAGACTGGAGCAAGTTGTTCGAGGGTCACCACCAGGACGCGGAGGGTCAGCCGTCGGTCACTTGGACAGCGAGCAATCGCGTGCGAAACGCCGTCGTGACAGCGAGTGAAACAATCGCTGGCGATCGTTTGTTAGGTCGACAAGAAAATACCGATATCCGCTCAATCTCCGGCTGAATTCAGTCATTCATTTCGCGGTCTGATTGCTTACGCACAGGGGTGGTACACGGCAGTAACCTTCCGTTTCCAAGCCATTGCCATATCTTGCTAGACATCAGCTAGCCATTTGCTGCTCGAGCACCGGGGTTATAAATCAGCTATAAACAAACTGAAGGAAAACTTGCAAGGGTCCTAAGGCAACGCAACGAAATGCTTCAGTACTTCAATGCAATTGCTGACTGTATCGCAACATCAGAAACTACTGCCAAATACTTAAATTTTAAAATTTTGGTAGAAGGAAGCATCTAGTGTTTCTTAATATGATAAAACCATAGGTGGTTCGATTTATTTGACTACAAAAACGTTTCGTTCGCTTCACAGCGGAAAATCTTTACGAGGCAGAGTGCGTGCCTGTAGTTTGTCAAATCTGCTCGCGCAACCAGTCTGACTTACCGAGGGCGGACCAGGTGGTGGTTGGATGTATTCGGACCGGAGATATTGCTGTGTTCTTCCCGCCATTTTCGAAAGTTGTTGCCGGCCGTTTTCACTTTTTAGAATAGTTCAGATACGTAAGCAAACAAATTAAGTTTCACTCTTAACCCTGAAAACGAAAATAAACGTTGTAAATGACTTGCAGTTAAAGTCTTAATTCACCTAAACCTTCTGACACATCGGCACATGTTCATCCCAATAATTTGGCAAAACTGATCCACCAGTTGCTTCTAGCAATATCCACACAACACAACCCCTGATTGACAACCTGACGCGGCAAAAATTCTTGCAGACGCAGTCAGTTCTATTCGGTTATCTGATACTTCTTGTCGCTGACTCGGTCGATTTTCTGTGATCGCTTCCGACAGGCTTAACCTGCAAATTCTTAACATGTGCAGTGAACAGCAGTCTACTGACAATATCATCTTCTATGACTATACCAAAATCACAGCGGTTTGAATTTAGCATCGAAAATGAGGTAGAAGACCTTAGCTCGTCGCAACTGAGTTTTTCGTATCCCAAATATAATGGCCGACCCGTACATATCACGTTAGCTACCAAACAAGCTTTTTCTGTTTCAGTTCCTACCTCAAATTTTCACATTTCCAATACGCATAGTTCGGAGTTTCAAACTTTTCCATGACGCTTTATAATTTTTCATTCAGTTTATATGAGTCGGAGATTACACAATGAAACTTGGACAACAGTGAACATTTTCGACAGATAAATTAACTTAACCTAAAAATTATACAAACTATGATCAACACTGACAAGGAAATGTACGCTGCTGCCTGAGTTTTTTAATACAGTACAATAAACGAGTCTATTCGTAATTGACCCCTCAAGAGATGTAAGACGACAAATCTACATTTACTGCTCATGTCTCACTCGGCTATCAACCCTACAAACTTTCCCCAGCAGCAGTATCATCTGGAGCGACTTGTGATATCAAACTACGATAGAGAACGACTTCCACTGAAGCAAGTTATCCACCTGCGACGCGGTGTCGACGTTATGCCCGAGCAGGTGTCACGTCGCGCTGTTGTGCCGCACACTTCGAGGCCAGATGCGCATCAACCGGTCGTCAGCAGTCACACGCGCGCTTAGCTCGGCACGATTCTGGCTTCCCTTTTTCGCGAGCACGATGAATGATTGAAAGGTCTTGCATTTTTTTTGGCTGTCTCTCAATCGGTCTGACAGGCCTGGTTTTGTTCGCCCGTCGTCAGCGAGCCTGTAGTGTAATAATGGGTGCCGGCTGGCGCGAATAGCACGCATGGTCTAAACCGCTGTTTCGGCGCTGGCTGTTCAAACAGCGTTGGTCTGTAAGAATTAAAGTGATCCCGGCTGAGATTGGATGAAAAGGTCTAGGTCACTGATGTGATCTGCCTTTTTCCTAAGTTGTGTTTTGTTGATTGGATTTCATTGTTTTCACTAAAAACGTAAACGTTGAAGTTCAAACAACTGTAGTCAAGTCGTTAAACTACTTGAGATAAAACTTCTTTCTTGCTTCTATGACCACTACAAGGTTACTGTTACCGAACTGTTGCGCTGTCAGCATCCCGTACGAACTTACTGAAAAAAACTTAGCAATATATTGAATATTGCAGAAATTCTGCTATCTGCTCACAACTTCGCTTTACTTCTGCACAAACAAAGACTTTCACCGCTACAAGCGCACAGTACGCTCCCGTAACTCTGACGAAAAGCAAGGAAATCAAAGCAGGTTCTGGATTACGTAATGCGAGTACAAAATAGGTTGGCTTCCAACTTTATTTTGACAACGGACTTCGGCGCGAGAGAATCCGGGCAACTTCAGCGCAGGATGAATATGGTTTGTGAATGCTCTGGGGTGCCACACAGCGACGGAAACGAGGGTGCTTGAGTTGTGAAATAAAAGAACCCAGTCGTGAGTGCGAGTCGGAGAAGATTTACAGCTGAAAAGAGGCAATCTGTCTTTACCGTGTCAGGCTGACAAAGGCGCACAATGCGCTTGAAGAGATGAAAGAGGGCCAGCCGTTACGCTTATCGCATTCTTAAAATAACAGGCGCACTCCCCAACCAAGGAGGCCCGCAAGATGATTGATTGACAAGCGTGCAACCTTTTCTCTCTTTTCTCTTTCCGTTTAAGTGCTCTCCACGAGTTGTTGATCTTTTCTGCTTCGATTCTTCGACACCCGAGACAGTTTACACAGCAACAAGCGCGCAGCGCGGCTCTAATCGAATTTTCTACCATTCATCTCGGGCTCCACGAGGCTGTCAACGCTTGACCTCGCCGTTGCTTTATATCTAGACAGGGATTTGTTTTATTAACGAGGAAATGAAAATGCACGCTAGGTTGGCTCCAGCACTGAAAAACAGCGGCTCATCACGTCGACCTCCTACGCTTCTGTGTTTGTGCTCAGTACGAGTTCTAATAAGCCTCTTCCATCCAGTACCGGGGTCTTTGCTCACAGAGACATGACGAGTAGGCGCCTTGTCCCATGGATACTTTCTAAAGGCAACTTTCAACACGATAATAATGTCGAGCGGATATCAATATTCTAAATAACGGGGATATATGGATGCCGAGACGAACACTTGAGATTGTGTATCGTGTCGATAAGAAGCCTAATTGGAGGCATGTACGTGTTACTCTAAAGCGATAAAACATTAATTTCACGTCGTAGAAAATCAGCAAATAGGACGTTTCAAAAATCGCAGATGTTCTTGGCCAAATGTCTGTTTATTCGCATCGAGTGTCTGCCTCGCAATCTTGTTGCTGCTCTGAACTGTATCAGCAAGTTGAGGTTACACTGGTAAGGCCCTGCCATGACTTAAATTAGATGAATTGCTTTGTCTCGACATGAGCAGCCAGGAACTGTCACGAAACAATATGTAAATATAATTTGAATTCTCCCCAAATGGGTTCAATCTCTTCATCAAAATCAACTCTCAGGTTTCCATCATTTTTTCTGTGTTGGTCCTCTGCAAAGGGATAGTCCCTTGGCTTGCAGTAATAAATTAGTAATCTACCTACGGCATAGGCGAAAAAACGCATTTATGTGTCTGTAACTTGAGGATGGAACTTGTGAAATGCGTTTGTCACATTTGTTACCTTCTGTGTGCTCTCAAAAGCAATGCTCCTTTCCGTAAGCAAGAGAAAGAAACAAAATCTATGTTGTGGAAAGCTTGTAAAAATACGTGTATTTGTCAAACGTAAAATTTCAATGAAGTTCATCGACTTGAAATCTTGATCCACTTCGGTTCTTGTAGTATGGTAAGATGTGAAGACTGATCAAGACCGTGGAAAACCAAGAAGACTGAATATTTCTGTAACTACATTCTGCTTTTTAAAGCTTTATAGCCATTTAAAAACTGAAGAAATATAAAATCTTTGCGCCCGGCACGCTTCAGCCAAAAAATTGTGCCTTTTACGTTCAAATACTCTAACAAGGCACTGCTTGTAAATCTGGGTTTGATGGTAAAATTGAAATACATTTGTACAACAATTGAATGGTTTAAGACAAAAATGAATCAGAAGCGTCGCCAGAACGTTTTCAAAACGGGGGGTTTGCGTTTGTGCAGGGAGCTTGTCATTCTGAAATTTTGATAAAACACTAATTCTTTATAGTGTTTCATATTTCAATTTGGGGGCTTGGAGCTTTGTTTGGGGGGCTAAGTCCACCAAAGCCACCCGGTGGCGACGGGACTGAAATGAATACGCACTTGGTAAAATACAACACAGTTTTGAAGATTCTTTTAATTTCCCTAAATGAAATGCATCAGCAAAGTTTTTCTCGTAGGAAACCAACCGCTATACTGCAAGCAGTATATCTTGAAATAATGTTTTTCCCCTGGATACGAAAGAAGATTGTAGGCTAAATCTGAAGAGCACATCTAAACATTACGTTCGAGCAGATGAATTTTTGTCTCCTCAATCTCCGATTGTTTTCCAGCTTAAGTGTTCATGCTGTTGTAGGAGAAACATAGTTCCGTGATTGCGTTTCAGACGAGCCCGTGATTAACAAGGAGTAAACAAACAACCAAAGAACATTGAAAATGGTCATCAGAACCTGGCCCCATTTAAAATACAGAATAATTGCACACCAGGGAGAAGATTGTTTAACGCAATTTTCGAAAACACCGCCTGACTTGCTTCTTGGCGTTTTGGGATGCCGTAGAAAATTCGGGCTAATCCGTGAGGTGCGGGAGAAGAGACATGCCACGAAGGCCTAAACAAACAAGCACCCACTGAGCCGGTCAGCGGTTTGACAGCGTCGCCAACAGTCGGTTGGTTTATGACATGTTTTGCTGACGAAATCCGTGCCACACAGCTCCCGATTTTTCGCTCCGAAGGCAGCCACCCATACGCCCAGTTCTCACTTCCACCTTTTCCGGGCCACGCGTTTTTAATCTCGCGCGAAGCTTTGGCCTGCTGCTTTTTGATTGATGGACGCTCATTGATGAGTTCAGAGTTGTATATATTATATCAACCTTTCTTGCACGCATCGCGTTGGATCACTGAGTCCCTTGTTTGCAGATCGTCGGCGAGATGCGTGCATCGGTCCACTGCGGAACAAATTTGCGAACATGGGTATTGTATATCTCTCGATTCCGCCAACGCCGTTGGAACTAATGCGTGTAATTATTACGCGCTTATCTGGCATTGCTTTGCGGCGACGCCCTTTTCGAGGTGATCTTATTTGAGATATGGCATTTTTTGAAATGTCGCTCAGCCCTGCTTGAGTTATAGCCACACCTATTCACAAGCACAATGTAACAAGGGAAAATTTTACCGGACAACAAGGGAAAATTTTACCGGAAAACGCGCACATCATTAAAATTGGACAGTGAAGGTTAACCCGGTAAATCATGTTGGACTTGAAAAAGACAGACAGAAACGCTTCAATTCAACAGCCAAAAACGTGAAACAGCTTCATAACATAGAGGCACATGGCGCCGCGGTGGTCTTCGTTGCTGTGGGCATATAAACGACTGATAGATAAAATACTACTTCTGTTTGATAAGCAATATGGCGAGGTCAACACAAGACATCATGATTGTCGTAAGTGAAGATGGTCTATGAGTCGTAAAAGATAACTCAAGAACAACGTCTACTTTACTGCGTAGACAGCTCAACCTTGACATTTCGTTATGTGCTTCATTCTGGCTTCTAATCGCTCCGCACCGACAGTATGCTCAGTTTTTATTCGACAACAGAAGGTTATTTTCATAATCGTTTTTTTTCCAGTGGTTGCGAAAACCGACTTACTCGGTGTGCGACGCACACCACACAGAAATCAAACCCATTTCCTGCCACTTAAAATTTTCGTCTTTTTAGACCATAGGCGTAGCCAGGGGGCCATGGGCCCCCCTAAATTTCTAGAATATCTAGTCAGTTTGTGCTTTGAGAGGCGGTATCCCATACAGAATGCAATTGCTAGCTTAAAATAAAAATTTTCCCCCAAAAATTTTTGACCCCCCAAAAAAGTTTGGGCCGGCTACTCCACGGTTTTAGACCTAACATTCAAATTAAAACTTGGTTTTAGGAACAGGCCCATGCAGTGTGGCCAAAAACATTTACAGATAAAGTGTTGTAAAACAGGAAAACATGATCATCTGAATATATACAATATGTAGATGTCTTCGAACGGTATCAATATTCTGATTTCCTATAATTTTCTGGAAAATAGCCACTTATATTAACAACGTAGCCTACGAAAACAAAGCGCTTTAATGTCCGAAAACTGCTTTTGTGCTCCGCTGAATTAAAGTATCTTCCCTGTAAGTGTTATTCAGGTGTTTTGTTCGTATGCTATATGGACAACCCCCGAGATGCGAGAAAGCTTTCGGGTGGATCTCCACGACCAAATCCCTACCGGATAAGAATTCAAACGATTTTCTGCTACAGTGTTCATCATTTTATGCTGTTAGTAGGTATTTAGTGCCTATACTCCACATTATCTACAGTAGTTGGCTTGATTTCCCCACTCCATTAATATAGGCTGCGCACAGGGCGTCGCCAGTGAGGCTCGTCTCCATTGGGGACCGATGGTGCCCAGGACCCGTTTGCAGTTGATGCCTCCCATGCAAAAGTAATGATGTTGCCCAAATTTTTCTGTTTGTCCAGCAACAGCCACACCTGCCAGTACATTACCCTAATTTGGACCAAGGAGTAGAGGTAACGTTCACTACCCTACATCCAGGGTAACAGCAGGAGCACGCGGCTTTCTCATGTCATAAAGACTTTTTTCCACGTGGTCTCTTCATGAAATTATTTTCTTTGCCATCTTCATTACCATGCAAGATCCATAAGTTTTTGTGCCCAAAACTGATTACATTTAATAATTCCTGCAAATAGTTTTGCCGATGGTCTCGTGCAATTATTCTTAGTTTGAAGAAATGTATCGTGACTCTATTAACAAAATGCATGTTCAACACTTGTCAGGCTTCTTCATTAGCACCTTATGCAAAACCCGATATTTATACCCGCATGAAGAAAGACAGAAAGCTGTACCCAGACGAAAAAGGTGGTGATGATCAATCCATAATCAACGAAAAATTGATTGCTAACAACAAAAATGTTTGCTAGGTTTTAAGCTGCCCACCTCAAAATCAATTCACAAACCAAGGAATTAAGGTTTTGAAATTAGAATACGCCTAAAGCTTGTGGGTTGAATTAAGTGGAAAAGTTATATTTAATATTTAATTCAGCAATTCTATCGTACTTTTTCAATCAACAGAGGTTAATCGCATGCTTTGAGTGAAAAGGACAAGTGGGTTGCAAATGAACAGACATATTGATTCTGTTTGATTTTTGATTGTTTAGTTACATTCGCTTTATGACTGTCTCCTACGCTGATCTTTCTCCCAAAAGTCAGCGACTTTCTGCTGTAAGATAATGCTGCACTGTACAAGTTGAAAAATTTTTGAAAAATACCACTGTGAAAGCCGGTGTCAAGCGAAGTTTCTGACTTGCGAAATTTCTGACTTAACGTCATGTGCACATGCACAAACTAATATTCTGCATATCACTTACGCTGAGAAAACTGATGATTAGGGCTGAGGGTTTGGTGTTTAGGTAAGTGTGTCGGGTTAACCCCAAGGGTTTGAGTTAGAAAAAGAAAAATGATTGAGGTCTACGACTAAGCCCAATATTTTTCAGTGGTTGTAGCTATTCCCGTACTATAGCTTGTTGTGGGTATCTGTCATCTAACCAAAAAGTTTTAATTTGCACAACACACATCAGAAAAGTAATCGCCCAAATTTATGCCTTTGCTATGAGAAGTAAAATAACTGACAAACCATAATGGGTCAGAAATTTTGCAGAGATCAGAAATTTCGCTTGACACTGGGAATGAAAAGCATTTGCTGAAGTTCAACTCTCAAGAAGGTCACATAAAGATACTTCGCAAAAAATGGAATTGTTCAGCGGCTACTCAGGGTCGAATACTTTCGCTTTCAGCAATAACAAGAATTAGGCGATAAGGCATTCGAACTGTCACGTCAAACGCACTTGTGCGTCTATTTGCAACGGCTCTTTTCCCGCTGGAGCGGATTTACAATTTTCAGACGACGGCAAGATTACGTCACAAGTGGGTTTGGTACATCAGGCAAGAGGTCCTGGTGTTTTGGTCAAGTAGGTTTCACGCCGGTGATCTCTAGTAACAGTGATTTGCCCTACATTCCGTCAAGCGCTTTCCCGCCAGGCAAAAGACCCTTTCGAGGGGAAGCGGCAGCAGCGCTTTTACCTGAACACA
>JGI24021J15306_10000070_pt1 | contig 44519 bp, 28 predicted proteins | sample Ectturendosymbi1_FD_15306 | JGI IMG/M metagenome (IMG submission 15306)
TCATTCAGGATTTTTGAGGAACTTGAGCTTGCCCTGAAAACAGAGTTTGCCCTGAATTTTTCAAGCTGGGGGGCGGCCGCCCCCACCGCCCCCGCCTTGTACGCCACTGCTCGTCGAATCGGCTGCGACTGTCCATCAAATTCATAGAAGAGGAGTGGTGACAGCATGCATTCTTGTCGGAGCCCAAGACCCACGGCGAAGGGCTGTGACTTAACTCCGTCGACACAGACGCAATTTCTGAGAAAGAATACAATAATTCGACGGGCAATAGCAGGACCATACTTCCGCAAAGCTTTTCCAGAGGGACCCGGTCGTATGATTTTTCGATGTCGAGAAAACATGGGTAGACATCTTTTGCACACTCCCAATATTTCTCGAAAACTGCTGAAGAGTGAAAATGTTGTCTGTAGTTCTACGGCCGCAACGAAAAACGCACTGGGCATCTTCCAGCTTTGGTTCAATTATTTCGCAGTATCATTCTTCAAGGAACTTGGCGTACACTTTTCCAGGGAGTTTAAAGAAAGAGATGTTCCGGTAGTTGTTGCATTCCATCGCGCCTCTCTACTTGTGTATAGGGATGATCACTCATTCTTGCCAATCTTTTTGGTGACCTTCCAGAACACCAAATCTTTCGGTGACCTTCCAGTACACCAGGCCACTTGACGTGCACGATTCAGTCAATCAACTCCGTCTCTATTCAAGGCTTTGATTATTTCAGGTCACATTTCATCACAACCTGTAGCCTTTCTAGCCTTCAGTGTTTTGACAACTGGGAAGACTTTAGTTGCAATGATAGTATTTTCCTCCCACAAATGCACCTCCTGTATGTCCGACGGGGAAGGTGACTGGTTTCAGAAGATCTTTGAAGTAAACTACCCATCTGCCAAAATGTCCCCTCATTGCTGAGAAAAACGCTATTTTGGTCTTTGGTGGATCTAACGATGTTAGATTTTTGCCGCTGAGACGCCGGATGGTTGGCTAGAACACTTTGTTTGCTTGCCAGTAACTGTAAACAATTTATGCCGAAATTGTTCCAAGATTGCATCTTGGACTTTTTCATAACGGGGGGTACGAATTTTCAATCCTCGGCGTACGGTGAATGCAAAAAGATCTGGCTTTTGCCTTCAGCCAGACCTTGCATGTTAAGTATTCTAATTTCCACTGACAACTGGTCAATTTTTGCATGATCGTTTTTTGTTTTGTTTCTGTTTTTTAGCTGAGTCATATGAAAAAATAAATCAAACCATTTCTCTGCTCGAATAGCATGTTTCACATCCTGGTTCCACCAAGGGGTTATTTTGCCATTATTGGTCACACCACGTCGTTTCTGGCCTCATACTTGAGCAACAGATGAAGCTACAGCTGGTTTGAACGACTGCCATTCCACCTCTGCGTCTGCCACACATTCCGGGTTCTTTCTGAAAGGACAATTACTGTCTGCAAAGGTCGTTCTTACATCCTTGTTTTCCAGGGCCTCCTGCTTTATTCGGTACGACTTCCTATTTTAAAAATTAGTTACTTGAAATCTAGAATTAGTTAAAGTTTAACATATTTTATTTCGAGCGGGATCTTAAATATAATCTTTTTGTACAAAATACAACCAACTGGGGAAAGGAGCTCAAATCAATCAATTTAACCACACGATTTTCAAAACGTTTTGCATCAAGTTGCTTTTATTTTCACCCGGTTTTCTGACCTAACAAACTTCAAAGTAAACCAATTGCACCTAATAGAGCATTTCAAAACCTAAGCTAAAAACACTCTACTGTAGACAAACCGAGTGTGGTCCACGTATGCAGTAAATTTAACGTTTGCTTGAAGAACGTCACAATCAATCGCAAGATTTTCCGCACGCTTTATTCTCGTTAAATTCAGGTTACACACAACAGTCAGTAACAACTCAGTCAGTGCGCAACACAAACCAGAATTTTCTTCAAACAAACTAGACGAAAACCAGACACACTATACATTTAACTTACCACTCTCTAAAACTGGTTTTATTTTACATGTTCCGTTGTTGTCTTTTTGCACAGTGCAGTTCGTTCTACATCCTGGAAGGTCTCTTGCAGCTGTTGTGTAATAAGCAATAATAAGCTTATATAGCGCGACACGTTTTACGGAAGTGATGGTTCACAGTCATCTTGCGAACGAATGGCAATTGATGTTGCGTATAAACCTGAACACCATTTTCAACTGTTTTAAAATACCGCATTATACAAACTTTTAATTATCGTTATGAGGTCGTTGATAACTTTTATTCATGGCAGAAAAGACATTGTATGTAGTCTTGTGAAAGTGTATCATCCTTTGTATTCCCTGTTAAGGCATCTCTAACTGCCTGCAGACATCCACCTCCGTTTTCCTTCCCATTGGGGCTCGCGAATAACTTATTAGTTTAGACTGTATTAGTTGCAAGTCACTGACAATACAACGCGCGCAAGGATAGATACTATAGACCACAAGTACGGTTTCAAGTGTTGGGTATGATCTACCGAAGTAGCGAAACCGGTCTACTAACTTCATTGGCTCATGCTTTAGCATTGAGAAGACAGCTAACTAATTGTTTAGTTGATAAGTAAAATTACGCAAGTGGAGTTGCGGGGAACAGATTATTTACACAATAACGACTGTCATTTTCTAATTGCTGAAAAATTTACCGTTTGAGCAGATCTTTTGTTATGTAGTGCATGAATCTCATTTAAAATTAGATTAAACTGCATATTTTACAACTGTCTGCAGTTTTTACAATTGAAAGAATTTATGCGAACTGCAGCTCTATCAATCTAAACATCCATCCATCGTTCAACATTCAGTTCGTCTGTCACAGTGGAATGAATATTTAGTAGACAACAAGAATTCAACCTACGTACAGTCATGCTCGATCGGGGATAATTTTCAATGCGACCAAGTGCACTAAAGGTACGCTCTGCTTCACAGGTAGTACAGGGCAGTGCGAAATACTTGCGCAGGAAACACGCTGAACTTGGAAATATATTAACTAAAGTTCGGTTTTCCGTAACAGTTTCAAATTAGCGTTTAGAGTAGACCGTCCAACTCATTGCTTGCGAAAAATTGCTGGATTTGCAGTGGGACCATAAGTAACATAGAGCGGGGATGGTGCTTCTCCCTGCAGTATAACTTAGAACTGAGTCCAGCTGCGTTGCGATTTTTAAGTCTTCCATTCTGTATCTATCCGAAAACGTTTCACTACATTTCAGGATATTACGTTTGTGCTTCTTAACAAAGAACTGCCTAATCAATGAATGAAAACTTAGGGAGGGTGCCGCACTTCCGTACTCGGTGCCTATGATTGAATATCGTTAACCAATCGCGTTGTTCAGGCAAATGGAATACTTTACTTTTACACTGTATGTAATTTGTGCTGCGAGAAATTTCCAAGCAAAGTAATATGGATATGAGCGAAAAACAAGCGCAAAGCAGCAAATAGCGGAGGAACACGAACTTTTACTATTAGTTCTTGACGCATGCAGATTCTGAATCTATTCAGCACATCGCTGTTTCACTTCATCACAGTTCACTTTAACATTAAACAACATTTACAGACATAGCCGTGCAAGAAAGTGAGCAGGAGGGCGCTCTCCCGCCAGGTTGCAAAGATTTGGGAAAACATTTTACGTTTTTGACCAGGAAGTCAAGTACTTTACATCAACCAATAAAGTTTGCTGTGAAGTATAAAATTTTTAGGCCAACAATCGATTCCTTAATTTTTTCAGGCCAACTCAAGGAATTACGTAATCCGGTTTTTTTGAATATATAAAAAGCTGATCAGGAACCGGTCCCCTAGGCACTCTCCAACACAGCGTTGCCAGTCATGTTATTTTCCCTCCGAATTTGGCTGTGTCATCATTTTTTGACGGGCAAAAGTTTTTTTGGCAGAACCCAGAATTTGAAAAAATTTTAGGCAGAAAGCTTAGCAGATGGTTAGTCTAAGATTTAGGTTAAAGTTTGGTTTTAAACAAGTTAAAATCATGCAATAATTCAATAACATTTTGATTTTAACACATCATGGTAGAAATCATTTATTGTTGTAAAAAATAACACGTTTTTACCAATGCTACCGACGTTTGTATACACAGATAAAGTTTTAGAAATCGTTTTGCAGAGTGTCAATTTTGACATATATGTTTTCCTTACTCATTCTTTTACTTTGCAGTCGTAGGGGTATAATTTTTATCATTATATAATTGACAACATTCTAGGCCAATTTTGGTAAGGTTCTGATGTTTCAATGTTGGCTTATGATTTGACAATTTTCAGATATAATCTTTTCAATTCGGCTAAGTGCTGGTTTTTACTAAATTTGGTTATGTTGCTGGCTGTAAATTACCATTACTGTTGTTACAAACGGAATGAGTTAGAGTTATAAAAGCTTTCTAACAACTGACTGTGAATGGAAATGGTACATCTGCTTCAAATGGAAAAGGTACATAATGCTTCCTAACAAGTGGTTACAAATGAAAGAAGTACAAAATCTGTATCCCTAACTCTTACATAGTTAGGTCACTGGGCTTATTTAAAAGCATATATCGTGACTACTTGCGAACTAATTTTTTGTGACTGGAATTTCTTGCAGTATGTGGCGAATAATGCACTTTGAAAAAGGTTACAGTTTCATATAATACAGTTGTTTGTTAAGTTTGTTTTTCTATTTGAATGTTTTAGGCAGTGCCAAGTTGTTTTCAGAAAAGTGTTATTTCGTTAGAAGTTTGTTCAATATTGAAGGACATTAACCAGTATGCATATGTTAACAAATGTGTTGGAATCTGTGACATAGGGTACATTCCTTGCATTAACGTTATTGTCTCAAGAAAGCGGCCTACGTCAGAAACTCACGGTGGTTGTTTGCTTCTATTTTTGCTTTAGGATTATTGTTTGGATGTGTCTGGTGAGGTGGTGGCAAATTTTCAAAGATGTAGCTCGGATAGGTAGCACTGTTTGTATGTTTGCATGATGTCATTTTTTGTATAATGTCATTGTTGCAAAAAATTCGCAGTCGTTTTGATACAACAATTTTCATTATGGATAAGATATAAATAATTTCAAAAATTTAGGCAAATTTGTCTGTGTATTTGAGAAAAATCGACTTTGCCTCTCCCCAAGTTGTTTGGGGCTTGTACTGCTATGCTTACATACTATCAGTTTTAGTGACTAAGAAAAAACCTAAGGAAGTTTAGGCAAGCTTTTGCTAACATGTAATAAGTTGACATGCTTCCAAATTGCGTCGGGCAAAATTGGCAGCTTGATTTTCGCGAAAATGAATAATAATTTAAACAAATCTCCACAGAACCCACCTATACAAGCAACAAACGAAGCTGCAGAAAGCAACACCAATATCTGATGCCTTTTCATATTACATTGAAAACCATTCCCTGCAATGAATACAAAATAAACTTTTGCTTGGCAGTTGCCGTTCGAATGAAGTTGCAAAGACAATAGCATCAATAGCATGCGTGAACAAAGCAAGATTAAACTGTTCTTTTTTTGCGCAAAAACCGTCCTTAAATAAGCTTGTCTTGCAATCATGTTTGCTTCTTCGTGCAGGTCAAGAAAAACCTCTTTAAAACGGGGATTTAGACCAAATCAACTGCGAGTCTTTCCAACAACCAACATATTTTTATCTATCTTTGGTTTTGCGTTTTAAGACCGACGAGGCCATAACCTTCGGTCACGCATTCACCCCAGCCATTTGAAAACATCTCCATCCATCAATAAATTACAATAATATTTGCTGTGTGTCACCAGCTCTACTTGTGTCACCAGTACACGATGTTTTCTAAGNACCAAGCTGCACCATTTTCAACAATCTTACAGCTGCAAAACAATTCTTGAGCAACGGATAAAAATTGATTATATTGGGACATACTGCAGTGGATCTTATTNCTGGTATTGCAATAAATATGAACCATGTTGCTAGTGCCTTCANATGGTGCCGTATGCTCTTTAGACTGTTTTGGTTTGTGGCTTTTTTGCACGGCACATTGTAAAACATTTTGAGCAAATAATCTTTTTTCTGCAATATGTCATAATTTTCTTCTCAATTTTGCTTATGACGAGGTAAATCTGATTAATAATAAACACCTATAAAAATATCAACTCGAATTATCCATATGGGATTTTTAATTTAAAAACTCTAATTTCACTTCTAATCGTAATAGAACAGTCTAGCTGTGATAGAGAAATAAGTCTTGCAAGTCGAAGCTATTTTATCTTTGGCTGTCGCAAAACTAATTTTCTGATAGCGTTTATCTTTTACTACAACGAATATGCTAACCTCAACACGATTAAATAAAACGGCATTCTCTAAGCATAAACTTAACAATTAGAATTCAACGCGATTCGAGAGAAAGAAATCACTGTTATCATCATATGATTATCATCATCAATGTTTGTTAGTAGCAGAGGTCTCTGCCGCACTGAACAACTGCATCAGCACATCTGCCTCTCGCTCAAAATATTTTTAGCTATTTTCGATGGAAATCTGATTAGAATGAGGTAACTGAAGAGAAATCTCGCAAAATGCCTTTCCTGCTGTCTGTACCTTTACGTATGGTTGATCGTTGAAACTACAAAGCATAGCAGGACTTGAGCACTGAGCGGTATTGCTTTGATGAACGTCAACAGGAAGTTGTAAGTTGTGATGCGTGGTAGACGGTAATTTACCCTCTTTACGATTGGTGTTGGATTGGGAATCCGACAAATCACGCAGGCACGACCGACAGCTCCTTGCCGAACTGAGCAAACCACGATAGATACCGGTTGCGACCCAGCACTCCCGCGCATCTGCGTTGATCATCCAGCAGACTAATAAATTATTATATTCGCAATAATTCGGCCATTAACTTTAAACCACGATAGAAATTTATGAAACTGTCGAGGGGCGCCCGAAGAGACAACCTGCTTCACAGGTTTTTTTCGGTGTCCCAGCGCCTTAACTTTAACTTGCATGAAATTGTATGTTGGCGCCAATAAACTCTCTCTCTCTCTCTCTCTGTAGTGTCTCACGAAGCTGCTTTAGCACGCGTTTTTCGAACCATGTCCAATTCAGCGAATCCAACTAGCAGAGGTGAGTTGGAAACCTGACAGTAAGGTATTTGAGCGGGAAATAGATTGGATGGGTTGTGTGGAGTCTTGGGCAGCATTTACTGCATGTTTTGATTCTAAAAGTATCACCGTGGAAAACATTAACCCAGTGATTCTCAACGTGGTCCAAGTGGATCACCGGTGGTCCACCTAGAATTTCTAACTGTCCACAGAGAGTTCCATAAACCTCTGATAAAACGTTCCTGAAAATTGTGACATTAGCTGTGCAATAAATTATGAAAGACCACATACGTGCAATACAGTTTCGACTAGTTCTCCATGTGGTGTCAGGCCTAAAGAATGACGTCCCATAGGGATGCATCTTGGCACCTCTCCTTTCAAACATCTACCTGTGACTCGCCAACCACCGTTCCAGAAACTATGTAAAGTATGCATATGCTTACGATCTAGCAATTATGCCTGTTAATGGTGACTGGCAAGCAGTGGAAGGTGAGCTCAGCAAAGACATAGAGACAAAAAGTAAATACCTCCAGACCTGGAAGTTAAAGCTCACCACTGCAAAAACGATGTCGGCAGTCTTCCATCTCAACAACAAGGAAGCTAACCTTGAGCCGAAAGTCGATCCAATGACATTATCCGGCCCTTTTGCTCCGAGCACAACTACCTCGGAGCAGTTTTGGACAGGACGCTCACATACCGTCGACACCTCGATTCACTTCGCAAAAAGCTGACATCACGCGTCACACTCTTGAGCCGGCTTGCTGGCTCGGGCTGGGGTGCTGAGGTAACAACGTTGCGAACAGCCACCTTAGCCCTGGTACATTCAACAGCAGAGCACTGCACACCTGCTTGCGTGTTGCCGTAGTGCTCACAACCGCCTCATTAATCCTGTAGTCAACGACGCCTTGCGAATTGTGACTGGATGCCTGCGCCCTACACCAGCGGGCAATCTTCCTATCCTCGCGGGCATCCAACGTGCTTCATCGCGAAGGAGCCACACTGTCTCTATCACGTCGTGCCATGGAGCCTGGACATCTGCTCCACTTAACGCTCACCTGTCCACCAGGTGGGAATGAATGACATCTCACATCGAGACGCCCATTTGTACCCCCGCACAACAACTCACCAGTTCATCTGACCACAACAATACAAGTGCAAACCCTCTTTTGGCGGATCACTGATTAAATGCGGAGCGGTTGCAGAACACTACGAGACTCCGTACGACGGCCCGATGGACTGCATCGGAGTTTGCCATGGATTCGGAGTGCCGGAGTCAACTCCCGCAAGATTCTACGTTTTTCTTTCGGACCCGGATCCGGAGTCAAAAATTTGTGAACAACCGGACCCGGATCCGGAGTCACTTTTCAATTTTGGCAGTAACAGTAAATTTCGGTTGGATCGATCGTAGCCGGAGTCTGAACAGGAGTCGGATTTTCGAATTCGAAAAATTTCCAGACCCGGACCTGGATCCGGATTTAAAAATTTTGGAACAGGAGCGGAGTCGGAGTCTGAAAAGGTGACTCTGGTGGTCCTGGATGACAAGATAATCGAATGGCTACTCAACACCTGCTCCGAGATCTAGTGCGGCCTAGCAGTGGACTTCAAGAACTGGCTTCAAACTATGAAGAAGGTATGTCAACATAGCAAAGTGGTCCATCGTATATATTTTTTTTAATATGGTCCATGGGTCGAAAAGGGTTGAGAAGCAATGGATTAGCCTATTCAAAAGATGGGCTTTCTGCGACGTAGTTTTCTTGATCTGTCTCCTAGCAGTTCTCTATAGCTTTCTTTACTGACTGCTATTTTTCCGACTACACTAAATAAAATCACGTCGCAGTAAATTCCAATTATACCTACGACAATCACGTTTCTATTGTGGAATCAGCTTTCACCTTTATGTTTTCAACTATTCCATAGCTTTCGCAAGACCACAGGCCAGCGGTTTTCAACCGATGGGCCACGGTCTAGTGGTAGGCCATGACGCATTTTCTAGTGGGCCACAGAGCTTGGCAAATACCAGAATGAAAGCATTATGAGACTTGTACATGATGTCAATATCATCAAATAAGATAGACAAATAGCAAGAAAAATTTGTCCTGAATGTTACTTTCGTGACATGACTCCTTAGCAATGCTAGTTGAAGCTGTATTTACGAGAATTGCTATGGCATAGCAGTGCAGTTTTTATAGCACAGTAGCTAATGCTAAGCTAAAGTTCTAGAAGTGTTTAATGTACGAGATTATAAGCTTTGGAACACCACCAATATCTTTCCTATTTGAATATGCCATGAACGGAAAAAAGTTGACAACCCCTAACCCCTGCCATAGGCCAAGAGCGGACGCTCGAATTCCTTGCAGTGTACAAGCTCTCGAGCGTCGAGTTCTCAAGTGAGTTCACGATGGTAAATCAAGAGCGGCCAATCACTCACGCGTCAATCCAACGCGAATCCTACAACTGTGCAGTGTAAAGATAGTACATAAATATTATACCTTTACAGAATTGGAGATAAACATAGATCGCACATCACTTGAACTGAAGGTGGTCTTTTGAAAGCTGCAGTATTAGTCATGGGAGAGGCTTTCGATAGTCATTTCCATGAGGAAATTGTGATATGCAGGAAGTTCAAGCGGTGGAAATGGGATTTCCCCCTACACATTCCTACGTGCTTTTGAAATTTTCTGAAATGTTGTTTTTCAAAGTTTTTCAAGTAGTGGGAAAATATATTTGTAAGTTTCTGCCACATTTCTGCAACTGCCTCGACATTAATTGTTTTTGTCGAGAGCCATGCCTAGGCAGGTCGCATCTTTGCGTCAACAAATCCAATCAAACCTTTGTTTGCCCAATTAAAGTTCACCTTGTCGGGAAGCTGTGATGTGTTTGATCAGAAATTTTGCGTCAGTGCTGTTTAGACTTTTAAACATACCTCTTTTTGGTTTTTGATCCATGGATTTCACTTCGCCTTACCCAGAATTTTTCAAGTCCACCTGGTCGGTTGGTCTGTTTTCAATGTTTTTGACAGCTTTCTTCGAGGTCATGCCCAGCCAGGTCTAAATAAGTTTCTTCTTGTCAGTTTGCAGCTTATCGGTTAAACATTTGTTTGTGCAATTAATGTACCATATACCGTTGTGTTCTTGTTTTTTGCACCAGGTTTGTCTGGGTGTTGGAAAACGCGAAAATGGCAAACTTTAATGCACCGAATCAGTAAATCAGTGACAGCTCGTGGCGTTGCAGCAATTCATGAAAAACGGAATGTGACGTAAGCTTAGCTGATATCCAAATTTTTCACCAAAATCAAAATCAAATCTTAAAAAATAACTGATTTTTTGACTTGGCTTCTGACAAAAGTGTAACACTTTGATACCAAGCAGACACGACAGAACTTTATCAAACACAAAACGTTTTGAACTTGAAACAAATGATAACAACCTATGCAGTGCAGATATCTAAGATTGGTGCCTTCTTTTCTACCCAGTTGAAGAATAAGTGCACTGTTATAGTTTACTAACAATATTCCGATGAGTGTAAGTAGTCAATGGTTTAACGTAAGCTACTCAATATATCAACTCTGTTCAAAAGTACATAAAAGCTAGCTGCTTCAAGTCTTTTATTGCAAAAGGGTGCATTACAAAAATACACGTCATAACATCATTGTTTTGCTGGTTAACGCACACCAAATATTTCTTATTACTTTTTTAACAACATAAACATAAACAGCGAAGGTCTTACTTTTCCACCCAGTGCCATCTAGACTTTTGTGATTTTCATACTGTGCACAATCCAGCACCTATTGCGATGCGCGGATTATGTGAAGAATGCAACTATTGTGATGTGACCATGTGTCACAATACTGGTCACAATACAATCGTGTGAAGAAACCACCACCAACGTATACGAGAAAACAGGCTGAGTCGCACCGTTTTTCGACGCGCGCCACCAAAGCTGGCAGGCTGGGTTCGATCCCCAGTCGGGTCATACCGAAGACTTGACAATCCAGCTTGCTGCTTGTCCATTCTGGTGCTACAGTAAGTGCTAATGGGTGGGTGCAAGGAAATGGTTTCACGCGCGGTGCTGCCATTGACCCACCACTAGTGCAGCATCCATTGCGAAAGCAGACGCGTGGCCCATGGCGTAAGGAAGCGAAGATTGGAACCGTGGACCACTCGTGACACTCCGAAAGGAGAACAAAAGCGTTTATAATTGAACTGAACCGCATTTTGTGAAGAAGGTTTCCGAGTGAAAATTGATCGTTACCGTGGCAAGCCCATGTCGTAAGTTTGCTATTGCAAAGAAGCGAGTCCTTCATTAACAACTAAGAAAAACTTTAATTAAATTCTAGGCTATTTTTCAACGGGTTGTGTATTGAAAAAGCCTCAGTTCATGAAATCATATTAGGCAGGTTTCTCCCCATCGATACAACATTTTCTGTTTTAAAACAGGGATGGAGAACCTGCAGCTCTAGTGAACATTTTAAATGGCCCGCCTAAAAAAATGTATTGCTTCAGGTACAACGCAACGTCGCTTCAAAACGAAACTCCACGATAGGCAGATTGTTAGACAGTTTGTCAAGAGAAGGCTCTCGCGCTCCTCATAGTTTTCTATACTTTTTTCCTGAGGAAGGTAAAGTTAGAATCTCAACACAGAATGAAATATTTTTTCCGGCCCGCCAGCGATTTTCCACAATTCATTCGGTCTGTGATAGTAAATGGGTTCCTCACCCCTGTTTCGAAGAATGCAAACACGTACAGTGCTGTTTTGCACGCGGCGGTATTCTTGTTTTTTTTAAGAATTGTGCCCGTCAGTAGGAAAAAACACACCGGTTCAAGAAATGAAAAACGTATCGAGCATGTTAAATTGCTGTACAAAAAAGCACAATTAATGGTTAAAACAGTGAAAGATAAGGACACAGCTCAGACGCTTCACTAACAAACATTTGGTGTCAGAAAGGAGGTGCAAACAGGCCCGCTTTTTATGGCTATGGTGTTAGTGGTGCTTTTGTTTTGGCAAAACTGTTCGAACAAAGTTGTATTTTTTTCATTTCGAGTGATGCATTGATTTATTGTGTAAGTGCGTAGTTAAAAACCGATTTTGGTTGATCTAGCAATCAAATATAGCCTAGCCCTATAGGGTCACTTTCATCATTTTGAAAAAGTGGAAAACCAACTGTTCAATTTGGCAAAATCTGAGTGCTGTAGCGGCGTGGGCCCAAAGGTCTCTCCGTGCGCTATGAATCACAGGTAACATTCCAATCATGTAAAGGTAGCAATAATATTTCTGTTCAAATGCTGGCAGAAAAAACACAACAGAATAGCGCTGTGTACATGGATGATTTGAGCTAGCTTTAGAGCAGTTTGCAAATTCAGTAATGTAATGTTGTTTTTTTAATGCTAGAATCATGTTTTATCCAAGCCAAACAAAAGTAGGCCTAATGTTTTGAAAAATTTGTTTGCCGTACTTTTTGGTATGATCATTCTATATAACACTAAACGTATTCATTACTTGTTTTTTGTAAATAGAACATCAGCAGAGTCAAAGAAAATTATTAAAAAATTGCTACTAGTTGTATCCTAAACAGTTCATTGGAAAAACTTCTATTCAAAAGCACTGTGTGCTTATTGTTACTTAAAAGCTTGATTCTGACATGGACGTCAAGCATTTTGTAAAAATGCTTACAAAAGCAACTCAAGACCTGTTGCCACGAATTGAAAGATTTTCACTTAAGCTAATGGCAGTGAAGCCTCTAGTTCTGGTATGAATTGGTGCTTGATTTCCGCGCATCTTTCTCGGTGAAAGCAGTGAATTGTGTTCCAGACTTTTTGCTAGATCTGCTACTTGTTGAGCTGGAGGAAACTTTACTCCGTAGTCCGGGATTCATGACGCAGTAGAGAACGAATACGATAACTCCTTGCAAACCATTCACAATAGCATTGATGTACATCATGACCACTGAAAACCGGTAATCACCAACACCTGTAAAAATAAACCACACAAACAACCCTTGAAAATACAGGCAAGAAAATACAATCCATGGTTTTGTACACAATAGTACGGGTTTAAAGTGGTAATTTGCGAAAAATCTGCCAGTCCATATTTGGCGCTGGTAGTTAGCATTAGTAAAAAATTCTATCAAAAAATTATTTGATAAAAATAATAACACGAAAATCTGCAAGAAACTGCCAGCTGGGTGCACCTCAATTATCAGAAAAAAAAACTAGCGTTTAAACCTTAATTGAAGACCAAACTTGGTCGGAAAGGTTTATAATCTGAAGGAAATAAATGCACCACTGCAGTTTTGGGGTAGTTGATCGTACAAACAAACCACGGGGTCCTAGTTAGACTTCACCAGAATTTCAAAAGTTTTACAAAAAGATCAAACCGCCCTTACTCAACTGAGAGTCGTGATGGGGAGAAATTGATTTGGAAATAACAACACAATATCGTATTGGCTAAACTATGCTTTGAAACACGTTCTGCAGAGTAAGATTCGTTTTATTTACTTTTGATTTAATCACTGCATAACTTTGAGCTTGGGTTTGTCACTGAAGACTTCGTAAAACCCATAGCGAGAGGAAGACAGTTCATTAACGGGAAACCACACCACCCAAACGCTACATTTAAGTCAATCTTATTTGGAGAAGCAATAAGATTAAGGCGTCCAACCAAAGGAAAGACGATTACCTCAGCAGCTTAACACTGACTCAAAGAAAAAACGATCCGTTCAAAATTCCCGCTGGACATGATAAAGGATATGATAGTAATGGCATCAAATCGGGAAGAAAGAGTAATCCTCCCAAAATGCGACATGAAAAATGCCTTACGAATTTGGTCTACATGCTGTGTTTCCCCCGCCTGCTAAATCTAACAGAGAGACAAAAGAATCATAACTACGAAGGCAATGATTACCCACAAAAGACCTACCAAACTTGGGCAAAACCTAACAAACCACAAGCATCGTGCTTCAAGCAAGACGAAAAAGCAAATCAAATGTGTGTCAGGGCCATGCAAGCACTGTGCATATTGCAGTTACCTTCGAAAACACAACAAATCCATGTGCCATGTGTTTCACAATTAATGACAAAAATTACTCTTTCCCGCTGAATATAAAACTTGATTCAAACTTGCATTTATGTAGCGACGTGTGTGATATGCCGTGAACAGTATGTCGGCCAAATTACAAAAAAAATTTCCACCGAGATGCTCATCGCACTGCAGTAATTGGAACAAACCAGATTGCAAAGATGCAGGGGCGTACCGAGGGTAGATGGCGCCCGGAGCAAGAAGCAAGTTTGGCGTCCCGTGTTTGAACCTAAGACCTTTCACGAGTAAATGTACTGCATTGAAGAAAGTACTTGCAACACTGTTGGGACTTTTCAGTGCCCCCCAGTGATTCGGCACCCGGGGCATTGTGCCCCCCTTGCCGACCCGCATTACGCCCCTGCAAAGATGACAAAGAGCAAATTACTTTATCGCGGCACTATTCAGTGTCCCGTGGCATTCGAAAATAAACCACCTATGCACCAAGCTTAAGCTGTTGCTTTTGTAAAACAAGCCAATTTTTAATCTCTGGATACCGGTGAAGATAAATGGTATCACCAACTTAACGCATAAATTAATATTCAAAATATGATCTTCCCACGTTTGAAACATTGTTTGGAACCTGTTGCGTTGTGTTTTGACTTGTTTGGACCTATTTCACCGCCCAACATGCTAGCAATGTCGCCAACAACTGTCGTAGCGGTTAACATTTAATTGTAAAGGCCTTTACTGTAGAGTTTGGCTGACAACGCTAGGAACGCAATCTTGCTTACGCATTCGATATCTTGCTTACCCGAACACAAGCTTGCTTGTGCATTCTACCAACGCTCTGAGTCAATAATGGCGTGTGGTTTCAAGCTTGACTTAAATGGGTTTGTTGCGTTGCCCGATAATTTGCGTTCCATAGTTTTGAAGCGCCAGTGAAAGCAAATATTTTGGAAAGACGTATTTTCCAGTTATTTACTTGTCGCATCTGGGGTTCAGATTTATTCATTTTAGTCTTGAGTTTGTTTGCTTTCTCTGCTCTTACTTTAGCCATTCAAGGTTCCAGCCGTAAGAATTACTTGCAGATCTTAGGACTGACGATGCGTAGTGTTATGTGAAATCGAACTCCTATAAAGAAATTTACTGATTGATCGACTTGTTTGTCACCTTTGTCAGTTTGTTGAGACTAATTAGTTGATTTACTTTCTAAAGCATCTTTTTGACCCTACTGCAAGATGTTGTTGTTTTTTTGCAGCGTTAGCGCAAAAGTATTCTGAGCTTTAAAAAATTAATTCACTTGCTTTTTTCAGGCAGGAGTATCCGTAAGCCTAACAGTAATATTTCACATTTTCATTCTTCGATACAATTAGCTCTTTTCCCTAACCTTTCACACTTTTTTCCAAAAACCTTTCCAAAAAAATATTTCATAGAGTAGACGATATGTAGCAGGTTTTGAATAGTTACTCTTTCACAAAAGCTTTTGCAAGAGAACGTCTTCAACTTTTAAAATTTCACAAGGGTTAAGATTTATTTCACAGGGAGTCACAGAGGTTCTTGCCGTGTTCAAATTTGGCCTGGTTTGTCAATTATTATTGAGTTCTTGAGTAACCTTCTGTTCGGTGTTGTCATTAAATTGTATGTTTCCAAAATTTGCTTGACCCCGAGTTTCGTAGATTTAAAATCGCTACAGCCTACCATCACCGACTACGCCCCAGCACACTTAGGTGGTTTATTAGAAAACAATTGCATCTCGCTGACTACATTGAGTTTATAAGTTGTAATTTTAAGAAACTGACTTCTAACATTTTTCTGCAAATTGCATAAGACACCGCAGGCTGGCACGTCATGGTGCTGAGTTTGGGTGAAGGTTAACGAATTTTGGTTGAGACAGCTTGAAAATGTAGATGAACTTAACAGAATTTAAAAAGACACAAAAAGATTTTACAAACCGTCTTTGAAAAAATTTATCATCCCCAATGTGTAAAATATCTCAAACCATTTAGCTAGATGACGCGTAGTGCACGCAGCACCAAACAGAGACTAGCAAAATTTTAATTGCTGAAGATATAGGCTAGCAATTATTAATACACCTTCCTAGAAAATAACGCACAAACCGAAATTGCAACTCATGGACACAACTCTAACCTGAAAGAAATCCGATCGCCCACGGAATTCCCAAAACTGGAATAAGGATTAGAAGAGCTTTTGTGGCTGTTTTGACATTATCGGCCATGATCCTTTTCTGCGTAGAGTTTCTTCGCTGCATGCTGGAAGAGCTTTGTTTGATTATGATGAGAGAAACCGTGACTTTAAAAGCAATGGACAAATTTGTAATCAGCACAAAGGTGACCGGAGCTATGACGGTTGCGTAATAAATGGGCGAATTTGAATCCAACCAGCACTTGTTGTATTTTTGAATGGGAGTATCACGATATACTCCGGGCTTATTTTCTCTTGCATTGGTCACTTCTTTGTACAAAAACGATGGCGCCATATATATGTCCAGACAAATTCCAACAGCAGATGAGCAAACGACAATTATTGTTGGAAAAATCGATCCAATAACGAAGCTCAGGATTTTTAAGGTCCTGGGATTTTGGCTCGTGTACATGAAAACTTGCTCGGATGAAATCAGTGCGAGCCGAAGTCCTTCAACTAGCATCCACATCGCTGCAAACAAAAAATGTTCATCGCTACAACCAGCATCAATCAACTTTGGCAGGAATCCCCGCGCAAAGCTGCTCTGTTTTGTTGGGATATTTGTAGTCGAGGGAAACCATGACTGTAAATATACCCGGTGGGTTCATGTACTTGGTTAGCAGCTTGTTTTATTTAGATATTGTCTGTTCTTTCAAATGTGTCTAGCTCTTGAATCGTTCAACCATTTCATTGTTCCTGTTCAGATTATTTTTATATTTTAGATGATGCAAATTGATATCGTGTTTTTACATTTACATCTGCAGCTTATTCACAACCAATACAATAAAGGTTTTTGATTTGCAAAAGTAAGGATCGTAGCTTAGTCGGCTTGACGTCTGGTGAAAAACTAAAACATTACAATATACAAAGAAGAGAAATTTCACCATCACAATTTTGTGGTATTGACTTTCGTAATAAACACCAACTCTTTCAAGACACATTTAACAGAAAAGGAACAAAAGAATTAATTGTTTGCACATGAATCAGGAATTTTTATAACCCATATCTTTCGTCGTTTATGAACGTAAGCTAACTCTAAACAAAAAAGGGGATACACTTAATTCTTTTGGATACACTTAATTCTTTTTATAAAAATAAAAAAAGGGGATGCACTTNATTCTTTTCTTGTTTTCATACAAGAAAGTGAACACGTCCTTCTCGAGGATTTCATCCAAGGAAGGCTTGATCTCGTAGTAATAGATACGTATTAAACTTGGTATCAATCATAATTTGCATAACAATGCTCCTGGCATTCAATAAGCTAGGAAAGCACAAAGCGAAAAAATGATATATTATAAACTTTTCACCTGTTCCAATGAAGAAAAAATGCGTGGCAACTGTCACAACTTCGCAAATTTTTTGGCTTGTGACCGCTACTTCCCCGACCAGAATACACACGTGCAGAAAAAGAAGAGACAAAGCCAAGTTTATCTGAACGAATGTGCGATCGCTACTGATCTTGTTCTTGTAGACACAAAGAACAGCAACGGTAACGATGAGAAAGACGACGGAAAGTGATTCAGTCACGTAAGAGCACACCTGGAACAAAAAGCACTTTTTAATGTCCATCCAACAGGTTCTTTTCGAATTGCCTTGTTCATTAAAGATGCTGCAATAAGCAAGAACCGAAAAAGCAAAATTACGAAAATTCAACAAGAATAAAAAAATTGATAAAACCCGCCTGTCGCGCAACAGTGCTTTTCATTAATGTTTTCTGACGTTAAGAGGGGTGCACACAACTCAATTGCTGTGTTTAGGCTTCGACAAAATCTATTCAGTTTATTTGTTTGGCCGCACAACACATTGCTTTGGCATAGCAACCCGCGCTGTACCCACCTTCACTCCCCAAGGGACAGCCACAGCTTTCAAGGACAGCAGAAGGGCAAAAATGGTCGTGTGGTTGCTTCTACACACCACAGGACCAAAGGTGGTATCATCAAGTCTTTCAAGACCGAAGCTCGAAAACTCCCCCAGTTCTGTGTTGACGTACACGCAACGGAAGTCCACATCGTACAGAACCACGGTGTCCCCCTTCTTGTTTTCATACAAGAAAGTGAACACGTCCTTCTCGAGGATTTCATCCAAGGAAGGCTTGATCTCGTAGTCCACTACTCCCTGTAGCTCCGTGCGGCGCCTTGCTTCTCGGCCTTTCAGACTCAAGTACGGAACCCCGTGCGGGACAACAACGCGTTCTGTTTTAGCACCTTCGCACTTATTCTGCTTTTTATCGTTTTCCAAAATGAACTGACTCGCATTCTGCCAGTAGAACTGCAACATCACGACTATAATTTCGTCGCAATGCCTGCCGTAGCTCTGACTAGCCTTGTTGAAAAGGTACGTGACATTGTACTGACTCAGTCTGTTGTTTGTTTGTGGCTGCTCGTAAACAGAGCAGTTCTGTTCGTCAACTTCTCGCTGCCATCTTGCGTCTTGTTCCGGCTGCGAAGCGTACGACGAGACTTGCAAAGACACGTTTCCGAGCTCTGCTTCAATTGCGTTGAAAATCTGACCCACTGCTCGTTTCGTTGCTTCAGATTTCTCAGGGCTTTGCTCGACTGTTGCAGACCACGCTTTCACCATGTGTATAACTTCGGAAATTTTCTCGTGCTTAACGGCCGCTGTGGAAAAAGAAGAATATCAACCTTTGGAACAAATTTTGTCAAAACCGTCAAATCCTAGTGTCTCAACCGGGTGGTCGAGCAGGGGTCTTTGCTGGGGTAAAATAATAGAACGTAAATACGTTTGAACAAAATCTAGTTTTATTTATTGGAGGACAGGGGCCATGGCTGTGGTGGGTCTTGTTAGGGGAGCCACACACCAAGAAAGGTTGGGAAAAGTTGGTTTAAGTGCTGTCTATGGCAAGAAATCCTGTCACGGTCAAGAATCAGGCATTGCAATCTTGTCAGGGTATATACTCCGCCTACGGAGTGGGCCTCATCAGCTCTTATTCAAATAGGAGCTGTTTGAGCGCAAAGAAGGCTGTGCATCCACTTCTCTAAGTATTGTTTGTGCGCGTTATTTGCTTGTTAGTGGCAGTCTTTGCTAAATGCAACTTTATTAAATTTAAATCTTATTAATGAAATTCAGCAATCACACAGTGATACTCGAATAAGAAATGGCAATACAGCATCACGTACTGTTAGAATTACTAAAGAAAAGGCAGGTAAATAAATTTGTATGTAAATTGCAACATATTCTCTTTTTCAAAGTGAACAGGGTGATATAAGAAAAGAGCTAAATATTTAAATTTAAAAAGTACCTGAATCAGAGTTGTAAGTCGGGCCGGGATTTTTAGGTCGGGCCGGATGCGGGCAGGGTTCGGACTTAAGTTTATCAAAATGTTTTGGGTCGATTTCGGGCCTGCATACACAAGTCTTTATACTATTCGACATAACGATTTTTTTTCTTTCTTGAACTACATTTGTTCCGATCACTGCTGTAACGTCTGTGAGTGAAGTGATTGTGATTTTTTTTCAGCTAAATCTGTTTGCAAACACAGTTCCATTCTTTAGTTCTCTGACCGGATTAGTCTCATACACACTCTTTTTCAGAAAGCGGTGAGGAAATTAGCACGCGATGGCATTGCTTCGAAAAGATCAATCACTTACGCGATTCTTCGCTTGTGTTAAGAGACGATGACCTACAATCTCGCTTTTCATGCATAGCGCTATTCTAAATAATTCCTTTTATGCCTATAGCGCCATCGTGGATAATTTCGTGATAGTTTGTTTTTATGTTGAGAAACATTACCTTCCGCAGTATTGGCATTGACGAACAAGCTGTGTTTGTGCTTGTTTAAGTTAATGTTTTGGTCAAGGTGATTGCTATTTTGGGTGTGATAAAATCGTGTACCTGCAGCTACAGCCGCACACTGCGTTTTTTGATACCCCGCAGTTAACGCACATCTTGACTCACTAGGTAAGTTTGGCTTTCAGGCTAAATAAGGCTTCAAAAACAAATGTCGGGCTCGGGTTGGGTTCGCACTTGTTATTTCGGGCTCGGGCCGGGTTCAGGCTTCAAAAGGAGGCCCATTTACAACTCTGATCTAAATAGCCGACGTATCTCATAGGACTGGCGATTGACACAACGCAATTACCTTATAAAGTAACCATGAAGACTACTAACACATTAACAGAAAAATTAAAGAGAATATTGTGAAGATGTAGAAAAATAACAATACTATTTTCAAACAGTCTAGAATCAAATCTAAAGAAAATGTTGAGCGTAAAAATTTGCAAGCGTACTCTAAGTGAATAATATTAAAATAAAAGTTTACGATTTGAAAGGATGATAAATTATTGCTACATGACACAGATAAAAGTGGTTTTGGAGTTTGCGTCTGGTTCATGGCATGTCTTAAATATTGTCTGGTATTTTTGTCAGCATTTTGGGACCCACACGCGTAAAAAAGGGACCCACACGCGTAAAAAAGTTTTGACAAAAAGGTAAGTTATGTCTAAATGAAAATTTTTAGATGTGGTAAGCTTATAATTAGGTAGAAATCGATGTGAAAAACATGTGCAAGGTAGGCATCGAAACTGCAGAGAAGAGAGTTATTTACATGACAGTACATGAACTTTCCTACTAAAATTAGCTCGTTTTGAAACAGGTACATCCCTAATTTGCTAGTGTGTGTCATTTGGTAGTTTTACATTCTTGCGGTTTAGAAATTTAAATCCTTTTGCAAACTAATTAATGTTTGCAAAACTTTCAGCGCTGATTTAATCGCACTGCTCAATTTAAAATGATATCATTTAAGTAATCAGTGAACGATAAACAAGCATTTCTGTCAAGATGGATAAGCAGACGATGCAAAGATTCGGCACATCCTGGTTAGTAAAATGCTTTGCTATGAACAATACAGTATAATGCATACTCTTCAAAATTGAGTAGATTTTTTAACATTCCGTTTCTAGTTAAATTTGCCATTAACGATTCCTCAAGAAATACTTTAGATATTCGTCATAACTAATAGAGCCAAGATTCAAATTTAGAATGCAAGCAAGGTTTCTAGTGTCTTTTGAATATTGTGCTTAGCAATGCCTTTTTAGTTAGCATTCGAAATGTTGATCTTCATCTAGTTTTTCAAAAGACTGCTATTTTTTCCGTAGCTTAATTTTTTCCATTTGGAAATTTACTGCATTAAGTTTTCTGAATAATTTTGTTAACAACAAGCTCTAAAGTGCGCTCACTTAGAAGAACAGCGACAGGACACCACTCTTACTATGCAATTTTGATGCATTGGAAGCAATTGCTACTGTTGATGATGATGTCAAATACTGCGTTTCGGACACTTCTTTTGACGTTGTGGCCAACTCAGCCACTTGCTGCTGCATCAGTGGAAAAGGCGCAACGGTTGAATGTTCTGACAATTTCGTAGGTGCTCTCTGCCTAGTTGATGATTGGCTCGTTGCGTATTTATTCCAAAGCAAGTTGTTATCTGGTGTAGGTTTCCTTGTTCCATGTTTTTTGAAATAAGACGACCGAGTTATGGTGGAAGAGGGATGAGTTGTCCCGGTAACTGTCGAAGAAAAAGAAATATTCTAGATCAATTCCATTTAATGCAAAGATAAGGCAAACATGTAACTTGTAACATCACAAAGCAAAGTAAAAGGTTTTGAAATTGAACAGTGTTGTCACCAGGCCCGTAGCCACGCTTTAAGGTTTGGCGGGCCAAATGAATTTTTAGGGGGGCAAGATTTTTGTTTTTATTTATGTTTAAAACAAATTTTCCTGGGCACAAAACAATTTGGGCGGGAAAAAAGTATTTGGGGAGCACTGCCGCCGAATGCTCCCAAACAATCGGCTTGATGCTTCTTTGACTGTAGAGATCCGTTCGTACAGTATATGATAAGCGGCAAAAATACCTCGCAGCACTGCGGGTTTAAATCACCATGGCTGCAGTAACTCAAGCCACAAAAAGGTGAATGGCAATGTCAAGAACTGAGTAAAATTGCACCGTTCCTGCCGATGTGTGACCTACAATGTTAGAAAAACGGGGACTATTGACGTCCAGCTTCATTTTACCGAAGAGAAATTCAGCGAGATATTTGCCTTTTAAGATTTTCGCGTGTTTGCATTCACACAAGAGATTATCTTAACGTCGATTCGCAGGAGAGACAACAACTGGGTCTGAGAGAGAAAGAATTGGTTTTGCACATCTAAAATTTTATTTCATTTTGAGATTCACTGCAACAAGTTTTCTAAAGATCTCTGTTAGCACCTCAGCTACAATACGTTTACTTACAAATATCGCGAAAGTCTGACAGAACATAGTCCTTACCGTGCAACTTCGAAGTCTTATACGCAATCTCTGGTGCTGATGAAGATGTCAAATACTGCCTTTCGGGTAGTTTCTTCATGGTAAACTCAAGCACTTTCTCCTCACTCGGTAGAAAAGGCACAGCGGTTGACTGTTCGAAAAAGTTCGTAGGTTCTTTCTGCCTAGTTGACAATGGGTTTGCTGTGGATTTATTCCAAAGCAAGTTATTGTCTGATGCAGGTTTCCTTGTTCCTGTGTTTTGCAAATAAGACGACCGAGTCGTGGTGAACGATGGCAGAGTTGTCGCGAAAACTGTCAAAGAACGAGAAACGTTGTAGCCCAATATTCATTCCACGCAAAGTTCTTTTCGCACAGTGGAACGAACGAATTCTTTGTCTGGCAAATATTCAAATTCTTACGTCATAAAGCAAGATATCGAGTTTTTGAAGTTCAACCGTTTTTTACAAAAACATTCAGCTTGATGCTCCATTGGTTGTAAAGCCCTTTGCAGAAAAACGTCAATGCGCAGAATGTTTAATCGACGATTTTGTTCTGTTTCTTTATTTAGCCCATCACGCATGTTTGACTCCTGGCTCTCTGGCAATTGTTCCTGATGGAAGACAAATTTTTTTATCAAAAATATCGTGATGTACGTACAGAGGAATTTTATCCCAGGAACACTGTTCATAACTTAAATCCAAACCCTAAAGTAAGCGTCTCAAGTTTATTTCCTTCAAGCAGTTTTCAGAGACCCAGCAAGAACAAATTTCCCTCAACCTTACTTCTGAAATCAGTGTTCACCGAATGTCCAATTAACGCAAATCCGGGAGTAAAGCGTTGCTTCCCATTAACATTTAAACACAGGGGTGATCTTGAATTAAGTAAGACTAGGTAGAATTAGGTAGGATGAGGTGATTCCGTACGCCATAAAACTTTGTCTCCCTCTAGCGTTCAATTATTTCGACACCAGACTTGTATCCGCTGTGGCAGAGCAGAATAACAAATCATTACAATGGCTGCAATGGTTGGTGCCCCTAGTAGGGTCTTGAAAGAGATAGTACAATGCCTTTTGAGTACAGTAACGGGCATGGACAAATGGCTACCTAAAATCACTAGCCTAGTGACTGTAAACATCGCGTCAAAATAATAAACAGGACAGTGGCCAAAATGTGCAGAATGAAGTACAACTTTAGGAAAATTCGCTGGCGCAAACTGCAGTGATTTAGTTTTAAAAGTATAGTCAGTTTAAAAGTTTCCAAAGAATATGGTTTGGTAAACAACCATCGTATAATGGGTCATCCATATGGAATAACGTTATACTCATTAACGCAGCCAGGGGGACCCAGGGGGCCATGCCCCCAAAAATATTTAGGGTATCTAGTCATTGAATGCTTTGAGAGGCGGGATTCCAAATAAAATACCGTTGTTCGCCTAAAATCAAACATTTTGCCCCNCCCGAAATATTTCTGAGGGCCCCAAAAAATTTTGGCTTGGCTACGCCACTGGTTATGCTGTTGACATAAGAACTTAATAAAGTTTTTTGCTGTAATTCTTCATTTCAAAAAATAAGAAATTTAAAATTAAAAACAAGAACGAAAATGGAAAGGCGAGTAAGAAATGATGGAGTATTTGCCAAAAATGTGTGACATGATATACTAATTCCCTATGAAATTAATTCTTAGAAATAAGTTATATCATATCGAAGTTTTTCCAGTGGCAATAGAAACTTGAACTTTACTCTTCCTGCACTATTTAGCAAAACACTCAAACCTTCTCAATTATGTTTGTATTAAAATCTAACTTTGTGGTTGGGGTCGCACCTTTGTGTCTTAAACATACAGCTCTCTGCTGTAACTTCCTAAAATCACCTTTTCTTCTTGGTATCATTTGACATGGAATCAATTCGTGGAGCCTTAGTCGCTGGTGTCAACCATTGCTTAGAATTGACACTGNAGGTTTTACGCAAAACACATGTTTCTTTTTGAAAAAGAAAGGTAAACAAAAATATTTCCGAACTGTGCTAGGTCTTTTCAAAGTTATGAGCCGACTTGTTTTGCCATTTTTCTTGTTGCAACTATACATAAATCAAATTTGTTTCGACCTGGAATCTTATTACTTTATTTGCTCTCTGAAGAAACAAGTATTTACAGTAAATGCATTGGTTCGGACTCATATATGGACTCAGAACTCCCTCTTGCCTTATCATGTTGGTTACAGTGAAGGGGAATGAAACGTTGGTATCCCATTTTGCTTGCATGGTCTGTTGCCTATACTGACCAATCAACAGTCTTACTGAGCACATATAGGTACACTGCGCTTTAGCTTAGCAAACAGCAAGTTGTGGTTACTTCTGTCAAATGCTTTGGACGCATCCAAGAATGCCGAAAACACTGGGGTACCCTTGTTTACACAATAGGTAACACTCTGTTTGAGAAAAAAGCGCATGTCAGTGCCATGCTGTGGCTTGAAACCAAGCTGGTTGTCCGTTGTGGCCACAAGTGGTGAAATGCAGAATGAATAATGTTCAAACAAGTTGGAGGTGATAGTTGCAAGAGAAACAGGCCTAAATTTCCCAGCATCACTTAGGCCTCATTCGTATTTTTACAAATACAGTAAGTACAATGACGGTTTGCATGCATTCCTGTGTACAATGACGGTTTGCAAACATTACGCACCCATTGAAGAGACTACCGAGATAGTTGCAAACACTTCAATCAGCATATAAAAATGGGTTCGGAAAAATGCGATCTGTGCCAGCTGCAGGATTTCGAGGTAATTTACGAAGTAGAGATTTCATCTTAGAACTGCTGCACATCAAGTCGTCAATCACCTCAAAATTTGTTAAAAGTTTCCTGCGTCTTTTTCAGACTTGACAAGTGAGCGCAATAAAAATTCTCACGCGCGGTGCAGCCTGCGATTCGTCAACATGGGAAGCTCTGCTGCGAAATAGAGCACCGCGCGGGTTGAAAATTTTTGCCCGCTCCCGCCCCGCACCTGCAAAATTTGAACCTGCCCCGCACCAACAGGAATTTGAGAAATATCACCGCGCTCGCCCCGAACCGCAAACATTTAATCAGCACCCGCCCGGCACACGCTCATTTTAAGTCAGGGCTGGGAACTTGGCCTTTTTGCGGCCGAATTGTGAAAAATTGGCCGTTTTCAGTAGTTTGGTCGCAAAAGTTTTGTTTGGTCGTTTGGCCTTCTTTGCGTATTTTTGAAAATTTGGCAGAAGTTTGGCCTAATGTGCATGTGTTACCACATTCTGGAATTTAAACACTCAAAAGTATCCGTGTACTTTCACAAGCACAGTTCTCTTCCTGACAGTTGAAATTACCCACTTTCCAAACCCAGAGCATGGAAATAATAAGGATGAATAATGATCGTTTGTATGTAGTCGATCGACCAAGTTTCTAATCTGCAGTTTATTTCCTGAACACAATTGCTGAAACTCACGATGATTCACTTTAGCAGAATAGTACCCTGATGGTGGGCTTTGGGGCACGGTGAGAAAAGTCGTCTGTTTGGTTTCTGTATATATACAGTAGATCAATCATTTGCAGTGGCTTTTCGTGACGCCACCTATGATAATAAAGCCCAGAGCAGAATGGGAAAACAAATAATTTTTATTGGCAAAATGTGTTGTGATGGATAGGGTTGAAAGTACTCACTGAGAACTGTACTAAATAATTTCATTCTAAGAAAAAAGTTTGAGATTGCATGCGCGATCTGCGGAACACAAGCGCAATGAAAATGTCAACGTTAACATACACATGTACATACATAGATTTGTTCTCCAGATTTAAAATCGGCCAGGGNTGGGCCAAAGGGGCCATGCCCCCCCACATTTTTGGAATATATAGTTATTTTGTGCTTTGAGAGGCGGTATCCCAAAAAAATAGTGTTTTTCGCCTAGAATTAAACATTTTGGCCCCTCAAAATTTTTTGGAACCCCCCAAATTTTTGTGCTGGATACGCTACTGTTTGAGATTGCATGCGGCATCTGCGGAGCACAAGCGCAATAAAAATGTCAACGCTAACATACACATGTATATAGCTGGGTTTGCTCTCCAGATTCAAAATCGGCAAAGTTTCGAGCCTGGTATTAATTGGATCCGTAATATTTCGTGACTTTGTGTTTATTGATTTTCATATTATGTGTTTTGTTTGCCGATGGCACCAGTCGCCAGTTGATGACCACTTTACACTATGAACCATATGCAGAAAGATTGGGTAAGAGTTGTTTGGCTTGACTAAGAAATCGCGGAGTGCGCCAGTAGCCTGAATTGGACTTAAAAATCAGAATCTGGTCAGTCAGGCAATATTAACTTTCTAAATTATGTCAACGAAAATATTTGTTGAGAAAAATAAATGAAAACCGCGTTTGGCCTTAAGCACGTATATTTGGTTTATAAGAATTCGCCTAGGCACTGCGCTGATGAAGTATGTACCAACCTTGTTAAACCTGTATCCGCCCCACTCACCCTCACAACCCGTGCCCGCCCCAACCGCACTGTTTTCGCCCCAAACCTGTTCCTGCCTCTCTGTGTCTGAAAACCACTAAAAACTCATGCAGCGTGTTTCATCGCTAGTGGCAACGTAATCAGCGGTTCATTTCAAAGCCAACAGAAGCTTTGAAAACACAGTAGAGTAAAAATGTGGAACCTCTTGCTAAACCTTGAAAGCTTCCTTCTTAGCTTTAAAAGCACTGTTGAAAAAGAGTATGTTGTTCTCTGAACTGACAAATTTTAAAAATTGCACTTCTGCTATTCAAGACATGCCCAGCGTACTAAACACTCGTTCGCTAGCAGCGCTAGTTGCCATCAAGCAGAACGTATTTCTTGCAAGTTCACTGAGAGCTGGATATTACAATCTGTGGTCTCGCCACCACTAGAAAATGTTGCTACACCCTTGTACCGCAAGCTCTCTGTATAATTGAATTTCTTGCTCATATCTGTTTCACATGCGTTGATTCAACATTCAGTTACCCGAAGAAAAAATTTCTTAACCCGCGCCTGACCCGCACGCATAGCTCCGCGGGTTCCCGCACCCGTCTCGCAAATGCGGACATCCGCAACCCCCGGGCAGGTCTCTACTGCGAACGTAGTCGCTATGAACCCTGCGGTATGATCAACAGCACGAAGAAAGCGAAGTTGAACGCCTGCAATCTAATTTTGACATTCTAGCTGTGGAGATACAGGACAGCATCATAAAATTTCTTTTCTTCTTTATCACAAATAATTTAATTGCAATAGATGTAGTTTATGTCTTAACTCGTTCATCAGCTTAAAGAGCGAAATGCCGAAATGTTTGTGTGAATTACCCTTATCTTCAGATTTCCTGTTAACATATTGTTACTATTTAGTTTAGATGCAAAATTTCCTTACGTACTTTTGCTTTCCACAATTTACTAATGGCATAAAAGTTTTCGTTTTTCACGTTGCGCAAAAGAAAAATCTACAAACAAACTTACATTTGAATACAGCAGTTGTGGGAACAGAATCTTTGAAAACTGGTGGCAGTGATGTGACACCTTTTGATTTCCAGCTTGGCGATATTAAGAATTCCTTAATGAATTCAGAGAAATGGGGATCGGGAAAGCTCTTCGCTGTTGTAGTTAAATCTGATGATGACGTGTTTTTCAACGGTGTCTGTAACTGTAACCGTGGGTCTTCTGCACTTTGCGTTGTTGCTTGAGAGTACGGCAAAGAAGGCGTGAATACCAGAGGCTGCGGGAAGCTGATAGAAGCTGTTGTAAAGGATATTCTTGTAGATGATGGTTACTGAGGACTTCGAGTCCGAGTACTATTTTGAAGCATACTATGCAAAACTCTTGACTGTTTCCAACTAGACACAAAGCCAGGAAAGTCTTTATGTTTTGTTTGACAGGGGAGACAACAAACACGGGGTGCTACAATTAGCGAAAGACTACAGCAAGGTCCTCATCTGATTCCAGCAAGGGGACGCTATTAGCAAATGGGGGAGCCATCGCCACGGGCCTTCAACTAGCGGAGGACGTGGGCACAGCCAGACAAGAGTCTTTTGTAAGACAGTTACATCTAAACGGGACTTCGTTCTACTGATGTTGATTCAAAATTTAGCCTGAGATGGCTCATACGTACTCAATTAATTCAGTGTTAATACCAGGTAAGAACATTTTTTCCACTGTTTTTCGCGAGAGAAGATTACTTTGAAGTGACTGTATTTTTCATGTTTGTGATCAAAATAATCGTTTTTCAAAAATATGTGTTTTGCAACCAAGGACCTTATGGAGTAAACGCAGGACGTAAAACTTCGGCGTTCACTGATGCAAAACTCTTAAAATGTCGACTCGATCCTAAGCCTCGTCTTATTGACTGCACACAAAATACCTGAAGTTGTGAGAAGTTTCTGACATTTTGTTGCGTTGAACTCCTTCGTTTGTCTGCATCCTGACCCTATGAAATACAATATATTAGACAGCATGTTGAAGGTGGCATCCTAAAAGGAGTTGGGCTACAAGATGATCAACTTTTGCAAATAAAATTTAAGAACACTTTCGGAAACTACGCGAAATTATTAAGGTTCCAAACATTTTGTTATTCGTTGCCGCCCGCTCCCGTTTGTTTTTATCAATTTTAGAACTTGTAACACGGTTTTCAAATTATATGAGCGGCTCTTTACACCTTTAACTTTACTTAAACATTTCGCAGTAACGTAGCAGTGAGAAATTATCAAGCACCTAAAGTTGGAAAGGCTTCAGTGCTGTTTTATTTGTTTTACATACAGAAAGGACAAAAAATTCGTAACTAGTTGCAGCTTCTAGCCTTCTACTATTAATTGCAACTCATTTGTTGAATCTGCGCATACTTCACTAATCGCTACAACACTAGGTTTAGCTTTTCTGGACGGTCAACGTGAGGTTGTGCCTCTGAAGAGCATTATCAACATTTAAGAAGCTGACATCTACTGTTGTCACCAGCCCCTTCCCCCAATACACTTCAAACTACAAAGAGAAACTCCATGGTACTTACGAAACAAAATGCAAAGTTTATCAGGCGAAATGGTGTTGATGTCTTGACAACAAGATGCGTTTTTGCATGATTCTGCTGCTGAAAAAATCATATTAAGTGAAAAACGTATGGTGGGCACCCAAATAACAGTCTAGGCTGGTGTTGACAAAAACTACCTCGCAGTCGCGATAAAAGTGCTTTGTTTTTACGTTATTGAACTTTAGGTTCAGACACGGCTTTCCGAATCATGAAAAATTAATATCCGGTTTGTCTTGAGGCAACCACTAATGACAGAGCGTAACGTGTCTGACCTTATTGGCATAGCGCGCAAAACCGTGGTTGCACAGAAACGGTTAACCTACCTAGTTTTAACAAACATGCATAACGAAAAAATTTTCAAGCAAATAGCCTACTGCTCTACCAGGTAGCATTGGGGCGTGGTAATTCCTCCAAGAAAAGACACACATTTCCAATAGTTGTAGGTAATTCAGTGATTTTGAAAAATATTTCATGGCACACACTTTGGCAGTAATGCTTCAGCTAAATGCAAAAGGCGTCGGAACAGTCTGTAGGCATTCAGAGAGAAGCGACTGCTCAAAAATCCAATCACAATCATTTCCATGCAATATATAAAAATGCACGATTACACGATCAAACGAACACAGATGCACAATTTACTACGCGCTCCTGGATTGCTGTGGGTCATCAGAAGCACATACTTGAGGCAATCAAAGAATTATTAACTTCTACAAAGCTCTACCTGAGTACTACTGCGAAAATGATTATGTGTGCTAAAATACAAAGATCGAAAATATAACACCCGACATTAGAAAAACCATACGAAATCAAAAAAATGTGCCTTGAAATTCCATGATTGTCAACTTTGATTTGAGAGCGACAACCTACTGTAACTATCAAAATCTGTCGGTGATTATACAATTTCTATACTTTATAATATATGTTCGTGGTGAAGATACGATTCGATCAATTGACATTTTTAGCTTATGATTGTGTAACATAATATTCTGAAAATGTTGAAAGAACTACCTGACGTTCGGACGCTTTTGCTCAGCTGACGGACTTCAATTTTAGGTGAACAATCTGAATAAATTGTAAGATCATAAAATAATTGGTTTTTGAAATCATACGAAAGTTTAACAGTCGTTTCATAAAATATTTGAAAAATATTTGCACCAACAATATTGTAGATCATAAAAAAGAAACAAATACAACTCGTTGAAACTAAACAAATAAAAGATTAGACTTCTTGTGATTTGAAGAAGTAAATGATTTCAGGTAAACAAACTTGAAAGTGATTTTCCCATTAGTTCATGATGAGCGAATGAATGCTTGAAACATCACTCAGTTATTTTTGACACCCGCTATTTTTGTCGGGAAGATCGCGAGGACAGCAGGTCTAGGCCATCTCGAAATACTTGACGGTTTTGCCAACAATGCCTGCAGCAATGCCTGCTATACATCAAAACGGGACCAAACCAGGTCAGAAATGTAATCACGCCACCTCTTCCTGGACAACCCTTGGGCCACTTTCCCGTGGGTGTAGCTAGCAGAACTCGTGTTGTCAACCTTTTCTGAGCCATTCTGGACACGTGACCGAGCCACTGTAGCTGAGATCTCTGAAGTTGGAGAAATACCTCGATATTTAAGGATTTTCGAATTATACAGCTGCTCAACTTTTTGCGAATTGTCATTAGTTGCGTAACTCACGGGTGGGCAGAGGGGCGAATCGCTTCCACCCTGGTAAGCAAAAAAAAACCGGCCTCCCACTTAGCTTATCTTTCGATTTTAATGTTCTTATGGTTTTCAGTAAGTTGTTGTTTTTTGGGTTTTTCGGAGTATTTTCCGTTTATTTAGGGTTTTAGTATAGCCATCCACATCCAGTTTCACCATTATTTCTCTAATTTTTCTTCTGAGTGTTAGCTAGTGGGCCAGTGGGCCTCTTTCCGCTACGTTTTTCCTCCTGATTCAAGCCCCTAGTTACGCCACTGATTATCATGCCATGAACTCTTCGCAAAGCGCATCTCTGTCGCTTGTGCTTGAGAGAGCACTCTCTTAGTCATTACCCAAGATTCATGATCATAGACGAGGATCCGAACAAAGACCGATATAAAAACTGAAAGCTTTGCTGTGTTTGAAAGCTCCCGTTTTGTGACCAGAGAACGATAAAGCTCACGCAAAACTGCGTTTGCCTTACCAATCCCGGTATTAACCTCATTGTTCTGCCTTCTGTCACTCGTGAATACCACCTCAAAGTGCTTGATCTTCTCTATTTGTTGCAGTGTATTGCTGCTTTCTTGCAGCTTATTACACTGCCCTCGATTTTTTGAGTGACAACGCCTTGGATTTTCTGAGTACCTCGGTCTTTTTAGAGCTAATTTTCATTCCCAATTGGTCACACGCACCAACAAATCAATCAAGTTCATGCTGATAGCATAGTTCAGAGGAGGCATGCACCACCAAATCATCTGCAAAAACTAAACCGTTTATCCTGCAGCCCCCAACTGTGACACACTCATCGACTCCGCTATGACTGCCAATTCACATAGACTATGAAGAGGAGTGGTGACCGTACACCCTTGTCGGCGTTCAACACTCATATACGTGATTAGTTGTGACTTAACTCCGCCGACACGGACACAAACTTCTGAACAAGTGTACAATTCAGAGCATCTGACTAGAAAACCGCATGGTTATTTCAGATGTCCTGGGAACAAAATAAACACTGTTCTAATGTGGATTGTTTTCTGTGGCGTGATTTGATGTTTGTGTATGGTTGTTCCCAAATAAACTGATACTGATACTGAATAACTTGACGGTAAGTAACAGGCGGCCGTCCAGGCGTCCACACCATACTCCAGCAACACTCCCCAAAGGTTTTCTCGATTTTTTGAGGTCGACAAACAAGCGCAGACATCTTTGACATACTCCCAAGATTTCTCGAAAATTTGCTGGAGAGTGAAAATTTGGTCTGTAGTGCTACGGCCAGGACGAAAAAAAACACTGCCATGGGTGTCATCCATCTGGGGTTCAATTATTTCGCAACATCTTTTTCCAATGCCCCCTCACACACACTTTTCCAGGAATTCTGAAGAGAAAAACGCCATGGTAGTTAGTGTCTCCTTTCTTGTGTACAGGGATGATCCAGTTTGCCCGTCTTCTAGTGACCTTCCTGAAACGCCAACCACTTGACACACTAGAACTACGTTTGCAACATATGATACACAAAATATTTTCGGTGTGACAAGAAACTCGTTTAGCAGTTGCACAAAAGTTTCTTGTTTTAACGGTCGCGTTTACAAGTTGATTCAAGTTCATTGTTTTAGATAAAATGTTTCGTTCAAAGCTGCTCTGCTCGTAAATACAGGAAATTCTCAATCTAACATTTACGTCTGCATCCCAGCGACAGCAGCGACAGCAGCGACAGTAAGCACCAACGTCTCCTATTCTGAAGCTCAAGCCCCAAAAACGCCTGATCCAGACGCAAACCGACAAGTTGTGACAACAATATACAACGATCGTGTTTGCTGTTGTTTACTTCGTTAGATATAAGTGGCAGTTCACTACGAGATTAAATGCTCAAAAGCGTCGTTTTCTACTCTTGTCTGAGAAAACATTCGTTTGTTTTAAGCAGTAGTTTCGGATATGTGAAGGAACACAAATAAGCGTTTTTTCTCCATAATTCTGCGTTGCTGATTTGAAGCTAACTTTATTGTTATTTTTATCATGAGGTGTCTTTCAAGCAAAATAAAGTGATTAATTATAAATGTGTAATATAGAATTAGGTTTTCACTCATCACCCCAAACAGCTTTCTGCCTCGTATATCTAACTCACGTTTTCTCATGAAGCTTACATACTGTTGAAAACGGTTTAATCCAAGCATGATAGGTAAGTCTCGTGAAACTCATGCTACACCCTAGATGAGATACCGTAATCGGGAAGTTCACCAGACTTCATGGATATAGCATGAGATGGACGGCAAGTGTTCAAAGTTATTTACGGTTTAAAGTTCCAACTGCTTGAAATTGCTACGAAGTTTGCATTTGTCACCTCATCGAGCTTTGCTGATATCGGTAAAAAAAACTCTTGATACCACGCAAACGGAACGAAAATGAACTGCTGTAGACTGTTTTGTTTCGTGTAACCTCCTGCATTTTGTAAATCTGACAAAATATATGCTGCAACAAGGATTTTTATTTAGAAAATCTTGGAACTTAACGAACTGACAAAACGTTTTTGTAACATAGGTGTTTTGCTGCCAGGACAAACAACAAAAAGAAAAAATTAGTAGTTACTCACCAAACTGTTTAAACTGGTTTGTAGCACAGACTGAATTAGTTTTTCGAATTTCACAATGTGCAAAATAACATTCTGTAAACAAAATATAAAAGCAGTAGCAAACACAACGCTCTGAGCAGTTGTTTTTAACTTAAACCATCTTTTAACAAACAGGTAGAGTCATTTCTTTCCATCATAATTAACATTTTCAATCTGACGCCTGCACACAAATTTGCAAGCGCCTAATTCTCAAAAAAGTTAAACCAACCACTTACGCTTGCGTTATGTTGTGATTCGGCAGATTCTTATTTACTAAATTCACGCGTGCAAAGACAGTAATAAAAACTTGTCATTGGTACGTATGTCTGGTCGAAACTCTGCTCAATTTTCATTATTGGTACCTTAAATGATGCACCAGAAAACCTTTCAGAGAAAAACGTTTGAGGACTTCAATAATCGTAAATGTAACTATTTCAGAAACGTCGGTTAATGTTAGTGGTTTTACCGTTAAAATTTATATCCACTCTTTAAACTGTAAATCTATCATTGTTCGTAACTACGAGGCAAGGAAAAGTTTTTGCCAAAAAAAACAATTTAATTAAGGAAAAAGCACGGAAACACACACACGCCAAGCAACACTGCTTCACCTTTTCCGTCAGCTTTTAACAGTCGTTGCTTTGAAAAACACAAAATCACAATGATGAAATATAAAAGCGAAGTTGACTCTTGAGCCAAGCGACGTCTGTGACGCATTGCACCTGGAAAAAGGTATAAGGTAAATGCCTCCAATATTCGTTGAGCATGATCTGCAGCAATGTGACGCTTAGTGAGTGAAAAAACCTTCTGCGCCAAAAGCGCGTTTTGACGTGTTTGTATCTTCTGAGCTCTGTTCGGTTGTGTTGTTGCATGGTGGTAATCATTGCCATATAAAAAGTGTCCAGCAACTGGTGCTGATTTTATATGTACAGTAATACGCAGCGATATATACAGTAATACGCAGCGAATTGTTCAATACCTCAGTGGGTAAAACCGCAGGTCACAATTATTCACGCAGGCGCAGTTGAAATTCAGCGTTTTTTCATGGAGTTGCATTCTTGCATTGTCCAAGATTGAGCATTTTTACATCGTTGTGTGATTTCTGTTTCATCAACCCAAATTCATTTTATTCCGAGTATCTAAAGGGTTAGGTTTTCCACGCAAGTTCGTTGGTGCAGTTTGTCATGATCGGGTTTGAAGGCAATTACACTCAACAAACTATTTGTATAAACTTTTCTATTCACTTAATCAAATCTTTTCAAAACCATTTTGGTTGAATTTTATCCAGCCTTTCAGCTGAAAATCAGTGAAGGCATGGCAACCGCAAGTTGTTTGTGTATGCACGTATATGGAAGTTGCATTCGCAAATATACTGTACGTTGATATCTTTGTTGCCAGTAGTGAGGGTCCGAAATACTGAAATGCGCAGCACTTCCTACCACTTTTTGACTCAAAGTTGCGAAATTAGCAGTTTTGCTCCACGTGAGGATGATGTTTGGATAATTAATTTTTTAGGACAGAATCGCGATACGACCAGCGCTCGCAACCAAATGTGAGGATTGAAAACTCGAAACCTTTCATATTACGTGTTTTTTCTTAAATACCTAATATTATGTATAAGCCTACTTGAAAGTTTCCAAAGAGGACCAAACTAAAAATGCAAAATTACTGAATTTCTGAACATCGGCTGCACTCATGGAAATTACCAAAACTTTTGCTTGGCTTATTTTATTCAGTAAATTGAAGTAAAACAAAATCCATTTTCCCAATTGTCATTTTTCATTTTAATTTATTGTACTTTGCCGTAAAGACATTCAAAATGTTTTCATTCCAGAATTCTGCATGTAAAATCATGAAAAAGAAAAGCGCTCTGAAAAGATTAAAAAGTCGCATATGAGTACCTCGTAAAAAGCTGAGCATAGGTATGAAGTGTTCGAATTATGGCATTTTGCCCACTGCTTTCCGCCACGCTAGACTTTCATTTCGTTTTTCACCATGGCCCACTACAGCATGACTAAGAAAGTGGAAAAGCGTTCATCACACCAAAAAAACATCAACCACTGGCGCCTCTGGTTTGCGTTGAATCACCGAAGTGCTTTCTCCCACAAACCACACAATTTTGTGATTAAACGATATAGCAATGCAGCACTGCGCAGTGCTTGATATACTTCACAATATTGGCAAGGCACCCACATTTTTAAAAAACAACTTGACGCATCAAAAATGAGACATTTCGAAATGTGTTGTTGAACTTTCGTTTCATTTCGTTAATTACGGCATTGCTGAAAACCAAAGACAGACATGGACTCTGAAAGAAATTGATTTTTTATCTTACCTGCTGCTAATCAATGTCGCTTGACAAACTTCACTTCACAGGCTGCACTTTAAACTTACTGCAGATACCCAGATGTTTTGAAGCAATTGCAGTTTTCTAATACCATTGAAACAAATCAATGTTTAGTAATAACACATAATTTCCGAAATTCTTTTTTAATTTTCTGAAGTTTGCACTGTTTTATTCAGTGACTAAATCGTTACAATTTTGTTTGGTAATCCATCCCTATATTCATGAAAAAGCGATGTTTCCAATTACCAAGTACTAAAATTTTGCAAAAAAGATATCAATTAATACCATTGACCATGACCATTTTTACAGACAAATTCTATATAACAGTAAAATTTAAGTATCTTGAAACACAGACGTTTTCGGTATTATAAAAATTTAGAAACGAAGCGTAATTCGCAAAAATTCGGTTCCGAAACAGCCAAAAGCAATTATATCTCAATGCAAAAATCAACAACTCCATTTAAAAAATCCTCGCAAAATTCTGCAATTCTAACGTCACTGTTTGTGCTAACAAAAAAGTAGCAACACGCATACACTATTGATAAAACATTAATGAATCGTAAAATCAACGAAGTTACAACCGCAAAAACGCACCTACATTCTAAAGCTACCTAGAATTCTCGAGTCTGTGTTGAAATGCCTTGCTTCAGCTCTGTTTCGAAACATAAATGCACGTTGAAATGGAAATAATGCGGCCCCATCACGACATCGATTTCATTCGCTAGGGCAACATATGCCACATATCAATTTGTCGAAGCTCTTACGCTATTCGAGCACGAGGCGTTTGTCACAAACCGCGCGACAGAATCGCGTTTTCCAGTTGGATGGCGAGGATTGCATTGTTACATCACTCTGCTGCCCCTCCTCATGTTTGTGCTGGGCGGCAGCGGATGTCTGCTTGACTGACAGTTCAATCAGAGTGTTTTCGTTTCCATGTAGCTTCAGCTCGTTCTGCTATACAACCAAAAACACAAAGGCGGTATTGGATTCGAATTCGTCATCAGCAAAAAATCTGCCAATTATCGCATATTTTACAAAATGTGATAGTGCATGAAGCTTTTCATTGCGAACACGTCGCATGTTCACAATTTTAGAAGCAACGAATTAACTTCATTTAAACAAACGTTTGTTCCACTTTGCTCAACTTCTTATGCAATTCCCTCAAATGCACAAGTGAAAAACATTCCCGCGCATAATAATCGGCACAAACAAATATACCACGGAACATAGTACATCGACAATAAACAAGTCAATTCTCTCAAGGGGGTTTTATCACACCTCTTGATTTGTGTTGACGTCAGTACCTCCGTGTACATTTGCCAAGATTCGGCGTTGTTGGGACAACAAATGAAACCAAGTGTCATTGACGTCAGTTGGAGCTATATCAAGACATTAGTGCATGGCTCACTTGACAAGCTGTAAGCAGCTTGCAAACGTTCGAAATTGAAAATCCGCTGCTCATTTTTCTACGCTTTGTCAGCGTATTGTCCAGTTGCGGTTAGAAATTCCGGTATCAATATCAAGACAGACCCAACTTGCAACAATATCTGTGATTTCGTAAGTCGGAATAAACGAGAGTGACGTTGTCAAAAACGTAACTGAACAAAATTTCAGAACTGAGGGTGTGTAGTGTTCGGTGAAACCTATACGTATTTTTAAAATGATGCTGATGAATTCAACTCAGTCAACTTTGGGGAGGCCAGTTGCTTGAATATTAAATTTGTATGAGAATTTTAATGCAAAATTTTCAACCCTTTGCTCACCCCTCGCGCAAAAATCAACCACTAATAAACTTTTAAGTGTAGTTGGCGCACTTGTTATTTTGAAGGAACATGAATTGAAGAAATCCACGTCTCTGCGAGGCGCTATATTAACTTTGAAAGAAAAATGACGGAAAAGGAATTCTTAGACTTTTTGCAATCACCCCGAAAATTTAACGTTTTGGATGTTTTCGTAACCCCCAAAAACTTCTAAAATACCTTTGGTCAACTTGACTCTTTGACGTACTTGAGTGTGCAGAATTTTTAGTAAAATGAAAACCTTATAGCCTACGATCTGCCATGCCTATAACAACGTTTGCCAGCATGTGCTGAAATAGTTGCCAAATGATGTTACAAGAGTGAAATATAGTAATCATACCTAAGTAGTTCACCGAAAATGATAAAGCTTGTTGAAATCTTTGTTTGTGCCAATTTTACGATTGTCCATACAGCCTATATAAATAAAACCTTGAGTAATATACCTATCATAAAACAGCAATTACGCTTATGTATACATCGCTTTTCTTTAGGACATATAAGTATTATTTGTTGCAAAATACACCTCTTTATCTACGACCAGAAGTTTTAGTCGAACCTACACTTCGTTGCCTGAAACCTTTAATAACGTTTTGTGGAAAACAACAAATATAAATGATTCTCCCAAAGTAACTCTACCACTAAAAAGCAACGCACTCCTGTTGCTGTTTTCTGCCTATGTGCTTCGTTCATCAAGAATAAGGTTGTGACCTTCATCGCGTTTTCGAATATAACAGAAACTATATTTTCAAAAACGCGGAATTAGCAAAAACTTTGCAGGAAGACTTAGCCGCGCATTTGCTTCATCGTCGCTCAACACAAAAACTGCAAAACCGTATTAATGTGCGGGACCTAACTCTTGATTGGGATTGAAAAAATGACAAATAAAAACGTTTTCATTCACGTAACGTAAGCAAAGCCAACAATAACTTTGCGCAATCAACCAACAATTGGTCACAAGCAAATACCTGTCAGCATTTTTCTATGGAAATTTTATTAACCTCTTGTTTTCAAGCAACTGCTTCCATGCACCCAACCCAAAGCAATGCACCCAAACCAAAAGCAATTATCTCTACTAAAAATAATTGGTATCAAGTTTTTTTTCCACAGATTACAAAATTACCTTACATGTGCAAGATGTCTTCATTTAAATTGGACAATTGACCCAAATGACCTTTTCAAGAGAACCTCCAACGACAGCTAGTGTTTGGTTGGCAAAAATCAATAACCAACCAAAGTTCTTCAGGTTACCCTCTCGCAATCGCACTTGCATGTGTCTGTCATTGTTTTAATTTTGATTTTTTTGCAATAAAATTGGCGAGCACACGTTAGTCGATTCCAGTATATAATTGTGAAAGGGAGACTTCAGCAGGAGACATTTTTATGATCATACTATCTACGAAATCACTGGTCTTCAAGCGCAATTATCAGGAAAGTAACTACGGTAACATTTACAGCAATTAACAAGAACAACTGTTTGACACAGTGGTAGTGAAATCTGCCATACAGTATAGATGCGTTTCTCAGTCACAACGCATTCTACACAGGGACGCTTTTACGCATGGACCAGATGGATACTTGTCTATACAGGATCCCTATGCCATTACGTTAACGTCAAATTGTGAAAAGATTTGAGAATACTTCCATATGCTTTCGTATACCAGTCGGGTACCAAACGTCCCACTCAAAAGGCGCAATAAGCAGAATGGCAGACTCAAAACTTTATAAATTCCAGTAGCTGGTTTTATACCTTGGGCACTGAGTCTCTGTTTTTCCAAGAATGAGCCAAGCATGCGTGCTCAGCAGACGAAAAGCTGAAGCTAAGCGAGATATGCACTCTTTAATAACGTTATTTAGGTTGTTTTCATTCCCGAAATAAGTACTCCTTTCAATAAATACAGATGTTTTCCAAGCACCAAAAAATCAAGTTTGGCAATTCTGGTCTCAAAGCTCTGAAACATCACATTCACTACGCGCAGAACAGTTAAACGGTTCGATCGCATAAGGGTAAAAAGAGTTGCCCTGCTTCATAAAAAATAGTTAAATAATTTCAGCACACTTGCAAGAAAAGAACGATGATCGCGTTTGTGCGTGTGCGCTTGCGCCGTGATTGACAACGCGTAAGATATTCTCCTGGTGCAACTTGATCGTTTAGTTTGATTGGGAATTGAGGTGTTTAGAAAAGCTTCGCAACGCATACAGCAAACACATGCTACATGCTATCAACAGTTCGAGTCAAAACTGGTGCAGTCTCTCAATGCTGTGGTATCATTATTTGTAGTACAATAAATTGTTCTAAGAAAGTCTGTTGGTCTGATGTCGATAAAAATGACAGGTGTACTGTACCACAAGAGTGTACGGGTTTGTCGTGCCGTTAAAGTCTTTGCCACGACAGCATATTGAACTTCTCAGCTTGCATTTGCTCTGCCCGGGATTTTTCAGTAGTGTTAAGGCAACCGGCGTCTGTTTTGAATCCAAAGAAAGTTTTACAAAAAGAAGCAAAGCTGCAATTTCACCCTGGTGGAAAACTGATCCACAACTATCAATGGGAGAGCGTAAAAAATTCTTATTATTAGAAATGGCATGGAGTGCCTGGAAAGACTAACATTTAGTTGACATAACTAGACAAATGCTTGCCATTAGGTCAGTAATCAACCCTTTATATCAATTTAATGTTAACAAATCGTTTTTTCCTTACAGTAGATCAAACTAAATCGGTTTCAGATGCCATCACAAATGCAACGCAATAATTTTTCAGTGATTGGAGCAATACATCGAAGTATTGTATGAACGGAAGAGGGCGCACTGGTGTTGTGCTGGTAGCTATCAACAAATAAACCTCAAGTCCAGCGGAGCAAGCGTGAAAAGACATTTCATGAAGTCGATTGTAAGGCAGAACTTGGCAATAAGCGCGCAATCGATTTTGGTAAACTTCTTTGAAATAGGAAATGGATCAACCATTGGTTGTTCCTGCTTTATAAATCATTCAAATCTTTTCATATGCGAAGCTGCACATTTTTAACTTCAGCAAAAAGCAATGAGACATTATTATTGCGTTCATGTAACGAAATACTGCAATGGTAATGGTTTATTGTTTCATATGACTCAGCTAATAAGCAGAAGCAATACAAAAAGCCATCGCACACTTNGTAAACCAACCGTCAGTGAACATTAGAGCAAATGAAAATACAATGGCACGATAGCAGATCAGTGTAAACAAAGATTGGTACTGTGTCATATAGGATTGGTGAAGGACTAGGGCGGTCATCTAGTCAACCACACCTGTTTATCACTTTTGGAAAAGTGTTGAAAAACAACAGTTGGAGATCAAATAAGCACAGTTAGGAAAAGAAAACAAACAAACACGACCACGGCAAAGAAAATGTGCAGATGAAACCGCATGCCTATGTACACAGTTGTGTGGATCGAAATTGGCTGAAGGAATTGGTGTGGTCAAGAATATGTTTAAACAAAATATAAAAAGAAAAAAGAAAAAAATAACAAAAACTTCTCAATGTGGTACAAGCGAAAAACAAAGCAAAACAGAAAAAACTATGGAGTGTACTTTCATGCCGAACAGAATGGGATGTGCACAGAAAGGAAAAAACACAAAAAGTAAATATACATAAAAATAAACGGAATTACAAAATACTAGAACTCACAGTATTTTTTCTGGATAAGTGAAATGTTGCTAAAATTCATATTTGTGTACCTTTTTCATGTAGAAGGTGTTTCTTAAGTTTCCATTTAAAGGTAAAAGTGGTTGAAGACATTATCGTCTGGCACTAAAGACTTTTGGGCCAACAAATCTAAGGGAACATTTTCCTGAGGAAGAGTTAACTCTAGGTAGAAACAGGTTGTTAGAGGTTGATAACAATAGTCTTGTGGAGTGGGAACGAATTAAGCTGATTGGAACAAAATAGCCAAATAAAAAATTAATAGGTTTGGAAGCAGTTTGTAGTTAAAAAAAGGGAGAAGCGGAACAATACTGCACAGGGCTTACAGAAAGCGCAAAACATGCAGAAGACAATAAAGCTTACAGAGAACACAAATATTGGGAATTCAATAACTATTCATTGAAGGGAGGCAAGTGGGGGTGGCGATCGGGGCGATCGCCACCCTTAAAACCTACGAAAGTAACTTTATTCGCCTTGATTTTGTTCAACTCGGAAAACAGCATTCGCGATATAAGGCCATTTTGTTGTCCATTGTTTTGTCACAGGGGTGTTGTGAAGTATACTTCATCTCTCTTACAGTAGCGAAACCGTTATGAGATTTGACTANCANATATTACTGAAATCGCCCCTCCCCTAAACTTACTGGCTGGATCCGCCCCTGTCTCAACATGAGCCGAACATCGCCGCACCAATAATCTTAGAAAAATGAATGAAAGCTCCTCCAAACGTGTCGATTGCCGATACTTCCGTGATCACCACTTGGAATTCAGTGTAAAACAAACTAGATGTAAAACATTCCAGCAACAAGCTTATAGATCTCTTCTCCGCCCCCGCGTCACCTCTGGTACTTGAGAAACAGCAACTGCCTAATTCGAAGCTTCGTCTTTCAACGTTGATAGGCGGAACAAGGACGCAGAGACATCTGAGAAGAAGCAACAGAAAATTCGCAGCACTGGTAAGCACAGAGCAAGTAAAATATCACTTTATTCCTTTCCTCGTAGCACTGTAAATAAGGCCAAACCAGGCGCGGATCTACCACTAGGCAAAAAAGGCTTAAGCCTAGGGCCCCGATTTCGGGGCACCCCAAAATTTTGGGAGTAAGGACAATTTCCAGTATTTCTGTAAGCAATTAAATTTGTATTTTTGTTTTGGTTCAACGCACATTTTTTTACTATGCCGCTAACAAAAGATCTATAGAATAATGAGCGCGAAGGACCGAAGTGAATCACGATGAGCATTCTCTTTTTATGGCGTTGAGAATTGGCTATTGTTACGTATCATGTGTGGAACAAAACGCCTGAATCCATTTTTCAGATTATATGCAAGGCCAGTGAGGTACTCCATAAATATGTAATGTGAGTGTGGTCAGATAACCTCACCACTGCCTTTTTCGTTCGTTTCAATGTGACTGTTTTTGTTGCTGATATGAAGGGAATTCAGAGTAAAGTAATATGTTTATGAATTGGAACAACAACTTGTTCAGTGAATGTAACCAGCAGGAGTAGTTAGGGGCGTAACTAGAGGTTTGAGCCAGGGGGGCAAAGATTACCTGTAGGGAGTCCACTGGTCACCGTAGAGGGTGCCACTAGCCAAAACTCGGAAAAAAGTTAAGAAATGACAGTGGATTCTGGATGTCCATAGTAGATAAAAAAAAAACGAAAATACCCTGAAAAATGCAAAAAACAACAAATTAAAGAATACTAAATATCAAAATGTCAACTAAAGGGGGCTCAGTTTTTATATTTACCTTGCCGGGAGGCGGCTCGTCCCCTTGCCCCCCGTCAGTTACGCCACTGCATGTAGTGCTAATTTGTACAAACCTTCCAGAAGGGCACCCATTTTAAAAAGCCTAGGGCCCCGAAAATCAAAATTCGCCTCTGGGCCAATCTGTTACATTTTTATGACGGCAAACTTACAAGTCTCATTTGAAATTTTTTCATGGGGCTTGGTTACAACCACAAAGATTGTGCGATTTATAGAAATTCCTGGACCTTGTATTTGAAGATTAAACGCTTGTAAACCTTTCTTGCGTAGCGGAAGTGCAGTGAAAACCATGGTAAATTTGGATCTACTTAGAATAATAATTTGTCAGTTAATGGCAAGACTCCTGTCCTTCAAGGACCGCGATAGCCACTGCAATGGTTTTTGAGCCAAATTTCGGCCACAAATTGGCGAGTGATGGCGCTAGAGAGTCGATCAAGACCTCGTAAGAAGCGGAGTTTCGTGTACGTTCTTTTCCGGGTAAAGTGGTATTCTTGTTCCTTCATAGATCCCAATAACGTCCCTGGAACCAACTCGTGACGTCACACTGTCCCGAAAAATTTCAAATTCAAAGGAACCCAATTTTTTTAATCGAAACTACACGAAAATCCGCATCTTATGGTGTCTTCTTTGACTCTCTAGCGCGATCGGTGGCCGAGTTACCAACGAAATTGCCTGAAATCCATTACAGTGGCTTTCGTTGTCCAAGGATTTGAAGCAAATAGATTCAAAGTGATTTCAACCAACCTTCCTGTTGCAATGAGGCGTCAGGTCATTGAGCAAGCAGCCTTGTTCACTTGAGACATTTGTGCGTTGTCTGTATTTTATGGTTACTTCATATTGTTGCAAACTCTCCGGTGGTGTTGCGTTGATTGTATGATTCACCACGAACGGGATGTGCGCGAAGAACAAAAATGTATGTATGTGGCGCGAACAAGCAATAAAAGAGTGATCCCGATGGAGTGATCTTGGTGAGTGTCCTCTAATAATGCTTGTGAACCTGGTGAACAGTTGATTGTGCTTGCTAACGGTGACGACGAGAATGATCTCGTCGGGTGATCTCTATTGTTGCTTGC
>JGI24021J15306_10000072_pt1 | contig 44250 bp, 34 predicted proteins | sample Ectturendosymbi1_FD_15306 | JGI IMG/M metagenome (IMG submission 15306)
GNCTGTTTGCATGCATTCCTGAGGAATTTTGCCATGCATTAAACACACATTGAATAGACTACACAGGTGGTTGCACACACTTGAATCAGCATAGGATATGTGTTCAGCAAAGATTCCATCTTTGCCATCTGCGCGATTCAGTGGTATCAATTTTGAGAATGCCGCTTCACAAAAATGCTGAGTTTATGAATGGCTAGATCAGAAATGACAGGCATTCATTTCTTGTTAGTATCCAGAAATAGCATAAACTCTGTTTTGAAAAATCCAGTTGCAAACTTCTGTCGTTTAATAATTCCACAATCTCATCCTGGGCATGGCAGGTGTGTTGCCTCCTGAAGTTTCAATTGTGTATGGTTTGTGGATCAAACTTTTCCTGAATGAAATTCCAAATAACTTCGGGAACTGTGTACGAAACTTTTAACTTTAGTGTAAACCAGAGATGAGCGGACTGTCATATTTTGCGATCCAGCCCTGATTTTTAACAACTCAGTCCAAGTCCAACCACAGTCGAAAAAATTTTTCAAATGTAAAGTTCAAGTCCAAATGAAATCCATAAAATTTGAAAAATGCAGCCTTTTCACAACAAAAATGCTGCATTTCTTTTCCATTAACTCAATCCAAATCCTGTCCGGGTCCTAAATTTTGAAGTGATTTAAACTCCGGGTCCAATCCAATTTCAACATAATTTGCAATAGTCTGGATCCAGTCCAATCCAAGTCCAGTCCAATGCTCATCTCTGGTGTAAACATACTTAGTGTGCTCTCAGAGAAGTTAGCCTAGTTAGCCCCTAGACTAGACCTAGAGTTCTAAACGCAAGCGTGCTCTTATGTCGGAATGAATGCAGAAAAGTCAATATTGATCAGTACGTTGAAACAATGATGACGTAACAACGCGTAACCTGTTGTGCTAAGCTGATTGTTATCATTTTACAGCTCAGGCAGACATCCTGGTAAACAACTGACAGTATGAACCACGGTATCGCTCCAAAAAATGAAGTAGAATTAGATCAATTAAAAATCAAAACAAGATCCAATTAATAATCAAAACAAGATATGATTGTTGACTTGAATTCAACTTGCATTGAAAATTTTGTTAAATGATTCAAAATCGATCTTAATTCACAATGTTTCGAACTTTCCCTAGTTTTCAGTTTTTTGTTTTGTGCCCATCTTTCTTCAACTGTAAATTGTGACTAAACTCTTGCAGGAAAAGGAAACATGATTGCATGGGAATCACCGTTTCGGAGATTTAATGTTTTGTCTCCGGGGATTTCCCTAAGACTGGAACTTAGTTTCACCAACCCAGCAGTTCTTCAACTTCCTCTTGTTTTTCTGCCTGATTGATCAGTGGACAATTGAATTGGTTTATTGTTTCATATGACTCAGCCAACAAGCAGAAGCACTATAAGAAGCCATTGCACTAAGCAAACCAACCAATAGTGAACATTAGAGTAAATGAAAATGCAATGGCGCAATAGTTGATCAGTGTAAACAAAGAAAGAGGGGTGAAGTGTCAATGGATATATAAAATATAGGATTGGCAAGGGACCATGGCGGTCATCTGATCTAGTCAACCGACCTTGTTTTTCAGTTTTTGAGAAGTGTTGAAAAACAACACTTGGAAATGAAATAAGCACAATTACTAATTAGGAAAACATATAAACACAGAACATGGTAAAGAAAATGTACAGATGAAAGCGCATGCCTAATCTAATGTTGTACACAGATGAGTGGATCCAATTTAATTGAAGGAATTTGGTGTGGTTGTTAAGAATATCTTTAAACAAAATATGAAAATAAAAAAGATAACATAAACTAATTAATGAGGTACAAAATAAAAACAGCAAAACAGAAAAAAAATCTGGAGTGTGCTTTCGTGCTGAAAAGAATGGGATATGTACAGGGAAGCAAAAATGCAAAAAGTAGATAGGCTATACACAAAAAATACACAGAATTACAATATACTAGAATTTACAGAATTTTGTTCTGGATAAGTGAAATGTTGCAGAATTTCATAATTGTGTATCTCTTTCATATAGGAGGTGTCTATTCAGTTTTCATTTAAAGGTAAACATGGTTGAAGACTTAATAATATGGTAGTGTCTATTATACCACCGATATTCTGGCGGCAACAGATCGGCTGGTGCTATTGTGCCGCCAGTCTGATGCAGTTCGAATAAAAAGGTCAGTTTGTCATGCAATCAGTGTGCTGCTCGTAGTGTAATGGTTATGCTTCATGTCTAGTATGTCATTGGTTTCGGTTTGAATCTCACCTTAGTGACTTTTCTTTTTTTTTGCTTTTTGAAAACTTTTCCATTAGGTGTTAGCTTAGGGTTGCCAGATCACTTTAAATTTTTTCAAGGACATTTTGTTTTTCAAAGAGATGCGGATGGCTACTTTCATGGGCGTCTGCAGGAGGGGTGAATCGGGCATTTTCCCCCCGGCAATTGGACTAAAAACCAAAAATTTCTAGAAAATTTGAAGTCGGTGTCTCGATTCCGACAAATTGATTTAATTCTTGCAATAACATTTTATTTACCGGCATGGCACTCACACTGCACAAGAGCCAGAACTGAAGATGTGTTAATACCTGAAACTAGTTTTCTTGTGCAAACAAATTACGATGTGATTCGCTTGTGTGCGTTACTACTGTGGCCCTTAATGCTGAATGATAAGTCAAACTCGAATCGTCGCAAAAAGGTGAAAGCAATTCCAAGCAGGAGGTTTCCTCAAATCTTGCTGCAGAGCCAAAGCTCCCCAGCTTTACTGTTCTAGTGTGATGCAGTGATGAGCTTGCAGTTCACTCATGTCTACTCTTTCGACTGCATACTCAAAACATTACGAAACTTGCGAGCACATTGTTCTGCTGTTGCTCTTTGTTGCATAACAACAACATACCAACGAATCTTCAAAGGTTCACTTCAAGTTACGATTTACGATAGTATACCCTTTTCCGCATGTGACTGTTGACCTCAGACGTCTTTGACACTGACAGGTGATGCAGTGACTCAGCGGCGTTGCCAGTCCAAAATTTTTACGTACCAAAAATTTGGAGGGGCCAAAATGTTTGATTTTAGGTGAGCAACAATATATATTTGGGGATACCGCCTATCAAAGCAAAAAATGACTACTTTTTCCAAAATTTGGGGGGCATAGCCCCCTAAGAGACGTTGTTTCATACTGTGTGAAAAGCAGCATGAGTGAATCTGTAGCAGTGCTTCCATATGTTTGAAAAATCTATTATTATGTGAGATTGTGAGTGCGACCAATGTGCCTGAGTGAATAGCTTAATCAAGTTACGCTAATGCAGGCTTATTTTCACACAGCATAAAACTACGTGGTTTGTTAGATATACCTCTATGAAAGGCTTGTGAGAATCAGTCTTAATTGTTAAGGCTTAGTTCTGACTTCTGAGCAAGTACTAACTGCAAAGCTATATTGGCTGTGGTGAGTTTTCATAATTCATCTACTCAGTTGTTACGCCTGCGTGATGTTCTAATTTTATTGAGTTGTCCAATAGTCGTGTCAAGATACAGATCCATTTCTCATTGTTTGAAAGTTTTGCGAGAGTGTCTGACTTTCATGGTTTTTCACTGGTAATATTGATCTGGTCGTTGATTATGACTTATTTGTAGAAAGTGCTCTCAAAAATGGATATTAGGAAGTTCATGGAAAAATTTCTGTGGACGCCCGTAGCTACTTTTACCCTTTCTACAAGCTTTGACGTATGGGCAAGTCTGAAGTCAGGCTGAGCTAACCACTGTCTATGGAAAAAAATCCTTTCTTCCATGTATGAAATTGAAGACTAAACAAAATGTATTATGACGACACAATCGTTCTTGATTAGTTTATGTTTTACTACAGAACAGGGATTAGTGTTAGGGGTTAGCATTACGGTTAGGATTAAGGGTTTGCATTAGGGGTTAGTGTTGTGGTTAGCATTTGGATTAAGGGTTAGAGGTTAGCATTAGGGGTTAGCATTACGGTTTAGGGTTAACATTAGGGTTACTGTTATGGTTAGGGATTAGTGTTAAGGTTTATGGTTAGGGTTTGGAGTTAGGGCTAGGACTTAGCTTTAAGGTTTATCTTTTGTTTTTACTTCATTTCTGCTAAGCTTCGGACTGGTGGCACAATAGCTCCAGCCAAGCAGTTGCCGTCAGCATTTTGGCGGCAAAATAGACACTGCCTAATATAATTTGGTATTGAAGACCACACTTTTGGGCCAACAAAGGTAAGGGAGCATTATCCTGAGGAAGAGTTAACTCTAGGTAATAGTAGGTTGCTAGAGGTTGCTTGTCTTGTGCAGTGAGAATGAAGACAGTGTCTATGGATACGCCAGTGGATCTTGAAATTTGAAAAGTTATTCATATGCCACCTGTGATGTAACAGTAATGCAGGGCGAGAGTGCATTTAGGCTTGGTAGAAATGAACTAAACGTAAAAGATAAACTCAAAACCTAACCCAAACCTTAACCCTAACCTTAACTGTAGCCCTAACCTAACCGTAATCTTAACCTTAGCCCTAACAATAGCCTTAACCCTAATCGTAACACTAACCCAACACTAAAACCCCTAAACATAACACCTAAGCCTGAAAGTGAAAAGAGGTAAAGAAAAAAGCAAAACAGAAGTCGGCAAGGTGAGAGTCGAACTGAAAACCATTGGCATAGCACCTGTAATGCGTAACCCGCAGGCTACGAGATCCACACCGTTTGCTTGACAAAGTGACCCTTTTATTCGAATTGCATTGGCCAGGCATATCCGTAGTCACTTCCAAGAATGAATTGAGCTGACTGGAATAAACTATTTATCAAAATGGTTTGAAAGCAATTTGTTGTGATATAGGTGCATTAATTTGCCTACTGATAAACTGTAACTGTAAGTGTTTAAAGGCTTAAGATGATTGAGTGCTGGAAAGGTTCTAGAGATTTCGTGTTGGTTGGTTTTTATTATTTTTATAGCTTTATTTTGGAGCTTAATGAGAGGCTGAGTGGTTGCATTTGAAGCATGTCCCCAATTGAAGATTGAGTAATTAAGGTAGGGATGGATTAATGAGTTATAGACGACTTTCAGTACAGTCTGTGTTGTATAATGTTTGAGTTTGGTTGGAACTCCACAAGCTCTTGATAGTTGAGTTTTCACCTTTTGTACATGAGATTTCCAGCTTAATTTATTGTCAAGAAGAACACCTAGGTATTTCAGGTTATCTTCAGGGGAAATGCTGTGATTATTTATAATAACTTTAAATGAAGTAGGATTGTGTTTTTGAGAATTTAGTAGCATAAAATTAGTCTTATCATTGTAGTTAAAAGAAAGTTTGTTGGCTCTCAGCCAGTGGTCAATTTTACATAGTTCAAGTGATGAAGCTCTGTTTGACTTATTCCAATTGCATCGTTTCAGCTCTCTGAAAGTTGGGTCCAACATATCTCAATTTATTTTAAGTTGAAGTTAACTTTGGGTTTGTGTTTCAGTGTCTAAAGGCAATTCCTGTTTTTAAAACAATTTACAGCAACAGCCTACATTAATTATGTATGTATATTCAGTAGTTTTTTATTAGGCAAGGGTATTTCTGTTGTCCCTTTCTCTCAGTCCCTAAGAAAGAAGCACATATGAATATAATCAAGCAGGTTTTGGATTTCAAGAAGAATTTTATTCTCACAATAGGCAGCAACTGAATATGTGGTCTACACAATAGTAAACCAAGTTGTGTAAAGCAAACATATATGCATGCATTTTATAGACAAATTAGAAATAAGTAATGGTGGCTAACACTAGGCCTAGCCTTGAAATAAGTTTCTTGAAAAATTTAGCCTACTAGTCATATTCAATGTTGCTTACTGATATTCTTATCAATGCAATAACTATAGTACAGCGTATTGCAATGCTCTTTGCATTCCACATGTTTTGGTTTGTTCTGGTAAAAAGTGAGTAGCAGTATATTTTTGGTGTGATGAAAGTATTTGCACTAGCCTGTTAGCTGTGTGTGACCACTTAGCTGCATGCAATTAACTGCTTACTTATTCCTTCCCCGCAGTTTATATGTTCACTGGAATATCTCAGGGCATCATTTAGAAATAAGTACATAGTGCTAGTACCAAAACTTTGTTGACTTAAGTACACTATTGTCAGGATTGAGAAAGGGTGCCTTGTAAAAGAGGGATCCAGATTTTTTAATCCGGATCTTTACCAATACCAGATAAAATCTGTTGTTCTTTTCCCATCTCGTAATCTGGATTTTTCTGCACTTCCATGCTGTTTTGTTGTTTATGTGCACTGACTGGTCTCTAGGAAAGATCCGGCAGGTTTCAGGCGGAACAACACGAGTGCTCACAATCAACAATGAACGCTGAGAATTGTGATAACGGCTGCAACTGTGCGTAACATTGGATCAATTGTAGAGACCATTATTATGTCACACACGGGCATAGCATATACTGGTAGTGTTGAATATCACACCGCCACACCACGGTTTCAGTTTATTGATCGGAATCACTGAGTGTGTATTGTACTTGGTATAATGTAGGAGGGCACTGGCATTACCTTCCAAATAGAAGAACTGATAATAGACCAGTCGTAGAAATCTCTGCATCAGAGCAAAATCCAAGATTTCTTTGCAGCCAAGTTATCTAAAATTATGAACTTAAGACTGTTCACCACTGCCTGGAACAGGCGGTTACTAATCGGATGTACCATTGTAAATGCATCAATAAATTCGTTTTGCTTCAGCAAAAATTTGATGTTCGTTCGTAAATGTGTTCACTTCAAGTGATTTTCACTGATGTTACATTACTTGGATGACGTCAGGCTAGAAACAACCATCCTTGGTTTATCCAGATCTTCAGCTTAACCGGATAAAAATCGGCGGTCAAATTGAATCTAGATTAACTGAGGTTTACTGTATCTACCCTTTTATTCTTCAAAGGGTGCTGGTACAATATGTGACCTATCTTCTAGATATTGGTTAGAAAGCATACAATGCTCTTCCAGCGTGGGAAAGGTTAGGTATATATATATATATATTAATATTTTGCCTGACCCTTCCTTGTTTTACTGGTTATACAACCTCACAACAACACTACGCAAAGTTTTGTACCATTAACAATTCTTTAGCGGCACATCATCCTAGCCTTAATGGATTCTTCCTCATGAGTCGTGATTAGCCCATATCACATAATATTTGCATTCAACCAGGGTTTTTTTAAGGAAAATGTTAGGCACCCGGTATGGACCTGTAGGGACCCGATTTCTCTGATTCTAGGGACCCGATGATAATTTTTGCTGATTCTAAGGACCGAATCGGGTCTTGAAAACACCTTAAAAAAAAACTAATTCAACCTAAATGGGTCTCCACGTGAAAAAAGGTTGCATCACCTTCGCTTTGCATTTGCTTAGTGTCTCGTGCAGTGGTTCCCAACAGGGTGCCATTTACAAAACTTAGGGGTTCCGTGAGTTAATACATTTTTCAGTACATCATCAAATAATACCTTCTCAACATGCCATCGAACCTACAGCGACTTGCTACGGTGTGTCACTGGGTGCCGCAAATTAAATTTCTCGTACGTAGGGTGCTGCAACACTAAAAGGGTTGGGAAACACTGGTCTAGTGAAAACCAGCCTTGACAGCAGACTTTTTTGATAACTAGTAACTATCAAGCAGTCCAAACAAGTCTCATTTTTGTTGTTGATCATCATACTTCTTGCTCTGATTTTGTATATTTCAATATGAACATGAAATATTCAGTTTAGGTACAAAGTTCACTGCAGCAGTTTGTCAAAGTTATTGTTGAGATGACTGTCAATTCACCATCAGTTTGTTTTCGTGATTTTAACATAGTGCATATCTCAGCTGCCAAAAGAGCATCAACAGCGCTTATTAAAATAGAATTTATTTTATTTGAATAAAAGCTCTTCTTCAAATGTAAGTTTTCATTTGAAAAGAATCTAGCCATAGTATCATTTTTGTTTTGCACTTGTTTTATGAGATTCATGGAAGCTCTGTGTGTTTTAAAAGTAATTTGTTCATTTTTGCGTTGCAGCTACTTAAAGCGGAAAAAGTTAGTATTGTTTGATTATATAAACCCTTTTTCATAAATATAAATTTTTAATGTTTGTTTTTGTTTAAAATATCCTGTACAAATTTTGTCTTTCAAATAAAAGTAAGAAATGAAAACACATAAAATTGTCACATAAATAAAAAATTCGCTTGAGTATTTTCTTTGTGCATGGTCTGTAATGGAAATGATTTTCAAATAATGAATATAACATTTAAAATCAGTGTTTAAATTGATTACAAAATTTAACCAGGTTATAATGAAGTAAAATTTTACATGAAAGAAATGTTTTTCAATAACATTTTTCATTGAACATGATATCTGAAGATGCTATTGAAAACGTGGAAGTTGTGTCTGGTTCAATGGATGACAGTGTTGGTTTTTTACCAAGTCAAATTGGTATGTAACATTCCCATTTTTTATAATGTGCGCATGAGGCATTAAATGCATAATTGAAGTTTTTATGTTGCAGGGCATTTAAATGTTGATGACGATGTTGCCATTGCAAGGCGTAGGATGCAAAAAGTCATTAAAGATGCTATTATTGACCTCAACATAGAACCTAGCAGGTTGTTCTTGTCTTGCAGAAGCTGTCATGGACTGAAGCCTATGATAATTGTTGAATTAGGTATGAGTTTGCTGCAGTGGGGTTGGGTTTTTCATTGTTTTCGCATTTTTTCATTTGCCAGTGTACTCTTCATCTAACTTTGTTCATACTCATCAAATGCTTTCATATACTTAATACTTAACCAACATTTGTAATGAATGACATTGAACTACTTTTGTTACACTATAGTGAAAGAAGTGCATGCATAAATACTCTGGTGGAAACAAAGATGCACATCATGCCATATCTGCTAATCAAGCTTAAACTATTGACTTGGTTCATGGAGCTTTAGCAAATAAATTTTTGTGTGTATTAAGTAACAGAATGAAGTTTTCTTTGATCAATATAATGGATGAATAAATTACAAGAAAACAAAGTATACTCACCTTTGTTGTTAAAGTTTCTGAAATGCATAATATACTTTCAGTGTCTTCATGTTTACAATTGTTATCCACCATACAGTATTTAGTAATTTTAGATTGGTTTCATGTTGGAATCTACTGCGCACATATTTTTTCCAATGTACCAAAATGTGTCACTAATGTTTTTGTTGCTTGAAACTAATATTTCAGAATCTTTCACAGCTGTTATGTAGCAAGATAAAGCTTTTCTGTTTTGTAGTGCAAAATAGCATCCTGTACTACAAAACATTTGTACATCTAGAAGCATTTTGTTCATGTACATATATTTCTAGAGGCATGTGTTTTCCATCTTAAGAGATTTTGTTATAATATTAACTGTATGTTCATATAATACAGGTTGAATAGGTTAAGCTACTACAATAATTTTAATCTCATCTAAAACATCATTTGTCTCTTATGCTTCATTTCATTAACATATGCTTATTTTCAATGTCCAAGATCAGTTAAACGGTATAATGGGTTGAGCAAGTGGCACTAAAACTGGAAGAATCTGAAATCCTGCCCATGCCATATCAAAGAGTCAAAATATGGTATTCATAGCCTGTCTTGCCATGTGCTCACTATTAATGGACAGGTTCAAAGGAAAACTTTACACATAGTACTGCCAGTGACTTGCCATCAATGTGACATTCACTATAAAAATATCTGTGCTGTGCCTAGTGCAGAGCAAGCAGATAGGGCATATACAGACTACTTGTGACAGTTCAAAGGTAGTAGAAAGAGAGATGAAACTTTCCTACTTTTGCTAAAAATTTTTATCATGATGTTTATGCCTAAACCAGTCGTTTTCATTTTCTCTGAATGGATGTCTTTTTTACTGTCCCCATAACAATTGTGGCCTTTTCATTTTGTGTACATTTTTGTGGTTTATTGAAAAATATGAATTTGTTACTGAAAAGTTGGAAATGTTGAAATTTGCACTGTACCAGGTGGTCATAGGGTACAAAACCTAACCTTAAACTACTTTTTATTTTTCTTATGCACAAAACATCTTGTTTAAAATAGTTTGTGTTTATATCAAAAGTAGCTTATTCACTAGTGATTTTACTTTTGCTAGTGAGCTATCAGCTGTTACAACTCCAAGTAAGTCTGGTAGTTTGTGGTTGCGTCTTTGAGTTTTTCTTGATAATTTGATTTGATGTGCACCAGTGTTAAATATAAAAATTTCTTTAAGTATGTGGAAGCAAAAAGAAAAAATATGTGTAATGCTGTCATACTAGATAAGTTCAAGTAAAAGTTCAACTAAACTGCAAGTGAAAATACTTCTTAGCACAAATACAATCTTTAGTTTGGCAAAATGATAACCTACATAAATTCAACTAGCTCTAAGATTAAAATAAAACGCTTAACTAGATTGAAAGTAGTTTATAGCACAAGCTGCTAGATTAGATCCATTACTAGTTTGGAGCTACACATTATCACAATCCCCTTGAAATTATGATGTAAAAATTAAGATACTGATACATTGTATAATTTCCCCCACCCATTGTATCAGATAAAATATCTGATGAGTAGGGTAACCAATTTTTTGACCTAAAAACTTAAAATTTTTACTTTATAATTTACAAATTTTGACATTCCTGTGTTTGTAACTTCAAAATAATTCAGCCTTAAGTGTTGTGGTTAACTCAGAAGCACATTCATGCACTATACTTAGAAATTGTAAGAACTTTTTGTTTATATTATTGGAGATGATAATTACACTAAGTACTACAGTAGAGTCACACTTCCATGCCTTACCAGGAATAGCCTACAAAAAATTCAATGGTCCAGTAGTGGGCAAACAGCATTTTTATGCTAAAAATCACTACAAACCCAATATTATTACAGAATTGCAACTAAACCTGCAAAAGTATATCAAAGTGTATTGTTGTTGTGGTTTTAAGAAAATATCGATGAAGAGAAAAAAATTGTGCTGCAAGTTAAATTTGGCGTAGTGGTTAATTTTTACCAAATGATAAATTTTGACTCTTTTTGACCTAACAACTTGGGAGTTGCTCATGGTATGAGCGTGAAATTTGGTTGGTAGACGTTTCATATAAACTTTGAAAACAGTTGAATTTTTTTGACTTTATTGACTTTTAGTTGCCTACTGATGAATGAAAGGTGAACAATGATATGTATAACAACAAATAAATTACACAGTGTAACATAAAACTAAAATTACAAATCTAAGCTTTGTAGCTCCTCATAGAACTACTTTATGACCCTCTAGTCTAAAAAAACATTTCAAAAAAAATACTGGTTCATTTTTCAACAGCAAGTTATTCTAAGATATATGTGTAAGGTACTTAACATTAAAATTGGTAATCTTTAGAAAGGTTTCACTTTCAAATGTGTTCAGCTAAGTGAAAACTGAAATAAAAATTAATACTCATGTAAATAGTTTATGGGCAGTTTAGCATATACTCTATTTTTCACTTTAGTAGTAATGTGACCTCATGAAATTTTTGTATTAAATGAAATTGATCACCTGATTTTTCAGGTAGATGATGAATAATTTGTATCCTACTGATATCTCATCTTGGATTATTCTACTTTAAAATATGTAAAAATATGCTTTATCAAATCTTTGACCTTACATGTTGAAACTGTATAAAGCTTGGAGCATTCTGGCATAAAGTTTGTATGCACTGTAGAGTTACAACCTCCAAAGCATTTTAGTGGAGTTGTTATGCTTTTTCTAAATTTTCCTTATACTGTAGTTGCATTTGTTGAGTTGTTCATCCTTCTTTCAACATTGTGTCCATTCATTCCATAGGGCCAACTTTTTATAGATGTTTTTGTGAATTTAATTTATCAAATGTGTTCTTGCACTGACATGGATTCTAGGTATGTTGTGCTAACTCGCACTATACTTTGCTAGTTCATTCTAATTGTGTGGTGCATAGTGCTTCAAGCATTGTAGCTCACCTAAAAATCAAATGAAGTGAAATTTTAACGGAAATTTTGTACTGATATATTCAAATGCTTACACAAAAGACGGTTTACAGATGACTCACACCAGTGCAAGTTGTGTGCTACTATTGGAAAATCTATTCTCCTTTATGAACAAGTGTCATGCATCAATTCTGATCAAACTTTTGTTGAATACACTGTTGTTAGAGAGCACAAGAGCTCCTGGATTGATAAGAATTGCAAGTGAGTGCCTAAAAGTTTTTGTAAATGGCATGGAAATTGGATGTAGCATTTATTGGATAATTTTTTTGCGAGTTTCATATTAGTTTGAGCTGTTTTTTTTTTCATTTGTCCCACAGTAGTATTAGAACTCGCCAAAACAGTATTCACTAGCATACGTTTTCGGACATTATGACTAAACTGGCCAAATATTTTCATTCATTTCAAATAAAATTTGGTCTATGACTGAAAAATGACTGAAACACAGGATTCGATGAGCAGGGTATAAACATGTTTAAGTACTTCCATAAAATTCAACTACACATAATTACAAAAATTTCAAGAACATGTCATATGCTTCTTTTTCTATGAAATCAAATTGTTATTTGTCTTTTTGCAATAATTGCTAGGGAGTAAATCTATTAGAATATTGATCAGTGGAAGCTTCTTGTAAGCAGTTCTTTTACAATATTTGAAATGTCTGCAAATTTGTACTTTTTCTGATAGTATCTATCTTTGATGAAACCTACTTTGTTTTCAATACTGTTTGCAGAAAACTATCACTGCATTTTGAATATTCAAAAATTTGGGTAAATTTGATATCTTTTTGAATTTATCTATTAATATACTCCCAGTCGTATCATTCTACAGCATGTTCATGAATAACCTCAAATCCTGAACAAAAATGATCTAATAGTGCCTGTTGAAGTTGGTGAGAATCTCTATGCCACTGCTGTTGCGATCTGAAAACCCGAAGGGCAAGCGCGCAAAACTTCCCACTGTGGCAGTAAGCAACAATAGAGATCACACGCTGTGATCACTTTACGCTTCCACCGCTCATTACATTTGACTGTTCATCCTTATTATCATTATAGATTACATGCCGTGCTCACTCTGTATTTGATTGTTTGTGCCACGTACAGAAAGGTTGTATTCTTAGCGCACATTCCGTTCGTGGTGCATCACGCATGCGACGACGCGCTAACCGATTGTGTTTAACGAGGTCCCCCGTTTTTACAACAACCCGCACCTTTAGCACGTTTTTTGTGAAGATTACATCTGGAATTATTTTCATATCCTGGCCAGATTCTTATAACCCATCTTTGTCAGGGAGTAGGGACCATTTCTTTGTTTTGTCTGATCATAATTTGTTTGGAGCAGTGTTTTCTACAGGGAACATGCCCTTGCTTACCTCCAATCTCAACGTTAAGGCTTGAGTGGCCTAACTATTTAACCATAACTGGAACCAACGCTGGTGCTACCGATCCAGGTCAGAACAGACCTGGGAGCAATGAGTACTAAGGGGTTGCTCCACATTCCCCTCTGCTCCAAAACTCCGAACTGGAGCCTACCCAGCGGATTCAGCTTTACGTCACTACCCAGGACTGGAGCCAATTGAAGAATTATGTGATGGGGTTGAAACTGTGAAAGCGTTCTGCTGTTTGGGGATAAGGCGAATGTCAGTCGGGGATGTGAGGCAATGGTGACGGCGAGAGTTAGATAAATGAAATTTAGAGAATGCGGTGAGTTGCTAAGAGGGAGAAGGTTCCCACTGCAGACAAAAATAATTTTTTTCAAAGTTGCGTGAGCCCAGCATTGTTGTATGAAAGTGAATTGTGGTGCTTGAGAGAAAATGAAATGGAGGTTTTGAGATGAACTGAGAGACATGCGGTGAGAACGATGTGTGGAGTCAAGTTGATAGACACGAAGGACACAGAGGAATTGGTGGCATGTTGGGTTTGCAAGATACGGTGGATAAGTTGGAAAGAGCAAATGGGTTACGTTGGTATAAGAATGTTTTGAGAAAGAATGCGGATGGTGTGCTGAGAAGGGCGTTGGACTTCAAAGTAAATAGACGACGAGGAGTAGGAAGACCAAGAAAATTATGGAGAAGACTGGTGGAAGAGGAAATTAGGAAAATTGGTCTGAGTCAAGAGGACGTTCTAAATCGATTAAAGTGGAAAGGAGTGAAATGAATTGGAAGTTCGTTGGGTTAATCCGACCACCTCTGAATCGGAGGATAATACCGGATTTAAAACGTGGAATTCTACGTTTAAAATCCGGTATTATCCTCCGATAATACCGGATTTGAATCGAGCTCACCGATGCCGTGATCGGAGAGCCGAGAGGCAAGCGAGCAAAGCTTCCCACTGTTGCAACTAGCTATCATAGAGTTAACACGCCCTGATCATTCTATTATTTCTTGTTCGCGACATATACATGCATGAGCTATTCGTAGCGCACATCTTCGCGCATGCGACGCCGCGCCGACCGATCGGCTGCAAGGCTTTGCGCAATAAGCAAATGGGTCAATTTTTGTTGGTCAGCCTGCAGTAGCCCTGATGTTATACTTAGTCATGATGACAATGGTCAAAGCAATGTTCCTTGTCGGAACTGAAACAGCAGCCTGGTTTATTTCTGCACCATGATGGTTATAAAATAAAGACTTGTTTCTATGTTGCATGGTATTTACAGAATACAGTTCAAGATTTGGGCTTGACCCAAGTATTTTTATTTGCTTTCATAGTCCAGTTTTCAAATTTTATTTCGTTCTTTAATGTTTTATCCATCAGCAAATATGTAACCAGGGTTTTTTAAGGTGTTTTAGGGATCCGATTCGGGTCCCTAGAATTGAAAATCGGGCCCGTAGAATCAAAAAAATTTATCATCGGGTCCCTAGAATCAGAAAAAATCGGGTCCCCAAAATGAGAGAAATCGGGTCCCTACAGGTCCATACTGGTTACCTAACATTTTCCTTAATAAAAACTCTGATGTAACCATTCTTAGACCAAAAATCATATTCAAATAAATAGGTAGTTGAAATCGAGTCCTGTTTTAAACAATGTGCTGATTGATTCAACTTCGTCACGTTTGTGGAGATGAATCACGTGAAAGTAGATACGTGCAAGTCTGAATCATGGCAAAGTCATGAAAGCAGAACCCAGTTGACTGATACCTCAAAAAGTTTCAAGCAAACCTAGGGCCTTTCATTACTGTGATTTCTGTAGTGACTTTGCTAGCAATGAGTTGTATTGTCAAAACTTTTCCTTCCAATGGCTTTTTTCTACTGCCTGAGAAGTACTTCAAAACATTTTGTAATGAATTTCACTGCAAACATGACACCTCACCATAAAATTAATTAAAACGTCACTTTTACTGCATTATTGAATCGGTGTACAGATGAGCTGTTGGTGCCAAATTTCATTCGTAGCAAATATGCAGTTAAACTAAGTTGTGCCAAAATCTTAGAATTTGGTGTTTCTGACACACAGCCTGATATGTGAGTCCAATGTTAGAATCTTTATTCCTCTCAGCTCTCAAAGCAGATTGCAATAACAGTAAAGCTGTGTTGCATATCTTGAAGTCTTGGGGCCATCTGTAAGATCAATTTCTGGTGATATTTTCTAAAGACTTTCATGTTTGTGTTACTTTGGTTTTCGCGACCATTGCTTTATTTATCAAAGTTTTGTTCATCTGATAATGTTAATGCTTTAAATCACAGAGGTATTGATTATTTAATTTATATTGAGGTAAATATTGGTATTTTTATACAAGTCAAACAATTTTTAGGCAGGCTGTTGGATTTTCACTAAAAGTGGTTTTAGTTCACGCTTTGAATCATATACTTTTGGCTTTGACAATCGACTGTAGCTTTACACTTTAACACTTGACTTTGGTTTTGGTTTTGGTTCTCAAAATTTCGCCTAATCTTGGTCGTTGTTCGCTTTTGCGTGGTTGATGCGTAATTGATCTCCTGGTAAAACATTTTGCGAGCAGATTCAGCTGCTTTCGCCTTTGTGGTGAACTGTCAACCAAATGTAATTTGAAGTGGTTAAAGACGATAAAGCACACAGAAGCAGTTCCAGATACAATTTCTCTGGCGGCCGAAATTGGTTATTTCTCATTTCACTTGTGCTCCATGTGAAGAATATAACAAGAAAAACACTGGTGCGCTGCCAGACAATGATGCTTCTGAGCAGATGCGATGCTACTGCTTATTTATTACGTAAATGACAGTTGCATGACATGTTTGCAGGTACGTCGGTGCAGAGCAATTTGAAACATGTCGTTATGGATCATCTTGCAAGTATGTTCACAATGCTATGGAAAGAAAGCTGTGGAAGATTGGCGAAAAGCATAATGTGGATTGGACCGCAATTGTTGAAGCGATCGCAAAACTGTTTTCTCAGGGTAAAGTTGTTTTTGACTGTATTTCCGTATTTATTTTCTCTTCTCAATAAATGTAGTTGCGACCAAAAATTTGTGTGCGTTATTACTCTCATAACCATCGTTAAGGACTGATGTTATTATTGATAAACTTTATCTGGTGTTTTTCAATCTTTATACAGATGAAACTTCCGCCTGGTTCCACTGCCCCATATGTAGCGTGAATCTAACCACTGGTTTGGAGTTTTCTGCGCACTGCGACACAAAACAACACAAGGCTTTGTCGAAAGAGTGGAGACCCAAAGGAATAAACTGGAAATTCAGGGACCCTCCAAACTTAGACCCAAGAACAAAAGAATTTACCCTTTGCCGATGGTAAATGTGGTTGATCTTGTTATACTATTAATCAACTATATGTCTTGTAGTCATTTGCATATAGCGTCCAATTTTTGCTCCTTTACGTCTTGTGACTGAATGGAAAATTCGTTATGCTGGCAATTTTCGTTGATTAAAGCGTAAACAGTATATTTTTCTAAATGATGCAGTAATTTTCATCTCTCGGGTGTAAAAGAGTCACAGTGCCGTGGCGTTGTCATGCGAGGCTCCCCCAAAGCTTTGTGGGAAGGGCCTCATTGATTACTTAAATATAGTACTTATTATGTCATTGTAGGTTGTGATGAATTTGCCGATTACTGTAATTGTGCTTTCCATAGGCCTTTTTAAATGCAGCTGCCTTGCAAATAAAGAGTTTCACTTCACTAAAACCAAATACATGTTCCAATGCAATGTCGCCATTTCTAAAAATTGAAATCTTTCTCCAGGTGGGACAGTGTAAGTGTCCTTTTAGCAGTGAAGCGTTTGCTGAATGCAGAGCAACAATATGAATTTAGTGGCCGTTTTGAGTTAGCAAGCCCATTTGGTTTGCCAAAACACTGAAACCAAAAAGCTTGCTTCTCAACGCACGAACATGTCGTACATGTGATATATCATCATATGTTATAGCACGCAAACTTGTAAATACTGCTTGAGGTGGTTGCATTAACAACACACACAGAGTACTTTTCGCTTTATCTAGGGTCTGCACCACAGTCCTGCACTGATTGAATTTTTTTTCATTTCAAAACCAACTAAGCTCTTAAAAAACACTGTAGAGCAAAAAAATGTGAAACCTTTTAGACAACCTTCATCACTTTTTTTCTCAGAGCTCTGTTGAAAAAGAGTATCTTGTTCACTGACGAACTCTTTAAATTTGCTCTTCTGCTATTCGCGACATGACCATTGATAATAAATACTCGTTTATTAGCAGGCGCTAGTTGCCATCACGCAAAACGTGTTTCTTGCAAGATCACTAACATCTGGAAACTCCAATTTGTGGTCTCGACACCACTGGAGAATGTCTCTACACCCTTGTACCACAGACTCTCTGTAGCATTGAATTTCTTGGTCGTGTCGCTTTCACGTCCATATAGTCAACATTCAGTTACCCGCACAAAGAATTTCTTATCCCGCTCCCGACCAGCTTGATGATGTACTGTATGTGCGTTTGGTCCCAGCCTCAGTGAACTTTGACGCCTCATGAACATTTGTTGTGATCATGCTGTTGAACAAAAATTGCTTTCAATTGTGAAAAGGCAGTCGGTGTAGTTTCCCCATAAAAAGTTTAAACAAGTCAAAATATCTTGGTGTGTTACTCGTCAAATATCTTGGTGTGCTACTCCATGCCTCACTGAAGGATGACAATGACACCCAGAGGCAAGTGGAATCACTTTATTGTGCAGCGAACAAGCTCAGAGACACATTCCTCAGTGTTTTCGTGCAGTTAAAAACACTGTCTGGTGGCTCTTGCCTGCCGTTGAATGCTTGTCACATGGGGTGTAAGTACGTACAGTCTAGATTAGAATTAAACGCTTCGCGTTGTCTATAGCTTATCGAATTTTGCATTACACCCCCAGGAATGTAAATATTCACCCACATCAAGTTGCATATTTCGTCAGGACATTTGATTCCTTGATTAAGAAGAATTTGTATACTTTTTTTAAGGATTCGCATCTTCATCCAATTTATGTATCCGCCCAGTACAATTGTCTCATGCTTTTCACAAAACTTCATTTTTCTCCCGATATAAACACTTCTGTATGACGATCTTCATTTCACCCATAATTGAGGTGGCCCCCCATGCGCTCGAGGCCCTCTCCCCCACTGGGTATTTTGGGGGCCTGTAGCCACGGCTTTGAAGAGTCTGCTGAAGTTATTTCGACGAAAAGTGCGTGTGCGCTATGTACGCAAGAATGTTTGCTTGCAGTATACCGAGTGGTATTTAATGAACGAGTAAGTAAAGTTGATTTATTTAATGCTCCACTAGCCACTACCAAACTCCCGATTAAAAATTTGCTGGATACTTTTTCTATTGAAGGAGATGCTGTGTGTAATTGGTTCGAATTACTCATGTGTTCGAGTTTTTTAAGGATTTGCTCTTTATCGAAGTAGTTCTGGTGCAATAAAACAATGTTGATCGGTCGTGACTTCAAACATTTCTTTCTTTCAGTGTTGAAAAAGACGAAGAATGTGAGCAAGAGGATCAATGCCCCTATGCGCACTCGGAAGACGAGCTTGAGGAGTGGAATAGACGCCTAATTATGATAAAGGAAAAGTTAAAGTGAGATATGTCCTTCACGTGGTGTGAATTTGCGGCTGTTTTTTAAAAGAATGTCTTGCGTTTTTGTGCTGCCTGATTAAGTTTTTTGTGTGGGGCGTAGGCGGTGTTGGTATTTGGGGTTGCTCCTTGCTCTTCTCAAAGGCATTGAAAAACTTTTTCTCCAGCTTTGCATTCACAGTTCATTTCCTTTCTGTGGAAATATAAATGTACAATTGTTGTTGCTATTGTATACAAACGTGATTTTGTTAAGCTAGTTCAACTCGCAACTAATTAAGTGCACTTTCAATGATTTGCATGTCTTCATACATTTCCGCAACCGACATAACTGGCACTTCAAATCTCAGTTACCAGTGTAAGTTCTGCTCTTCATTACAAACTTTACCAATGAGAGCATATAGTTCATGGAAGCCTTGAAGTGCATGTTGAAAATCACAATTTGTTGATGGTTGGGTTACTATGGTGGTTTCCGAAGTTTTAGGACAACAGACGGCACAAAGTGTACAGCTAAATAAAAATTTCCTGCGCACAGTTGCACGACGGTTGCCTTGTCTTTCCCTGCGTTACTCTTTTCAGGTGTACCTAATGCCGAAGATGCAACCTTTTTTCAATCAGAGACATTGTTTGGCCAGGTTGAAGACCACTGACCTAAATGCATTTCTGTTAAACAGCAATGTGTTTACACCCTATTGGGCATTCTGCCCCCTTCTTTCCCATGTTTAACTTCCCTATCACGCCCGATCTATGTCGCTTCGCAACATACGCAGTGGTTGTATGTGTGCTCATTATACTTGTGTCCGTTGAAACGGATTTTTTCGCACTGAGTAAGACCGATTTCCGGATAAAAGTTGAATACTAAGGAAAGGAGACAGATATTCGCATAGATCCTATCCTTGGATTTTTTATAAAGTGTAGACTTGCGTTTAAAAAAATATTTTGTCGCGACTCTGGTTCTAATTTAAAGTCTCGTGGATTGGCTGAGGTTTACTGGTGACGCAACCCTTCCGCTGCGTCATGATATGTAATGCCTGCTGTTTGCATTATGACTGTACGGGTGGTGAATGCATGGTTAGCACGCGGTCAAAGCTTGGTTTAACCAAGGCCTCCTAGACAGAGAGACCGTGTTTTAACAATGCACACAACCAAATGTATTTTAAACCTGCCACGTTTGGTATGGAATGCATTGCAAAATAACCGTTCAAACTTCGATCTTGCCACAGGCCGAAATTTCCAAGATTTATTTCGCCCGTGTCACGAATACATGTTCCTTGCTGTTTTGTACAGGCAAACATTTGATCGTGAAAGTCAAGTTTTCAAAAATCACGTGTAGTTTAGGAAGAATGGTTATCAAACATCTGCACTGAAAATGAATGATTCTGAAAATGAGTTTCGAGATCGAAAATGTTCTTTGCAGACTCGTATTTTTCTAATGTCGTGTTTTTGCAGAAAATAGAAAAAACAAACACGTCTGCAAAGTTTGGGATTAAGTAGAACTTGTCACTATAGATGGATGTGTCCCTGGATGTGCGCGTCCCAACTTGAGCATGTCCTTTCTTCAAGTGCATGATGTATTTGCCGATGTCTCATTCCAATTTCCGCGTTTTGGTTTTGATGCAGGTTCACCAAGGAAAACGCCCTGATGTCATTCGCTGATCAAATTGCTGAAGAATACGCGGAATGTGATTCGCCGGCCTCCGTGGTGAATAAAAAAACATCAAACAAACAGACATGTTGTTCTGCATGTTGTGCTGCACTTTAAAAAAAACATGCTGTGCTGCACTTCTTTCTGGTAACAGCAATTAGTTCTGCGTCTGCCAATCATGCATCGGTCTAACTTACACGGATCGTTTCGGTTCGCGTGTCTCAAAAAGTTCACGACCGGAAGTCGGTGGCGTCCAGTTTTCCGTTTCAGATCATGTGCAGTGTCATTTTTCCGTCTGTGTGCGACAATTTGCGGCTGATTTTCTGTCGCTCAGTCTCATCGCATGGTTGATGCTCAAGTCATTCAGCGGAACGTCTGCATGACAAAATTTGGTTCAGTTGCTTCGGCCGTTCTGCAGGATTTTTGTGCCCAAGGACTTTGCTTTATGATAAAATTATGGAAACCTTGTTGCAACCTCTTTCAAATTTTCGTTTTCAGAAAAGCGCTCACGTAAAGTATGAAGTAATTGCCAGGTTTACGGCGACTTGGGGACATTTTCAACTTTTGTGGTTGAAAAAGCTTATTTCTCCCCAAAGTTTAAATAGTAAATAAATGAGCACGAACTGCTTTTCTTGGTATTTTTGATGAAGACGTTCCAACGAGATATCGAAAATGTTCTGCAAAACGTTTTGTTTCCGGCAAGAGTAGAGTTTTGTGATTTGGCTGCTTAAAGCATTTTTCTAAAAATATCTACAATGTTTTTAACGACTGCACATTAAAAAACTGGCGTATATATCTTGCGCCGTGCATCGCGAACGGTAATACGCATCAAACAAGGCGTGCAGTATTTCGCAAACTTCAGGAGTTTCATAATTTTCTTATTGCAGCTTGCTGAAAATATCGACGGGGTGAAATGCACCCTCTCTCGTAACAGCGAAGGGCAGCGGTGCACCAAACATTCCAAATTTGTTTGGGACGTCAAACTGGAGTGTGACGATCCTCAGGTCAGACATTTTGCTTTTTCATTGATCAAAAAATGGCGATTTTCATTCGACAGCGCATTTTTTGTTCTCCGCTGCTTCGCTCATCAACGAGCAACTATCTTGACAACAAAAAATTTAAGTCTAATTTACCATTGTTCCTTAACGCTGTAGTCCAGTGGTTCCCAACCGGGGTGCCGCGGCACCCTGAGGTGCCATTTACAGTGCCCAGGGGTGCCGCGGGCTAACACGTTTTTTACCATATCATTAAAAATACATTTTCAAGCTGTCACCAAACCTCAAAGCAAATTGCTATGGGTTCGACACTATGGGTGCCGTAAATTATTATTCTTTTCCGTAGGGTGCCGCAAGCCTAAAAAGGTTGGGAAACACTGCTGTAGCCGAAAAACGAGAACGCTTTTCGTATACTATACGCTCATTTCTTGTCACTGTTATTTCAAATGCAGGTAAACGAGTCAATCATTTATCATTCAGTGTGGCGCAACCCGAAAGCAAGCGAAACGCTTGCAGCAGACGTCGTGGTTTTAAACGCTGGTTCCAACTTTTGTGACCAAAACACGAAACCAATTTTCTAAACTTTAGCCATATTTTTACGTTATGCTCTCAGGACTCTCAAAAAAAGTTTTACCGCGCACCAGGTTGTTTTACCCTTCACTTGCATTTTGTTTATTTTTTTCTGGCAAAAAGGCTTTTGTAAAGAAAAAGCAGCAGGGCTTTAAAATGTTGAATAAAAGCAACTATACACGTTTCTTATCCTGGTTACCCAACTTACGCTAATACTTGGCACGTTATTGAATACACTCTTCTGTGGAAAGCAGAAATAAAAATAAAAATTTCTTTGTGTATTGCAACACTATTGTCTACTTTCTTTTGTTACGTTTTCATACACATTCATTGTGAGGCAATGTCAATTTGCTCTGTGCGTTCAGCTCACGCTGCACAAACAAACCTTATTTGAATAAGTGGGTTGAGTACATCAGACGAAACCCTGCACGCAAACGCGGCCGATAAGATATAAAAGATACTTCAACGCTGCGCAAGCAATTGATTTGTAGATAGGGTGCTTCATGTTTTATAACAATAAAAACTTTTGAGGCTTATGTATTGAATGTAAAGCGATTGATAGATATGATACGCATTTGCGTATGCAAAGTGAGTTACGTTTTGGTAATTTGCTTTTTACACTGCTTATCAGGTCCAATATCACTGGAAACTAAACTAACTGTAATTTCGTATGGACTGTAAGACGAGAAATTTTTGCGGTTACTGTGGTCAAAGTACTGCAAACTGGTGAAATATGGGTCTTATTTCTTAACTTACATGTTGCGAAAGAACCCCTAATATTTGTGTGATTTGGCAAACATGTTCCACGACATCAATAAAACACATTGCGTTCTCATGTTCGTTTTCAGCATACACTAAAAAAGTCAAGAACGGGGACCAGAGTCTTACTGGTCTGTGAAAGCTTGCTTCCCTCAGTTGTCTTGCTACGCAAAAATCAGCTGAGGCGACCAAACGCGTTCAAGACCTTTTATTGTGTTTTCGTTGCCACAGTTCTGCTTTTAGCCCTCGATAATCTTGCGGGTTTTGTTCTGTAGAAAAAGCTCAGTCACGTGGCATTCCTTCAACGCTCAGGAGATTATTTCAAAGTCAGCTGCGTCCGAGGAAAGCATACATCCGAACCCACCACCCACATTGACTTCACTGCTGCCACTGACGACAGGAACAATCTGTCTCAGGGCAAGGCAAAGTTCAGGGTGCGTTTTGTGTAATGTTGCTGCGTGGAGAATCACACACCAGACAGTCACCGCTCTGCTGCCTAAATGTTAAAGTTTAGGGTTGACCTCACTTCAAAGCTTCTTTCATGTTTGCAGGCTGCAATTAGTGAAAAAATGTGCGTTTTTCAGGTCCTTGTTGAGATTTAAAGTGTAGTATATGTGCATGTTACGCATTGTGTCTCCGCTTGTATCGTGCTTTTGCTGCTCTAGCGCCTTGGTTTTAGCGACGTGCATCACTTGTATATTTTTACTTCAAGCTGTTTAAACAAGCTTATTTCTGCATCAAACGAACGAGTCCTTTTAGACCTGTGTTTGACTGTGCTGGAGATTGCACTGTTTTCCAAGTACGTTACTGATATATGTTCTGCGAATGATAGCTGCGTTTTATTGAATAAAGCCTTGAAAACCAAGGTTGCGGCGACACCTCGACAGGTATAACTTGTTACAGTTTTTTCTTTCCTTCTGGGCAGACAAAGCACTCGTGTTCCCACTGGGATGCCTACTCTGCGAAAATGCGATGTCAACGCAATATAATTCATGGCAGACGTCACAGATCGTTCTTGTTTGTCTGTCCATGTTCTGTATGATTGCTGTAGTGTATTTTTTCTGCTGTTTGAATGAGACAAAAACAACTTTGATGTTCATTTTCACAGCAAACCAGCCTGATGTTCCAGGACTTTGATAATTTTGGCTCATGCGGCTTCGTGTGTTCAAAAAAATATTTTTATTTGTTTCCAAGCAATACAAGTCGTGCTTTTTTCGCTTTCAGGTCAAATTCCTCTCGCACGACTGCGGATCCTTCGTGGATTGTCTCGTGATTGAATTTCGTGACACTCCCCGACCAGTTCTAATGATCAAGTTTCAAATTGAAGTGAATCTCAAGGATTCTATAAATTTAGATGCGATCAAAGTTAATCGACCGGAAAAAGTGACTGACGATTGGGAGAAAACCAGGTGCGGACGTTGGACAAACAACGTTTAGGCCTTTTGTCTAAGTTATGAAATAAGTGAAGAAATAGAAAAGAAGTGCTAAATCAAGGTTGCTATTTGAAGAGCCACTTTCCCATATTTAAACGTTTTTCTGTTTTGAAACAAAAAGGTTGCTACTTTAAGGTTGTCGTCAATTTGTTGTGTCACGTTTCTGAATGCGGGGCATGCAACTGATTTTTTGTGTTTCTCTTTGACAAATCAAGTTTTCAGTTTTTGTTGTATCTGACATTCCCATCATACGCTTGAGCGTTTCTGCGTATGTTACACTTATTTCGTCTAAATATTTCGTGTGGAGCTGCCGTTTGCACTGTTCTAAGTTAATTTTCTTAGCTTAACCTAAAAACTGCAGGCATTGTAAAAAGTTGGATTTTTCATAAAATCCAATCATTAAAAAATTCGCCCATTAGTTGCACCAACACTACCTGTCTAGTGCAAACAACAATACAGGCAACAATCCGTGATTCCAATTTTGACACTAAACACGTGAAACCACACGATTTCATTGCTCAAGCGATGATAACCTGGACGTAGAGTTAACGACAGACTGATACATCGTACGATTTTTAACGTCAATTGGTCTTTTTTCAGCTATAGTTTAATTTTCACTGCGCCGTTCAGTATCAGGTAGATGCCATACATGCGAGGTCTACGGCTCATTTATGTTTCAAAGCAGCTTTTTTCGCGTATAGCACGTGTGCCTTATGTGATGCGATGCAGCTTCTTCCAAAAACTGTTTGCTTTTATTCGTTTTTCGATGAAACACAGATCACTCGCTATCATGAGTCGCGAACATTAACTTGGTCGCTCTTTACCCTTCCAGGATTGTCGTCCGATACAACGAAGACGACGACCGATCCAACGAAACCATTGCGAGGTTGTCTCGTCTGTCTGTCGACTACAAACCTCCGAGCGTGGCCCTGGACCGCAAACAATCGAGCAATGAAGATGGCTCGGTTGAGTTTCAGTCTAAAGAGCTGACGGCTGAGAATTACGTTGCAAGGATGCATGAGGTCCTGTACAAAGAAGAGGAAGCGAGATCAAAGGCCATGTCAAAGTACGAACAGACTGCGGCAATTCCTCGATTTTGTGATGTTAGACTTCAACATTCTCACGATTTGCATACTTTCACTGTTTCGCATTATTGAACGATTTTTTTACTGTGCTCGTTATCACGTAAAGCTGAACTGTCACCTTTGTGTCATGGGAGCAGCTAAAACATCCACATGTAGTTGCAGGCGGATAAATGTGTTGCATTGAGCAGATGCAGGGAGATCCTTAGTGGCGTAACCGATTTTGGAAAAAGACATTTGGGGCCAACGCTACTGTTTCAGCGCGCATGTTGTACCTTTACTTCGTTTCCTTGTCATTGCCATAACGTGTTGGTTTCAGACTACACTGTAAATGCGACATTGGAATCTCGGAGAATTTCTTTTCAAGCTTCAGCGGACTTCGTATGCGCGATCAGCAGAAAGGAAACTTGTTTGGCATTTTCGAGTTACCAAATTACTTGGACCGAGATTCAGACGAAGGCCTCTTGGTTTTGGAAAGTTGTACGAAGGTGTGCTGCCGTATGTGTTTTGTTATAAATAGGGCAACCAAAAGTCAATAAAGTCAAAATTTTTCTGCCTTTTCTAAGGTTTATGAAACGCCCACAAACCAAATTTCACGCTCATACCATGGGGAATCCCAAGCTATTAGGTTGGAAAAAGTAAAAATTTATCATTACGTTAAAATTTATCGTTGGGTCAACTTTTCTTGCAGCACAGTTTTTTTCTCCTCATTGATATTTTATTGAAACTATAACAACAGATATTGATATGTTTTTGCAAGTTTAGTTGTAATTCTGTAATAATAATGGATTTGTTGCGATTTCTGACGTAATAATGTTTTTTTGCCCACTACTGGACGATTGAATATTATGTAGGATAGGCGTGGTAAGGCAAGAAACGTCTTACAGTACTTGTTTTCGTAAATGCTCAATGCATTATGCATATAGTGTTTCAACTTCATGATGTTCTCAGGTTTCACTCTACGGTAGTTATTGATTTGCTTATCAATATATCATCCCTAAAGTTAAACAACCAAATATTTTAAGATTTTCAAACATAGAGGACATGAAGATGCTTCTGGGTTAACCTGAACACATATGGCTGAATTATTTTGCAGTTACAAACTCAGAAAATTTGTAGGTCAAAATGAAGTCACAATTTCGGTTTTTAAGTCAAAACATTGGTTGCCCTAGTTATAAACCTTTTCGCAAAATTGGAAAAATTACTTTTATCAATTTGTGGCGTTGCGCGAGACGTAGAGCTCAGGTGCTCTCTGATATTTTGTGAGACCACCGGCCGTTTTCCAGTTCATCACGTTTGCCACATTGCGCCAGACACATCTAGGGTTGCGTTCCTTATTCATCCGCATCCACGTCAGTGTTGGGAGTCGGGCCGGGCTTTTTGTGTCGGGCCGGATTCGGGCTTAAATTCGTCAAAATATTTCGGTCCTGCATACAAACGTTTTTGCGCCGGACACGTTTGTCACGAGTTGCTGCTGAACCAATGGAGTTGATTAAATCTTCAAGAAAAAATGATCAATTGCGAATTGTTTAGTTATTTTTTCTTTGATACGCCGCCAATACTCCGCGGTTGCGCATATCTTGATTCCCTCGGAAAACTTGATTTTCGGGCCTAAATCGGGCTTCATGAACAAATGGTGGGCTCGGGCCAGGTTCGGGCTTGAAAATGAGGTCGGTTTACAACCTTGATCCACGATACATCCACGCACTGCCTACTTTTTGTTTCTGTTCAAGTTGTTTCATCCTCGAGCTCTTACGATAACTGCCTCAAGCGCGACGCGTTTTTAGGTTCTGTTATCGCACGATTCGCTCGGTCCGAAAGCGGATGTGTTTGAAGCGAAAATTGAAGAAACGAGTTCAGACCACATGGTACTCAACCTATCCGCCGAGTGAGTCGCTTCTTTGTTGTTCGTGCTCGCCTGAAAGAGGCCGCCTGATTTTGTAATTAATTTGCATTGAGGCTGGCGTTTACTATTCCTGCATTTACTTATTTCAGTACATATACTTCAGGTGCGTGCAACGCTGGAGGCTGAAAACCGGAATGCTGATTCCCTGCGAAATCCGGTTTCTGTTGGACCGCCGCATCTTGTGCATGTGCCACTGCGCACTGGACCTCCTCGGCGACAGGGTTTCGATCTTGTGCCCTGACGAACGCTCTGCCGAGAACTTTCGAGTCCTTCCTACCTGGAACAACAATTCCTGTCCCATTGATTCCGACCAAGTTGGTGAAAGTTGTTTGTTTCCCTTTCCGAGTGGCTCCGCCTGTATCGATCCATTCATTCATGTCAGGCGTGAAAGTGGACGATAGACTACGTTTGTTTCATGATTGCGTTTCCTGCATCACTGTTTACGTGCTTTTCATGCAAAACAGTGGCTGATATGCACAAGTTTTTCGCTGCTAGAAAAGCAGTTTTGCTTTCAGTGTCATAGGCACTACTTCAGACCGTGCTACATTTCTGCTCAACCTTTCACACGTGGCGGGCCGAATTTTTTCGCTGACTGTCACCGCGGGCCGCAGCTGCTAACAAGAGCGACAACAGCATATCTAAAACCGAATTTCGGCGTTTTGTTGTGAGGCCAACCAACTCGTACACTGAATAGCGCTGAATTGGCATTATGACTGACACCATTATATTAACAAGCGGTTCCAAGGTTTCCCTGATTTTTTGCATTCACATTGCCATCTTCTTTCCTTGCATTGCTGTTCTTTGTCGCAGTAGCACAAGTGAAACTGGCTTGCAATCGGCCCAGTGCGTTTGTGCCGTTGAAGAATATACTCGTGCTACTAGTTGAATGGTGCTTTGTGATTTCGAGGCTATAAGTTGGTGAAACAAACAATCCACACAGCCACGTGACGGTTTTGATGTTTTTTTGCACACACGCAGATGAAGGCATTGCAGCACATGATGAGCGATCAACCACCTCTCCCTCTGTTTGCTCTGTTGGGCCCGTTTGGGACCGGAAAGACCTACGCAATTGGTGTGTGTGTAGAGTACCTGCTGCAGCATGATCAAACCGCAAAAGTATTAATATGCACGCATTCAAACAGGTAAGTTTTATTACAATTGACTGTAAGGCTGTTGTTTATTCACGTGTTTGTTGTTTTAAGTGAATCCTCTTGCATTGGGCATGATCTTAAGGTTTGCACATAATGCATAGTATTTGTCAAGCTCATAATTTTTTTAGTGTCAAAAATGACTAGAAGACAGGGCTCTGGAGCCGGATTCCAAACATTTTCAGATGTTTGGAGCTGAAGCCAAACAGTTGCAAATGCCAGAGCCGATGTATTTTTCTAATTCATTACTGTCTAACTGAATGTAGTGCATAACGTTTTTAACTAGTCTAGTGCGTTTGCGCTTTTGGAGAGCGTAATGCGTTTGCAGTACCCAGCCTTCAATCCAACGTTTTGAAATGAATATGAAGTTTATCTTTAAAGCAGGGCTGTGAAGCCGAAGAGCAAAAGGAGAGCCAAGCAGTTTTGGATCACTGGAGCAGCAATGAAAACATTTAGCCGCTGGAAACAAAAATTTTAGATGCCTGGGGTCAGAGCTGAAACCTAAAGTTTTTGTTCCGAATCCACAGCCAGATAATATACGATTTATCCGCATCTCTTTCACCTGATACCTTAGCACCATCTTTACTCGAAAAGGTTGTAAGTTCTTAAGTGGCCCCTTGTGAAATAGTAGAACTACAGTATACACTCACATTACCCTTATTTTGCACACTTAGTCCTGCTACGCCTTTTGGTTTGATCGGTGGTGATATCGGAGCATAGTGTCCATTTTTCAAATTGTTGCATACAACCACTACAACTTTCGTTTCTGAAAATTTTGTGTGTGTTTTTCATTCATTTTCACGTTTAATTGTTGCGGAAACTGCGTTCAACATTTGCACAGAAAAAATCATTACAAATGTGTTTTTGAAATTCGTTTAGACTTTGCAGCTGACATGCCTTGTGTAGGTACTCAGTTCTACTTTCTTTAAATCGACTAAGATAGTTTTTTTTGTCTTTTTCAAAATGTTTGAAAGTGAGTTCGCTTAAGACCTACGCTTGATTCATGACGGAACCACTAATCCAGTTGTAAAATGTAACGGGATAAATTTTTGAAAAAGCAATGTATTGCAACTATTGTTTAATAACCACCACTCACTCGTTAGTAAAACAGTGCTTGACGAACCCTCAAAAGTTTGATTTCGAGTCCTTAGCGGTCCGCGTATTTCAGTTTCATAATCTGTTCTAACTATCGTATATCGCTGTAGTTTAACAGATGAACGGTAGTTCATGTGTATGACGTTTACTTCATCAGAGCGATTGATACCAATCTTGTTTTCCTTTGTAGAAGTATTGAATTAAAATTATGGTCGCTGAAACTTCGTAAGAGTCTTTAGTACACGATTTTTCTTCCCTGATTGATGATCGTAAAATACTTTTCAAGTTGCTAGTTTGAACTCAAGGTGGTCTTCGAGCTACTTGAGCTACGGTTAAGTTGGAAATCTTTGCGTTTCAGCGCTGCAGATTTGTACATAGAGTACAATTTCCAAGATCCGAGTTGGCAGGGCAAGATTATTCGTGTGTATTATCATGGAAGGAAAACATTCACAGTTGCAGAGGTGAAGAGCAATTTCTAGTGTTGTATTGAATTTGGTCTGCATGCTCGTTAAATCTTAAGTGGGCATATTATCGTTTATTTGTTGTATTTCATTTCTATTTTCAGATCTGATGTAGTAATACACTATAGCAACTTCGCATTATTGCCCGCGCGAACGTACAGTTAAAATTTGCTTATCGATGTGATCTCTAAAACGGTTTGTCATGCAAGAATGCTTTAACAAGACTTAAGCTGTTAAACTTCTTAACTCAAGTTCGTAATGTGAATGTTCAATATCGCAATCGACCAGATGTACAAATGTGTTTTGTAGGAAGTCAAACAACATTGCTTGTTTGATGGACGTAATCAATTCCGCTATCCTGAAGCTGGAGATATTTTGTCGGGGAACGTCAAAGTGGTCATCACCACTTTTTCCACTGCCCTTGTTCTGGGTCAGAAAGGCACAGGTCTGCAAGGTGTCTTCACGCACATATTCTTGGACGAAGGAGCACAGGTTTGGTTGTATTGTTTCCGAAAATTCCTTCCATATTATCAAGCTCATGTTTAAATGAGATTGAAACCAATTCCGCTTTGTTTCTTTCAACGCGCCCATGGTTGTTGCGAGGTTGCTGTCAAGTCTGTAAATAAACACATAGACAGTGAATGTGGAGGTTTCGGACGTTTTGATCTGGTAATTTGGTGTCCTTTAAGTAGATATTTTACGACGATTTAAAAAAATTTACAACCTTTACGTAATAAACTTTTCCTTATTGAAAAGAGCTGATTCGCGACCAGACGCGATGTCAGCAAAAAAACAAGCCAGCAATCAAATGATCATGAAATAGGGTCGAAAAACGCAATTCCCAGTTTAGAGGTTCATCTCCCGCTACGTAAAATCGACTGAAAATTAACCTGCGCTGAAGTAGTTTTCAAAAGCGCGCCGCAACTAGACCCCTTTTGCTGGTTGAAAAGTATCAGGCTCCTTATTCATGGTACATATCTGCAGGTGGTTAATGGTCCGAAATTCAACAGTAATAAAGCAACACCATTATTCGCGCCAATTTGTTCAAACAATCCCCAAAGCTGGGCAAAATTCAAATACTCATTAAAACCATTTTCTGGCACGATTCCTGCCGTTTTTACTGCTAAGAAGACCTACTCCCATGCTGATTCTCGTAAGACTCCATCTGCTGATTCTCGTAAGACTTCATCAAACCATGACCGCCAAGCTTCTATTTCTACTGATTCCACACTTGGTGCAGATACGTCATCATTAGCCCAAACATAAAAATTTCCGCGTAATTAGTCTGCTGTTTCTGGGATGCCCCTTTTCTGTTAAAGTGCTTTTAAGTCCCACTAGTCCAAAACCCTGAAATACGACTGACTTGCAGATCAACGGTTTACAACGTGGTGGCTTCAACAAAGTATTTTTTCGGTAATGCTTGCACAAGCTAATGATTTTAATTTCGTACCACCGAACCCAACACATGCCGTCGATAACACAGCTCGTGCACAAGGAACGAAGTTCAGCCCTTCAGATTCATTTGTTTGCACATGTTGGCGAGTTGTGCGCCGTATGCTTTTGATACCTTCAAACTAAAATAGCGTCGCTCGTTTTTACCAGGCTCTAGAAGCAGAAGCAATCATACCTTTGACTTTGGCCGTTACCAACAAGACGAAGGTCGTTGTAGCAGGTGATCACTTGCAAATATCACCCAAGGTAAATTTATTTTCCTTTTATAATAAAACGTAAAAGTTTGTTCCTAATTCGTAAATGGTTCGCGGTTATTAAAAATTGCATTTCGTTCATAGCTTTTTGGATTGCTGCTGAATTGCTTCTAATTTGTTGAATGTTCTTGAAGGTGTTTTCCAAGCAGTTTGGTTCGGAGACAAAGTTCACATTGGTAGAAAGAATATACGCCAAGTACAAAGAATTTAAAGCATCCCAGGCCTACAAACAAGACCAGTTGTGCGTGTTTCTTCGCAATAATTACAGGTGATTCTCAGTGTAAATTACAGTCGATTATTTTGACTTCAGCGACTGTCGGGTATAGAATCTCTGACGAAGCAGCGCAAGCAGTTCATCAACAGAAAATAAAAACTAAGTTTGAAATATTTTAGAATGCTTAATTTTGGCCAAGTTTTGTAGAACTGATTATATTGGTGAATTCTCTTGTATTCTCTCCTCCTAAATCTCTTGCATTCTCTCCTAAATCTCTTGTATACTCTCCTCCTAAATCTCTTGTATTCTCTCCTCCTAAATCTCTTGTATTCTCTCCTCCTAAATCGTTTTGCCACAATCGAATATTTCGACTGGTTTTGATCTCGATTGAGGTTAAATGCGGGTTACAACCTGCAGTATTGGAAACCAATCAGAAAGTTGTTTTTTTTAATACAGACATTTTAAAACACAGTTGGCGTGTTTTTGAGTAAGGAAAGTAAAAAAGTTGAAATTTTAGCGGAGAGGGAATGAAAATTGAACCAGAATCACTGTGTTGTAACTGATCACTGTGATTTTGCCTCTTGTATCGATCCATTACTTTTCAAAGCCTTAATCATTTGTGGCCCGGCTAAATGGTACAGGTGGCTGAGCACCCGCCGCTAAAGCAGATCAAGTCCCAACCGGGCCATACCGAAGACTTAAAAAACGGTACTTCCTGTCCAGCGTCGTTCTCCGTTAATGGATGAGTGGAAGGAAACGGTTCACGTACTGCACTATCATTCACTAGCCATCAATGCAGCGTTGGGAGGAATGACAGGTGCCTTCACGTGGCCCTCCTCGTTGCGGCATTTCTTCAAATGCTTGCTGAACGTCTTGCTGCAAAAGCAACCACTGCAACTTGTGCTAGATTATTTGGCGCGGGCTTGGGGTGCGACTTTGAAGGTGAGGCAGGGTCCCTGCTGCCGGCCGAGGATGATCGAAGATCGAGCATACTGCAGCTAAACACCGAGGGGTCCACCGCAAGCAAGATCAGCGTTCTCGGGCAGCTAGCCTCTGAGAACAAGGCATTCATCATCGTCCTACAGGAGACCAACTGCAGACAAGCTAGTGATCCCCAGCTTCTCACCAGCTGGGTCAGTCCTGAGCAGGAATCACGGCCTTTCCACGTTTGTTCACGAACTGATGGAATGAACACTGGTCGATCACTATCCAAAACAACCAGAGACTGAGTGGTTGTGCGTGAACGTCGCAAGATATAAGATGCTCGCGACTCACACCCCAGTCTGTATGCTGGCGACTTCAACTGCCAGCATGTCAGCTGGGGTTACAGCACAACATTTTACGGTGAGAGCCTAGACTCCTGGGCAAAAGCCAACAACGTAGTGTTGCTGCACGATCCAAAAAGAAAAGCTAGTTCCTCCCCTCACCGATGGAACGTCGGTAACGAACGCGGACCTGGCTTTCCGGCTTAACCAGCTCCGCACCGGTGCTGGAAGTTTCCGCACCTCATTACACAAAAGGGGTATGGCCCCTTCTGCGGTTTTTGAATGGGAAGTTCCGATCTGTCAAAACCTTTAGAATCTGTAGGCCTACATATTTCCTTCTTTCAATTTGGCTTTGTTGAGATTAGCAAACTTGTTACATAGATAGTTAGAACCACTGTATTTGTACTTGACCATTGCTTTCACAAAATTGTGCACCAAGTCCAATTTTATATGCAGAGGTGGCATCAGGACTTTATGCTGAACTCCTGAACACTGTTTGCTCATATATTTACAATCACTATCTTCATCGTTGCTGTGTCTTTAACTAGTTATTAGTAGTCATTTCCGTCTGCAAAGCCAACGTTTTCACTACCCTCTGTTGCTTGACGAAAGGTCAAAAGAGCGCACTGAAGATTTATGAAATTGCTCTCCTGTGGTTTTGTTGCTTGCATGTCGTGGCAGTTGCATGTGTGCACGCTGTGGCCTTCATAAACGAAGATTGACCAGTGGCTTTGTTGACTCCAGGTGCATAAAGCCGATCCTCGATTTGATACAAGAAGCTTTTTACAAACGGGGTTTGCTCAAATCTTGTTCCAAAGAAGCTTCTCTGCCCGGTGTTTACCCAGTGCAGTTCATACACGTTCAAGGTGAAATTTATTTTATGTACAGTAAATCGTTTTTTGTCATTTTTGATCCACTTTTGCGTTGGTTTATGGAAATAACAGATCATCATGAATTATTCTAATTTTCTGAAATTTCCAATAAGCACGTCCGCCTTCTACAAGTGCACGCCTTAGTGAAACATTTAAACGAAAATGCCAATTTGAAACCATACAGTACTTACCAAACATGTACATTGTGCGCAGTACGAATTGGATCAAATAAGTTCGGTTTCACTAAGAAGTGAATCGCTACTGTTGAACTGAAATTTGCCCACCAGTAGGCCCGTAGCCACGGGGAGCAATCAGGAGCAATGCCCCCCAGACATGTTTTGTGACCAGTGAAATTTGTTTTTGGCACATAATAAAAACAAAACATTTACCCCGCAAAAATGTATTTTGCCCCACCAAACTTTAAAACCTGGCTACGGGCCTGCACACCAATGAAAAACTTAACCAGTAGTCTGAAGGAAATCTCTTGTATGAAACCTGGCAAATCCTATACGTGTTGAAGAGTATTTGAAGCCAACAAAGTAATGCTATAGAAAACAGTTATTTAGTTTCGATGACACTTTGGGCAATATAGGAATGCAAACATCGTTAAATGTTCTCAGAAAAATATTTTTTTCTAGTTATTAGGCTGCGTTTTTCTGCTTGGACTTAGAAACGAGATTGTTGCTTAGACAGTTTCTTGCTTCAGGCGAGTGTGAGAAAGATCCATCAACTGGAGGATTCTTCAATCGTATGGAGGCGCAAGTGACTGTTGAAATTGCCACTGATCTTTTCAAAAATCATTCTGTTGAACAGTCAGACATTGCCGTCGTCTCGACGTACGCAGTGCAGGTAAAAAATTTTACTTCCTAAATACAGTCATTTATTACGTTTTTTGTAAATGTCTGCGTGTAGGCTTCTTTAAATGAATGGTATTTACGTTGTTTTGTTTTGTATTTTTGTAAACTGATGCGTACGTCTGTTTTAGTTTTTCTTGTACATTGCAAATGGCAAGTTTTGAAGAAACTGATCATGTTAGGTTTTGGTGATTCTGAAAGCCCTGTTAGCTCTTGGTAACATTTTTACTACGAGACATTCAACTGTCTGGCTACAAAAGAAGTGTTATGCGCTTTGTCTTGGTATCTTACCACATGACCTGTTCACTGGTTATTCTGTAATGGCTTTTGTAACGAATAATGTTTCGCCATTACTTTGCGTTGACAAGCGTTTTATCTCTGTTTTTGATGCATAGGTTCTCCAATTATTTTTGTATTGCTGTTAAAGGTAAAGCTGATAAGAGATTTCATGCGTAAGAACAAACTTCGAAACGTAGACGTGGAAAGAACCAGAAATATACAAGGTACATTTGATAGTATTTCGGTGTGAGCATAATTGTAAGCTTAACCTGACGTGGTTGAAATCTTGCACATCAGCGGCAAAAAATTGCTACTCGCAGATTTGTTCTCAGTAATGCTGCATTTCTGAATTCTGTGTACCTTGCTTTTTTATTTTGTCGCTATGCAAGTTACGGCAGTAGGCCGAAATTTCAAATTAGTTTCGTGTTGAGTGAATCAAAGCAAACATTTTTGTCCAAGGAGTTGCAAGTGCATGTCACTTAAAGACGGCTGCGACTAATCTTCCAACCTTTGATCGCAAAGCGATCACTGCTCTACTCAGCTGTTGCAGCACAAAACCACTTTTTTCTTCAGGTCGTGAGTACAAGGTCGTCATCATCAGTTGTGTTCATCGTCGCACTTCTAAAGAAGACACCAGAGGCGAGAACTTTGGATTCCTGGCCGACGTGGGTCTGCTGAACACTGCCATTACCAGGTCGAAGATCGCAGTTCTGGCAGTTGGCGACGCAGTCACTCTGTGCTCGCTTGGGCAGTGCCAGCATCGATGGAACGTTTTTCTGAATGTAAGTGTAGTTGTTGAAAGCAGAACTGCGAAAGGTGGTGCACGTTTTCCGCAATATTTCATAAAGATGAGTTGAATTTTTCATAAGTTCAGTTATCTGTCCAAAAGTCCAGTCTTGTCGATGATACTGATGGTAGCTTGTTTCAAGGTAACCTCCAGCCTAATCTGCGACAACGAGCTTAAGGTGATTTGTTTCAGACAATTGCCGCTTGCGCATTTATTCAAACCGCATGGGGTAAGTTTAGTTTTTTGTTATTGGGCGCAAGGGACGGCAAGATCATTAAATCAAGCCCCTCAAAGAATCAAATAAATAACGCAAACACGTAAACAAAAGACACGGAAAAACAACAGCAACAACGTCAACAACAGTAACCGATTGTCCCGAATGAATCCCGACGACAGACAGCAATGCATTCCAGTACATTTCAACACACAAAGCTGACCAGCGGGGAGTCACCGTTAAATATCTGAAAACAGGACATAAACATGAGAGAAAGTGAGCACGTTCAAATTATTAGGAGTTAGGTCAACTGCGCGAAACAGTAAAACCAAAAAGCAGATGAACAAACCGGACACATGTATAAACAACACTGCAAATAAGCAGTGCAATTAAACAGACACTTATCTCAGGAAATATTTCAGCAGAGCTTGGTGTTTTGCAGACTTGCTTCCGAAGTGGAACCATCCGGCGCGACAACAACCTTTACCATGAAATTCGACGCCAGATCACTGAGTTGTCTGCACTGAACCCTGAAGCACGAAAATTCGTTCCTCGTTCCAGACCGAAAGCCAAGGCACGCCCAGTAAGAGAAAATCGTCCAGTGAAGGAAATCGTCCTTCCAACTGTGATTGATGAAAGATCTCTTCACAATTCAACGGTAAGTTCTCGGAAACAATTTTTACCAAACGTAAGGTCATCAACCACGAATTCATTCAACAGTTGTCAGATGCAAGTTCCTCAAAACTATTCTTCGCGAATATGTTAAATCTAGGATAGTTGTAATTGGTTGTAATACGATTCCAATGCTCGATTGCGTTTGTTACATCCTTTTCCATGCAATGTTATTGGCCACGTAAAGCTGAAGTAGTGAGGATAAAGGTTCAAGGTTTAAACATTTGATACTTAATGCAAATGTAATTGTTTGGACGTGTCACGAGAGATTTTTGTTGTTGGAGAAAAATGAGTTGCGTTTTTTCTGATGATCAACTGTTTTGTACCTTGACTACGAAAAGTGGTGTGATAACCTTAAAGTACGTCAGCGCTTATGATTTGATTACACAATGATTTGTTCGTCCTAGACCCACACTTTCATTCAGATTAAAAACGTTTTAGTGGCATCTCTTACAATTTTACTCCATTTCAATTTATTGCATCGCTTCTGTTGCATTTGTTCTTGCGCAAATATCACGTATATTTTGCTACGTAAATCCGTCACGTTACTCAGTCAGTCAGTCAATGCACACGTGATCAACTTCCTGTCCGTGTGTCTTTATCAAACGCCAATGCTATATTGTCCCTTGCTCGACCTGCTGACTTGAGTAACATCGTTTTGTACTTCTTCTATTTTGATTTTAGTCTGGAAAAGTTGTTTCTAAAAACATCTGCTTGTTTTCAATTGTGTTTTTTGGTCTGTACCATCCTTTCTTGTGCGCAAGATCTAATTTTTTTCAAATTATATCAGCCTGCTGACCAGGTATCACCTCCAGAGTCGAACGAAGCTGAAGCTGCTGATGAAGTGGAGAGCGACACAGACACCGACAACGAGGTGAGTATCTCACTGATGTGCAGTGAGATAGTGATTGCACGTTTCTGTCTGTTTACGCGTTTGTGCTTAGCTTTCTGCATCTTCCGCCAAGTCGAACTCCGAGGCATACCAAAACTGCACGCCAATCGTTTCCTTTGATCGACTGCTTTTGCTTACGCGCGGCATTATTTGATTGGATTCGGCTTCATAACTTATAGTTATGTAGTGTGAAATTTTGTAGGATGTGCTAAAGCCAGGAATGTTTAGTGTTCTTAGCATTGCGATTGCTGCAGTTGTGCTCCTAGTCTTTTTTTGTTTGATTTTTTTATAAGCGTATATTTGTTGACCTCGGAAATTTGTTATTATTTCGAAAATTTCTTCGACGAAGATTTTTCCTCCGCACATACGCCACGAAAATTTGTTACGTGGAGCTTACGTTGGATTATCGCAGCCATTGATGTGAAATGTGTAACATCTTTAAAACTAAACTCGTTTCAAGCTTTCCATTAGCTTGCTCGCGTGGTGACCTGACCGTAATTCTCGCAAATGCAATAGCGTTGTGTTCATCAGCACATGATAAAAGTGTTGCATACTTGCAAAGCCGCAATAGTTTTACCCTGAGACAACTTAGGAGAAAAAAAGAAAAAGCAGACAAGAATTAAGTTACTTGCGTGGGGCGAGTAAAGGGGTGGCAAGATAATAACGAATGCCATGGACATTCAAAAACACTGATGAACAATAAGTAACAGTCTAAAATGCACAACTGATTCACAGAGATTTCTCGAGACCCATTTAATATCACAATCAAAGTTTTGCACTCGTTGATAGACCGTCGTTTTTGAGGGTAGTATAGATGAAACCAGTTAGGACAAGCAAATCCTCATTGTGTTACTCCAAAACATATGGTGATTCTGTTTAGATGTGAGAATATGTGTCTCATAACCACTTGCAGTTTTCCTACTTGAATCGAGAGTTCTGATTTTGAAGAAATCCTTAGCAAGATCTCTGTTTAATTCCTTCGCTAGGCCGTCTCCTCGGCCCAGTGAAGCGGCCATGGAAACGCAGTAAATTCTGAAGGTTTTGAAAATTTTCAAATTTATGCTCAACGTAGAGGCAGCACTGTCTTCACCGCTTAAACTTTTTTTGCGACAGGATACGCCACTAGTTGACGACGACATCTTGAACGACATTCTACGGAAAGAGCTCGGTGCCGAAACGGAAGGAATTCGAATGAGAGTCGACGAAGAAGGTTTGGAATACCTGGAAGCTGAAGATCCGAATGAAATACGTCAGGATTATACAAAAGGCAGCAGGTATGTTTTAATCAGCTGTTATGTCAAAAAAAATGTACCTGAAAACAATTTTTATCCTATTGCAACTTACCTGCCTTTAAAATGAATTTATATTGCGCATATACTTCACTCTTAAATGTTTCCACTTGTTTTTCCCAGATCGCTGCATTGCAAGTGCACTGGCATCAGTTGTGGAATGGTATTTAGCCAATGACTGTTAGATGCTGTTCCTGCAGCGCTTATCCGTTTGAAAAAAGTTATTTAAGTCATTTGTGTTTGATACGGTTGCAATGCCAGTCACTGGCCCTATGTCCAATTGATAACGAACGTATGTAGCTTCGCTGATACGTAATATGACAGTTGACAGTGCACAAAATTATTTGACCAGGTTTTCGACCAAAAGTTTTGGCTTTTGTAAAATTTAAAAATGGTTCTTTTATCCTAGCAACTTCCTATTTCGAGAACTAAGTGCTAAAATCAATAAAAAAGGAAAAGTTACAAGTAAGTGTGTGCGATCCATATCTTGACTTATGTGCTGGCAGACACTTTCTATAGGAGCAGAGATCAATTTAATCAATGCACGTGAAGAACTGTATCACGAGATTATTGTGTACGCTTCGATTGGCATCAAATATTATGTACAAATTTTATCTCCGAATTTCGTATGTCGAACCTAAGTAAAATCACGTGTCTACGAATGCAGGTATATACTCTATTTTAATTTTTATCCGATGTTAAGAGCTTTTATTTGTTAATTTCAACGAAATTAAACATCGTCCTGACCTACATCATCGTCAGTGGAAACCGGGGAATGTGCTCCAAAAATATTTTTATTTTCTGAAAAAAAGAGATTTTAAAATGAAAATACCTTTACTTTCATTTTTCAAAAAATAATTTAAATCGACGAGCTTGCTCAAAAATATTTTATACATAGGTTAGTTTTCAAATAACATTCATATTGTTGCGTTTTTGATTTGGCGCAAAGTTTAATTGAGGTACGCTTAAACTTGCTACCAACTACATAAAGCGTTGCCGACCTTGTAGACATATTGCAGCCTTTCACCGCAAACATCCAGTTGGCATGACCTTTACAAGTCCAAACAAGTGTGTTTCTTTTCTAAGCATGTTCATTTTTATTTGGTTTTTCGTTGAACGCAAATGGGATCTTGCAGAACTTTGCGCGCATTCGGGCGTCGGTATCAAAACCGAAAGCGATTGCACTACAAGTTCACTGTCAGCCAACTGTTCGACCTGCTCCGAACGGAGCCCGATCGCTACAAGCGCTGCTTGTTGGACGTGAAGTGGTGGCACACTGCTGAGGCGATACTGAAGCAGCCTGAAAATGGCCTAACTAAGATCCTTCTCCCATCAAAGAACAGCATCGGTCATGCTTTTGACAAAGATGAGGTCGTTGTGCAAATAAGTAATCCGGTAAGATGTGTCTTGATTTTTTTTTGTAAGTTTCTGGAACTTACTGCGCTGTCGCGTCGTTTGCGAAGTCAAACGAAAAAAAGGACTTCTCACTGGGTTTAGCTTAAAAATGACCTTCGTTCCGCAACATGCTCTAATGTGCTGCTTTAAAGTGTTTTGTTTACTGCAACAACTTCAACAGTTTTAGAAGGTTACATCGGCTTCTTAGTTTTTTTTCATCAATCGCATTTTACTTACTACCAGTGTTTGTTTCGCAGATGATTGCTTACGATCCAACGATGTCCGTAACTGGAAAGGTGATTGGCGTGCTTACTAGGTAGGTGGCTGTCTGCACTGCGCCCATTGTGCAATGCGTTGCGACTGTGTCTGGCGTGGCAGGTTTCTTCCCTTTTCCTTCAACTGTTCAATTTTGAAAATAAAGAAATCACTCCCTTGCTAAAACTGCCGCAGAGCGAACCAGCGGCAAATGCCTTGCCGTTTTATTTCTTCTTCTGGTTCCAGCCTTCAAAAGTTCAGAATTAACATCTCCAGCACCAGCATACGGTTCCATCCATTTTTGTCACCCACAGGTACAAAGACCCCCGCACCCGCGAGTTCGTTTGCATACCTGACCGGTTCAACCCATCCAACCAAATGTGTCCTGTCGACAACAAGACGACCAAGTTCTTCTTGTTCAGTTTGAAAAACCGAAAGCAGGACGAGATCCAGATCTTGAAGTTCAACAAACAAGGTAAGGTTTTCTGGGAAATGTGAATAGCCCATTGAAAAATGCATTCCTTATCCAGTAGATAGCAATGGGTTGTTTTCCAGTGGCATGAGGTGGATTAGTCCATTGAACCGCATGCTCCTCAGTGTCACTGTTTTTGAGCTTATGTGTGTTTTTTCGTTTCTTGTCAATTTGTGTAAGACACTGTTAAGGGCAAGGCCAATAATTTCTTTTCTACTATTTTCAGCCTGAACATCCCATTGGGTTTACCTTGCCAAGCGAGTCTAGCATGACTACAGTGCTCACAACCACGCATCAATATGTTTTTCTTGTAATGAACTGCGTTTTGTTCGATACAAAATATACAGGCTACAGAATGCTCAGTAAAATATTTTTCCTATTAAAAATACCAGTTGCTTGAAACAAAATTTTTAGCGCATTTTAAACTGTAGTCTTAACTGTTGTTACATGAGCATAGAAAAAATTTTACTGCCTTTCTTCGAACAGGCCTCGGTAGCTAAGATAACTAATATATTATGAAATCTTGGTAAGGTTGATAAATCTTTTAATGCTGTGATTTTCTGCATTCCTATTCACCTGCTAACTTCGTTTCCTTGGCAAACAACAGTAAAAATGTCTCTAAACTCTAAAAACTCGGAAGTGCGGTTATGATGGCTGCGCGTGATTTGCTTTCGTTTTTACCAGTCGGTATTTAAACAAAATGTAACGGCTTGGAGTGAATTTTGAAGTTAGAAAATTTCACAACTCTTCAATTCGGCGGTTTCGCCGGATATTGCATCGCAAAAAATTTCTTGCACCAGTTTGTACAACATCACTCCTCACCATTGTGTTTGTGCTAGTTGAGTGCGTGTCTCGAGAAATGAAACACTTGGCGTGGTTTGGCGTGACGGAGATTTATCCACAGACAAAGAATTTCGTCGAGTGAGATCCGTTCGTGTTGACCGGAACAATGTCCACGGATACGGAAAGCTGTTCATTGTCCGCTACTTGTTTTGGAACGACCATTGCGCTTATCCGCTCGGTTATGTTTGTGACGTAATAAAGACGAGCGAGGGAGAAAAATACTACTCAATCACATACGATGTGCCGCCTCAGCACAAGTGAGTGTTACCTCGATTTTATCTTTAAAGTTTTGCTTGAATCGATATATTTAAGGTCAAATTCGTTAAATCCGTGTCGGTGCTATGATTCCCATGCAAATTTTATTTTCACGAAATCTTTGATGTGAGAGGAATTGTTTATTTCTGAAAGTAGCTGTAAAGTGAAGCAAGCAGTCAACCATGCCTACCGTGGTAGAGCATGCAGACTTGTGACGACCCATGGGGTCCCGTTACATCTTGCCGTTTTTAAGCGCCGCGCTAATCTTTCTTCACTGAATATCTTTCAATTTGTATCGCACATCTGTTCGACTCGGCGATAGTATTGGCAGTAATTTAGAGAAGTTCACTTACGAAATTTTCAATGTGATTGTGATTATACTAAGGCCTTAAAAATGAAACTTGCAACTTCTCTTCTTCTCAACTGCAATAAGAAGTTGTCTGACGTAGCGACGCGGTCAAACAGTTTAGCAGATAAGTTTTTTCCGTGCGCTTTTTTCCCATAAAACCAAGTTGGCCCATCAGTCATAAAATCTCTTCAGATGGAGTAAAAAAAGCAATAACATTGCGCAGCTTTCTCTTGTTGGATCAAAACTGCTTGAAAAGATTTTAATGCCTTTACGACGTTAAGTCGATTATCTCAGATTAAAAAAATTAATAAACAACATTTCTTTTTCTGATTAACCGTGCTATTTGACAAGGATAACTTCGTTATTACATTGCAGGCAAGTATTAAATGCCTAGATGTCTTGCAAGTAAGCAGCAGAGGATGCTTTTTCTAGGCTTCTTTCTTGGAATTTTTACTAATTCTTTCATGTTACACATTCTTTTGCAGCAAGGGCATGGAAGATGACGCAGAGAAGCTTGTAGACACGAACGACAACATGCGCGAAGACTTCACCCACCTTTACACGTTCACAATCGACCCTCCCCAATCCACTGATCTTGATGACGCAATCAGTATTGAGAAGTGCCCAAGGAAAAACCACGAGGATTGTTACAGGGTAGAGCTTTGCTATGGCCGCGCAAATTGCATACATGTCGCATTGGAATATGATAGACCTTCGTCTGCAGCGTAAAACCTGGAGCCTTTTCAAAAAGAGCGTGTTGTTTGCAATAGCAGCTGTTTGTTTTTCACTTACATTTCATTGATTTAAACCTAAAAAAGTATAAATTTCGTTTTCGGTTGTGTTCTGTCACATGCCTGACATGGGGACCAGCAATAATCGCCAGGATATTGTCTTTAACAAAAGAGTGTTGATATTTGTTGATAAAAACTAGCAGTTAGTTTGGCTTTACGCTCAGCATTGCTGCTTCTTCATTTTGCCTAAATTGTGCTCACTTATTTGCTTTGACAAAAGGTAGTCGTCCGACATTCAGTTCTTTCCAAAAATAATTACCACCTACCAACAACATGTTTCAATACTGATATTTTCATGTTCCCAAAATTTTGTGTCTAATTTTGTACCAGAAACTTTTTTCTACGATAAACGGCAACATCCGCTAAGCCACCGCAGCTATATTTTTAGCTACTCATGACAGTGCTTGGTATCACGTGATTCAGCAGCGCGTGCATTTCAGATCGGTGTGCATATTGCTGACGTCGCATCTGTCCTTCCTGAAAACTCCAAAGTTGACCTCGAGGCTAAGAAACGGGGCACGACCTTCTACGTTCCAGGTACAATGCGCAGGATTTTGTGTTGCCACGATGCAGTGTTCCGTTAAGTGTGCTGTAACCTTTCGCCTATTGCAGTGGTTCCCAACCTTTTTTGATGCATTCCTCCCTTTGCTTATTTTCAAACTTTTCATTCCTCCCCCATGACACAAAACTTTTTTTATTCCTCCCCTATTACACGAGTCTGCAGGAATATTTGATTTTCC
>JGI24021J15306_10000076_pt1 | contig 44027 bp, 33 predicted proteins | sample Ectturendosymbi1_FD_15306 | JGI IMG/M metagenome (IMG submission 15306)
CTTTTGAACCAGAAACGTTAGAAAGTCGATCAAAGGCTCAAAAGACTTGGACTCGAGCCTAGTTTCCAATGAAAACTTCAGCGAAACACTTTGGCCTGTAAACAGTTCTTTTTCATTCAGTGTTCTGTTCTTATTGTTTTGTTATTTTAACATTCTTTTTTTTCATGGCACTGTGTTTGTTCATTGCAAACAGTGTATACTATGCTAACAAGTTAATCAGATTAATTAAAAATCATAGCAAAATATTGAAATTGCTGCAATTTGAAAAATTTTAGCTCATGAATCATGATATTTTAAGTTTTTGAAGAAAACGTAAGGCATAGAATACATTATATTTTTGATAATGAAACAGAAAACAAGATTTCAAAATTTTGAAAATATCGATTATTGGCTATCGGCCCGATGTATGAATGGCCGATGTATTGGTATCAACCTCAAAAAAGCCATATTGGTCAATCTCTAGTCAGTTTATCAGATTTGGATTTTGAAATGAAATTGTTGGATTGGTCTTGGATTTGAAAAACCAAAATCCGTTCATCTCTGCTCTGGAAGACTAAATGTAGCTCTAGGCTATGCCTACAGCTGAACATTATGTTTCTTTGTGGTGAACAAGATTGGGAGTAAGGTTTTTTTGCGTGTTTGCTGTTCATTGTTGTTATTAACCTGGTTTCATTGCCATTTCCTAACCTTGATTCTACATGTTTTTAGGAGGATAAACATTGTCTTAATAAGCGATTGTTAAAGAAATGTGATGACACAATTCTTTTGAACCAACTCATGTGTGCACTGCAAAATAGCTAAAGTATACTCTGATCAACAATTATGCAGTAGGAGTTCATAACTTAATGCTTCAGAAGTACCCTGAAAGCACTAGATTTTAGGATAGGAATAATCCCATTCAGAGGCTGATGAGGATAGGCCTTCGTCATCCAAAGGTCCAGATTCCAACTGCAGCCAGCCATTTGAATGAGCCTGCTTTGTATGGTTTCCTTTTAAAAACATGTTAACTATTGAAACTTCTGATACCTGTGCACAAATCACAACACTGCCTTATCAAACCCTCTGTTTTTTGATTCTCTGTTTTTTTGAGTCTTGATTCTTCTGAATGGTTGGTATGAATTGAATACTACCTTTTTCATCTCACCTTCTTGTGTGTCTTTATCATTTCCCCTGACTGTGCGAGTTAGTTCATGCTGGTCTGTTATGTTTGCTATTGCTTTTATTATAGCTGCCCTGATCCTCATTGTACTATCATAGCTGCTACATCTTTGTTGTCTAACCCTCATTACCATTCACTTTTCTCCATAAAGGTGACATAAGCAAATCAATCAAGAAAATTTTTTAGGTAGTGTTTATTTTGCCAAGAGTGGCGAAAGCTCTGCTGGACATATTTTGCTGTTGGAACCCGTTTGGAAGCGCACCCTCTTACCTTCAGGCATAGCGCTGAGTTTGTGACTTTAACGGTATGGTGAACGTAATAGAGGGGATGTGCCTATGGCTGCTGTGCGAGTGCTCATCACTTCGGTGCTCACCATTGATGCTTCCGCTTTTCTACATGGGAGCACTTTTTGTGTACTTTTTTAAAAGTTTCTATAACTTCTTCAGTTTATGGTTTAGGCTTATGGTTTGGGGTTCACCTATAGGGTTTGGTTTAGGTTTAGGTTTAGGTTTTTATGGTTTAGGGTTTTACATTATGTAACAAGGAAGATGTGCTTATTCAAGCATGTTGTCCTTGTTACATGACCATTTCTGATAGCAAAATAAACTCTATCATTTTTTTAAGGAAATGGAGGAAATCGATTTCCTTAAAAAAGTTTGCTCAATTGATTTGCTTATGTCACCTTTATGGAGACTACTTACTTGAATGCAGATATGTGCATTGCAGAAAGCAGAGCCCAGTCAGTTATTTCCTTGAATGCTTATAGCCAAACTAGAGATTTTGATTGTTGCAATTTCTAGTTCAATTTTTTCACATAGGTGTGGGAGAGTTTTTTTGTCAAAAGTGCAAATGACTTTTGCTATTCATGTTTTACTTTTTATATGCATATTTGACGATCAGGTGAGTGCTTACACCTTGAATATATGTGTACATTAGCCTGTTATAAAATGATTAATTTTAACTCTATGGAATATAAGTTAGAAATATAGGCTTCCGTGTTATTTCTTTGTTTTGTATTGCACGCAATGTTTCATGTACTCTTCATGTATTTCAGTCAACCCTTACCCTGTCTAGTGCAAGGAGTAGGTGAGTGGTAAAGTTCATGTTAATACCACAGATGGATCCAAGTTTGTTAAAACAAAGACATGATTTCAAGCAACGCTCTTTGGCCTTGCCTGTTGTTGAGAAAAAAAGTGCTAAAAGTTCAAGCTTAACTTCAAGCAAGCAGAAGCCACCAAGCAAATCTTCATCATTACCAAGTACATCGACAGCAAGGTTGTACAATACACCTGCTGTTAATAAGCACAAATTTGCTTTGTTGGCTCAGATAGTAAATCACATGAAAGCTCGTCACCAGGATGGTGACACACATGCACTAACACTAGATGAAATTCTTGAAGAGTGTCGTTTGGACCAGTCAATTTCTTCTTTGCACAAGAACTGGTTGTTAAATGAATCGTTGGTAGATAATCCTAAAATTCAAGTGATCTCTGATGGCTCTGTTGGTGAAACAAAGTTTGCTTTCAAACCTAAATATAATATAAAGGAAAGAAAAAGTTTATTAAAGCTGCTTGATCGACATGACCAGCAAGGACTTGGAGGTATTTTATGGGACGATATTGAAGAAAGCTTACCAAAAGCCAAGAAATGTGTCAAAGCTCTGAAAGATAAAGTTATATTTGTTACTCGTCCTGACAAAAAGCAGATTGTTTTTTACAATGATCGCAGCTGTGATGTTGTTATTGATGAAGAATTTCAGAAGCTATGGAGGGGGATTGCTGTAGACTCAGTTGATGATAACAAAATAGAAGAATATTTGAACAGCCATGGTATTGCTTCTATGCCTGAAAGAGTAATTGTAAAACCTGTTGTTCAAAAAAGAAAGAAGGCTAATCGCAAGCGCAAGTTTAAGACTCTTAACGATCACTTGGGTGATGTGTTGCAGGACTATTCATCTGAGAAAAAATAAGTTCACTGGTATCATTTCATATTGTGCAGTGCTATGGCTTTGCAATATTTAGTGATTTTGGTCAATGTGATGTGATCACCTTTGTAAGCAACTGGCCATTTTGTTCATTTTGATGAAACAACTTATACCTTCTAGTTTTGGCTGCTATTTTGATGGCAACTATTAATGTCTTGTGATATTTGCTGCAGGTTGTTATATAACGTTTTTAACAATTTAACACTTTGAGAGCCGGGGTGCGATATATTCGTACTTTGAAATCGGCCTAAAACTAGCAGTTGTCAGTTGCCTTACTAACGCCCTAGCTCCTCCGCCGATTGCGCTAGAGAGCTGTTGAAGGGCTTAAACAAATCGGCCAATCTTCTAAACTGCACTCGAAAAAAAATTTTATGGTTGGGGGTTGCGGATTTTTTGTGAATGACGTCATAAGTGAAGTAGTTTTTAGGCCATTTTCGCTTATGTTGCCTGGCCTAGGGCCCAACCGCTAGGCCGAAGTATTTTGCTGAAGGTTGCATTGGAAACTAGGCTTGAGTCTGAGTATTTTGAGCCTTTGATCGAATTTCTAGCGTTTCTGGTTCAAAAGTTATGACCTTAAATAAACGAATTAATTAATTATCTAATTAACTAATTAGTCAAAAATTTTTATTAACTCAGATCATAACTTTTGAACCTGAAACCCCAGCAGGTCATCCAAAGTATCAAAAGACTCGGATTGTAGCCTAGAATCCAATAAAAACTTTAGCGAAATACTACCATCTAACGATTGGCGCCCAGGGCCAGGTGAAGTTGGCCAAGGTGGCAAAAGAGTCCTCTACTTGTGACGTCACTCAAAAAAAAAACGCATCCCCAACCAAAAAATTTTTTTCGAGTGCAAACTACAAGACTTGCCGCGTCTTTTGACACTTCAACCAGGTCCGTAACCCATACAGGAGTAGAGATATTCCTGCGCAAAGCCACGTGCATTCCAGCTGTTTTTTTGCAAACTTCGTGAATTAACCCGGACGTCAAAGTGTTAAGAAATTGTTAAAAAAACAACACAAGATCTGAGTGACTACTGGTAACTAACTTCTTTATAAAAAATACGTGTGGGAGACATTTCAGAAAAGAAAACTTTGCTTCTCTTTGGCTAAAGTTTTGATACTTTAGCCAAAGAGGTTTAAATTTTTTTACTTGACACATGTAAATTTTTGGAAAAGTTTAAAGATACATTGCTAGTGAAAGAAATTATATCGTTTATCAAGAGCTATTGTGCCAATTCTTGAAAATTCATGGAAGTACTAACAACTTTTCAAAGCTTGTGACAAAAAGTAGGGAATAATATACATACACGTTGTTGCTAGTTCCTCTGTATTAAATCATCCTCAAATAAAACATTAAAATGCAAATAGACAATTGATAAGCAGATAACTTGCATATAGGTTTTGATCTTAAAGTCAAGTTCCATTATAAATTAAGTTGTTTGACAAATCAAGATACATATTTTACTATGCATCAAATCTTGTAAATCTAAAATTAAACTCAAGGCAAACCATTTCAAGTTCATCAGTTATGAATAATTATAGACCATTACATTGGTTCTGGCAAGGAAAGACTTAATTATATGGCATTGTGCTAGACCTGAGTTCAAAAACTGTTGCATCAGTTGTATTGTACAAGTGAATACACCAGTACTGCACAGTTTTTATGTCTGAAATATTGATATGGAGTTATGTTTTGACTTGCTATTATGTTATATCTCATGGCTAGAACTTTCCAGATTCAATCATCTTGTTTTCTTTCTATGTTCAGGTAGATATTTGCTTACTACGTTGCATCTACTATGGCAAACTCGAGTAATGTTCTCACTGAAGCTGTTGATGCTGTTGTGAACAGCTTCAGAAAGCATTCAACTGAAGCACAGCATGATGTTGATGTTGCTGAAGCATTGCAGGAGTTCTGGCAAATGAAACATGCTCGTGGAAATGCTTCTCCGAATGGCTCTCATATAACATATGATACCCTTCATGAAACTGATGGCACATTTGTTGGCTTTGTTACTTTACCTGGTGGAAGTTGTTTTGGATCATTTGAGGTCTGCCTAACGGAAGAAGAAGCTCATCAGAGTGCTGCTAAAATTGCGCTAGTCAATTCGGTATTTAATGAACACCCAACAAGCAAGATCACAAAATCGTCAATAAAGCGAATTCTTGCTGATGCATCCAAGTCATTTAAAATGAGTTGCAGCAGTGATCATGAGTTCATGAAGTCTATTGGAGTATTTAAAGAAATGTTAAAGTCCCATATTGGGCTAAGCATGTTATCATTTCAAAAATCCATGTCTGTGTTCCAGTTACTGCACTGGAATGGCAGTTTGAAGGCCATGAAGGAAAGACATTGCTCTAGGGAAGAAGTCATTCAGCATTATGGCAGTAGGACCATAGATGATGAAATGAGGCAGCAAGTGGCATTGGACTGGATTGCCAGAGCGAAAGAGTCATCAGATGTTCTTGACAGAGAGCTCAGCTATGCTGTTGCTGAACTTAACAATGCTAGGCTGGCTGGGCAGGAACTTAGATTTATTAAAGAAAAATATTATATTTTAAAGACATGCAAACAGCAGATTAAAAGACTGGCCAGAGATGATTCCGATGGCAAATATGACTCATAAAACTTTTGTAGATATTATGATTGCAAACTGATTACGTTTTTCAGTGCCTTTATTTACAATATCAATATAAAACAGTGTTCTTCATATTTTTTGACTGCAGCTCTGCTTTTATCATTAACGTTTTCTGAGCTTGACTAATGATGTTTTTCCTATTGGAAAAAAAGCTGCAAAAACATGAATTTATTAGAATTTTCCATCTGTGAATAAAATTGTTATGTAAGCTGATACTTGGCCCTGTCCAATATTCCAAACCAAAAGTTAATCTCAGCAAGAAACATTTATCTAATTTGTGATTATGTAGTGGTTTTTGTGTGATTGGAAAGCAGGGATAAAGCACAAGCAAACGTATAAAGTCCTTATGTCTTTTTGTGTGGCATTTAATGTATCATTAGAAAATAATAAAATTTAAAACAAATGAAGGTAGCAGTAACACAAACTGGCAGCTTATTAAACCTGCTCACTGGATGCTGTGATAGTAATAAAGGAGCAACATGAAGATCTATTAAGATTATTGCTAATTGCACAAATTTTTAAGCTTTGAAAACTCATATTTTTACCTGTAAGAAGTGGTGTTGCATGAGATACGTGAAAATTATACCCCATTGCTTGCTTTGTTTTTGTCATGTGCAGTGTTTCTATTAAAATGCCAATCACTGTTTACCTGCAGGAGGGGGCTGGAGTATCATGATGTTGCAGATATTTGTTGGAGACAAAATGTTAAAATTTTGAAAGTGTACTCTACATATGTAAGTTAAACATTTTTATGGCATACTAAAAATGCCTTTATCTAATTTTAAGTTGAGTGGCTGACATGTTGGTCAAGCATGTAAATTTTATGATGAAAAATTAGTTTTTATGACAGAAATTTCTTGAAGCCTTCTTGACAGTGCTTCATAATTGCATTAGACTCTGGTTAATATATCCAAGTTGGGACCACTGGTTTTGGGTGTAATAACTAAGCAGTGGTTGTAACAACCAATTTACTTATAACTTCAACTAAACAACCCCAAAGGGGTAAAAATGGTGCAATTGGCATTTTTATTCAGCACTGAGAAGGCTGCGCAAAGTGATTTGCTTAGGCAGATGCAGAAACGTTTTTCTCAGATGGCCATCTACTTCTGCCTTCAGAGCATTAACATGTCCATCTTAAATGCTGTTCCATCAAGTCTCAAGACCAACCGCTCAAGGCACTTGCTCATGGCCTATTCAATCACATTGTCACACAAAGCCACTTGTAATAGGCCATTATTTGTTCACAGTAAAAACAGTTTGCCTGCATGGGAATCAGAAGCGGATGGATTAAGTAGTGGCTGGATTGTACTACGTAGAGTTTTTATAATGGGAAATGATTTAAGAAGATTCTATTCCAAGTGATTTGGATATAATAAGCAGTTGGTTGTATAACCAAGGAAGTATTAACTGGAGTCCACTGTATTAAAAGCATTTTTGGTTTGACAAGGGCAAGAGTTTTTGTGCAGGAATTTAAGAATATGCATAATGAAAATTTTCAGCAACGTTTGAAGAAGGTACTATAAAGTTAGCGTTATTTAAATGTTGAAGAATAAAAATCTATGAAACAAGTGACAGGATGTTAGTTCTTTGCTTCACATTTATCTTAATTTTGTTTGAAGTTATATTTGAGTGTAATGCAAATGCACACTGTTGACAAAAAGCTATCTTTTGTTAAGTTATATTATGTGCTTGATAATTGTTTCATGAACAGCTGTTTTTTGTGATTTTGATGCAGCTATGGCAGAAACTGAATGAAACTTAAGCTTCACCGTATGTGAAAATTGTTTTTCATTTATTTTAAAAATAATATTGGAATGCATATGTCTGTCCAGATATGTTGGAAATGTGTGTGCATTGAGAGCATTTTATGGTGTCCATTGTGAATAAATTTGAAGAACTATATAAAAATATGTATTCATATTTCTGAAGTTGTTGTTCAAAGCTTGGCAGTGCTTTTCACATTTACACTAAAGCTGATTGTATGGTAGTCAGGGGAAAAATAGCACACTGAGACTTAAGTTTTCTTCTGGCTCAACTTACTTGAGATGAATATTAGCTGTTCTGTGAAAAGGTGTCTCAAACAATTTAAATAAAATACCCTTTTCAATTCCATCAAGGTATTCACTGATTATTCTCCCGAGACGTCTAAGGATTCTTTCTACTTGCTTCATCATAAAACTAGCAATTAACTGTCAAGAGACACTGGTACAAACACTCCATGAAAAGCTTCAAAGAAATTTGAAGTTGGTTTTAAGCATTTTTTAAATTGAGGCTGTGCATTGCTTTGTCTCAGTCTGATTTCTGTATTGAATTAGGTGTTTTTTAAATTACCTGTTTTTTGTTTTGTTGATTTATACTTTTTGCAATACTATGTACTGCGTTATCTCTTGCATTTTATGCTTTGTAAACCTGTAATTTCCACTATTTGTGCTGTTGGATGCTGTATGTATGCTACATTATTTTTAACAGCATTTGCTTTTTTGTTTCACAAACTTTGTGTTTTGTCCAGATGATACATTGTCAATGGTAGACAGCCTGCTGTAACAAAGCATTTGTAATGGACTTATATGTCAGTAAACAGTTGGAGCTTCTTGCTGAGGAGCATTCTGCTGAAATCCACGAGAGCTACATTGAAAGTTGCAGTATTTCTTTAGATAAACTTAAAAGGTGTGATGTTTTTCGTATCATCTAACTTTCTATCTCATTCTTTTTTATTCTGCAAGTTTTCTTAATGTCACACGACCCCACATTGGTTTAAATTTAAGACTGTTGACAAGAACATGCCTCACGAGCTTCACTGGTTCTATTGGTGCATTTATGTTGTTATGGAACGAATGTTCAAAACTGACATGAATATCATTGGCAAGATCAGGACTCAGCTTTTTGCAATCAAAGATTGCTTACATTGCCGACAAAATCAGGAATTTTGCTTCAAGAGGATCCATCAGCACCAGTGAAATAAAACAGAAATGTAAACCCTAACAACATGAATTATTATATAGCTCTAGATTAACATCAGTATGTGTTCATTTTGTTAAGGTTGCATTAGAATGCTTTTAAACCAATTCCTAATTCAGAGGTTCTTAATCTTAGGCGCAATTTTCCATTTGAGATTGCGAAGACAAATTCTTGGAAGTACAGGTCTTTCCATGCTGAAGGTTATTTATATTGCCAGTAAATTTCACATTGTGTCAGTGTTTTTTTGATTGTGAACAATTGCGAACAACTACACATGATAGTTCCAACACCATTAAACCATCAACCTGTTTTCAACGTCCGGTCGTTACAGCGACATACCAGCGTCGTTTGCAAGTTGCTGTTTTTACAAACCCAAGTACAGCCGTATTGCAGGTTTTTGTTGTGACACAAAAAGCAATTTCTCGTTGCGTCAATACCAGCGGCGAGCAATTTCTCCAATTGCGTTTTGTGTGACTGTGAGTGTTGCGCAAAGACCTCGGTATGGTGTCAGTGACCACGGTGAACTTTGGCGCGCACCTCTCCTCCGGGACTTCATTAAAAATTCGATTTTTCCGACCAGAGGTCGACAGCGAGCACTGAGCAGTTCGTGTTATTGTTGCTCGATTCACGCGAAACCGACAAGTGCGCTGAGTTGCAAACGCTTTGCAGAGGAACCGCAGGCGTAAATATGTATTGTCAACAGGGGAGGGGATGAAAGTAGATTTAAAACGTACTGTTTACTCCATGCTCGAAACCGAGATAGCTTTGTTAATATCTTACCCTGGTGAAAACAATTTTGCGGGACCCGTACAACGCATGCATTGTTTTTCATAAGTTTTGTATTTAAGATTATAATGGTGTCTTTCGAAACCTAAAGTCTTCGTTTTCAACGAAATGCTTATAAGCGTAACGGTTTTGGTTCGGATTGTTGTCCACGAATACCACCTCTACGTGGTAATTCCATTGTGACTAAGATTTGCTTGTTTCTTTTCGAAATTAGTGTAAAATCCCACGAACTCGTGCTTTGACCAGGCAATGCGGCAGGTAATCGTTGGCAGTTAATGGTGTGACTGGTGACATTGCAATGAAGAACGTACGGGTAAAGTCGTAACATGCGCCTGTTAAAGAGGAGTAAGAAATGATATATTTTGATCTATTAATAGACAAGTGAAGCTGTTGGTAATATGAATATACATCACCACCCTTTCATGGAAGGTTTAGTACTTCCTATCTGTCTGTTTTACACACCTTGGTGCGTAGATGCAAAAGTTACGTGGAAAGGCATATTAGAAAATGTGAACTTGGCCCACCAATGCTACCACGAAAAGAAAACTTTTACCCTGCAATGATATGTGACTGAATCCGTATTTATAACAAGACTGAATCCAATTCATCAGCACATATGGGTACGGTATATCTGTCTTTCCGTTTATCACAATATTGCTGGAAAGCAACAAAATCTCAGATTTATTTTGTTCTTCTGTAGAAGTTATTCTTCAAAGCGAACTTTGCATGGAATTCGAAATTATTTACGTTGCATTAGGTTTTGTTGAGTTAAAGTGTTGTGATGCGTTGAAGAGGTTCTCCATCTTTGAAGCGAATTCAGTTCTACTTAACCGCATTTATGCAACAAAAAAACACCAAGAAGCTTTATAGTGAAAACTGCAAAGCAACTAATGTTTTAACTCGTTCAATTTTCCAGCAAAAAGGAAACCTTTTCTTTAACCTTTCGTGATGGAGCGTCTGAGAAAAAATTTTCATTTGCTCCACGTCACAATAAATTTGTGGAAGCATAAGAATTGTTGCCTACCAAATCTGAATAAATTACAAAAATTAAAAGCTCACGTTCACACGACTTCTTGTTGCACAGTCATTGGAAGAACCTAAATTGTGAACGCCACTGGCAAGAATCTCGTAGAGTAAATTTTGCCGTTAATTTCAAGTCCCGTAAATCACTGGCACTGCTCAGAAGGAGTGTTTTATGGCAACTGTGCCGTCGTGAATTTCTGTTTTTTTATGTGAATTTCTGTTTTATTAACTGTGCCGTCGTGAATTTCTGTTTTATGGCAACTGTGCCGTCGTGACTCCAACGTAAGTTCTTGCGCTAAGATAATTACCCGCAGTGGTTTTTGTTAACCAATATATTCTGTGTGGCGAGGAAGTTACCAGGATTGTTTTTCTTTGCAGCAAAGGCCTCTGCATTTCGAAGCTGGTAATATTCTCCGTGAAAACTGGGCTGTTCGGTAGAACAATCGCAAGTTTTTCTCCGAGATCATCATCGACGCATCTTCCTTATAAGGTCTTTACTTCAGGTATTTGCCATTGGATTGAATATGCATTGTTTTTTTGATGTCAATTACCTATTTTTCTGTCAGTTACCTACACAGTTATCACCGCATTAGCCTGTAGCGTTTTCAAGGCCTGTTGAAAATTCTGAAAAAAGTTAAGGATTTACAAAAATTAAATTTATATATCATAAAAAACTACAAAAAAGTATGAGCTCCGTTTCTTCGAGTGATTGCAAACGTGCGCAGCACGTCAAGTGTTGAAGGTCAGTAGAGAATACTCTCTGCATTCGCTTGCCGCTCCCGCAATATCCCCCTCCAGAGTCCTGTCCTAAGCATTGGTGGTGTTGAAGCGGAACTATCAACATAAAAAAATGAGAAATTGCGTTGCAATAGATGACTGCTCGGACAAAGACATATCGGGGTACTGAAGAGGATCAACGATTGGATGACGAAGAAAGTTTCTGAAGTCTTTTTTTACTCACAAAGTTGTTTTTTTTGCCTGGCAAGGCTGCACTGACCCTGCTTTGTCGCCGTCGTCAGGAACGCAACGTCGCGATTGTCCGCAGGCCTTGTCGCGACTATCGAGCGAACTTAGCGGAGTTTCTCGCAAACTCGAGCGAACCGATGCATTGTTGCAGGCGATATCGTGCGTGTCGATCAAGCACCAAACAAACAGCTGGGTGAAGTTCATGGTGTCGTCACAGCTTTGTCTGACTCCCAGATTTCGGTCGCCTTCGAAGGGACGGAGATGAGGGACGAACTGGACCGCCTGAATTTCAATCACGTGCCTGTCACACTGTTGAAAGTGGCAAACGAAGTCACGTATCGGTAAAATTTACTGTTGCTTGATGCATATAAACTGCATCGAAAACGCTAGAATGCGCGTTACATCAAAATGGACGGTGCATACGCGGGCTGAGGACAAACTTTCCTTAGATTTTCTGTCATGTGATTAGCCACTGATAAATTTCATGCTTCACGTTGGAGCCCAAACAGCATTTTTGATCTCACGTTTATTTGAACGCAGCTACATGAGAAGCGTCATGGCTAAATTTTGGCGAAAGTACAAAATTCGAACGACTGTGTTCAGGCAACAACTTTGCTTGGTGGCAATTTGTACTGGACTTTGTTACGGATTTCATTGAAAATCTTGTCAATTTTGAGGATAATTTGTTTTTTTTTGTTTTTTTAGGAGACTTAAATGCGCGCTGGCAGATTTGAAGAAGTTTTCAACGAAAACTTCAGGGCACTTGATTGACGTTATTTTTGGCTGGGCCGAACCAACAGCCTACAACTCAACAACAGGCAAGTCATTATGTGTCCTCCCCAGACTGCGTTGTGTTTGTATGCTGTGCCCAATCTTTGTTTCCATCTTTGCCTTTGTTTTCACCATTGATTTGGAATATTTTCTTTTGTTCGGTAAAAATGGGTAGGTAAGACAGTCGTAAGACTAACACCACTGTCCACCTCATCGATAAGTACAGGATTTAGACACGGTTGAAGACTTTTTAGTGAAGAATAAAGGCGCTCGTGTGTAGCCGCTGTGTCCGCATTATCATCAGTGTGCTGGGTATTTGGCAGGCACACTTCACCGTGAGGTTGTTGAACTAACTTTGGCTAAACGTTTCGAATTAAGGTTAAAAACTGTGTAACCTTACCACAAGCTTTGTCCAACAGCATTTCATCATTTTTTCCTGTCCTGCTGTTTGCCGCAGTCAGGCCAATCAAGGGACTTCGCAGGAAGTATACAATTCAGAGACCGTCAAGCGTATGCGGAAGGCACGAGGCGGGATGTTAAGCAACCGTAACTTGTGTGAAACAGATCCGTTCGTTTTAAATATTTAGAGTGATTCTGTCGCATATTCATCCGCTCCAACGCATTGAATGTCGCATCACAAGGCCAACTCACGTTCGTCATGCAAGCTCTGCGCTTGGTGATGGACGGTTGCCTATTAAATGTTGAAGGTTGGTTCCCACCTTTTTGTAATGACTTCTTATTCGAGCCTGTAGCCACAACCACGTAATGTTTAAAGGTACACTTTTTTCTACGCAGATTTGTCATTCGTCAACCAAAACCTAAATAGTTGTCAGCAAAAAGCTGTTGAGTTTGCTGTCCAGCAACGTGAGCTTGCCATCGTACATGGGCCTCCAGGAACGGGCAAAACGACGACCGTGGTTGAAATCATAGCCCAATTTTTCAAACGTGGGCAAAAGGTGATGATGTTGCCCGAGCAATAAAATTTCCAAATTTATGAATTAAAATTTGGAACTGTTATTGTTGCGTAACGATGATTGCTAAGGACCATTAAGCTCATATAGAGTTTGCCAAAGTAAAACAATTGCATTTTTGGATGGATTTGCTTGGATCAGTTCTAAAATTGACATGTGAAATACGAAGTTTTATTGTTTTATCTTATTTTGTGCATACTGGCAGAACGAGCGGGNTATGCATTTTTGGACCAAAACAAATATGCTTAAGCAAATCACTGCTAAGCTTTTCGCTGATTGTAAAATTAGCAAGCAAATATATGGCACGCAAATTAAACTGCTGCGGAGCCTGAGGACATAAGCCAAGAATACCAAAACATTAAAAGTTTTGCGTACGAGGTGTTTTTTGCGCGTAACTATAGCATTATTATATCAAAACTGGTTCTGGAATGTTTTCCGCTCCGACACTTTTTTAAAACATGTACCACGAATTAGGAACAGCGCATTAACATTTTTGAACCTAATTTTGAATACTGTTTTGCAAACGAGGAACAGTAGTCAGATTTGCGATTTTTCAAAACGTTTCTTTTTTATTGAATCAGTTGACTTACTTCCATATTTCGAAAACTGTTCGAAAGAAAAGTCAGCAAACGGGCAATACCCGCTTACACCTCTTTTCTGCAGGTGTTGGCATGCGCTCCGTCGAACGTTGCCGTAGATAACCTCGTCGAGAAGCTTACAGCGCTGCAAATACAGTCTGACGCGAAGGTACATACATCACTTTCCGAAATCGCAATTGAGTCAGTTCTGATGTACAGAACGTACGACTGGTGCTGTGTTGAACGAACACTGTATATCCACTGTAGCAACACTTTAATCAGAAGCAAGCAGCCATATTTGCGTCGTCTTATCTTTTCGTTGACTCACTGTCGCTGGTTGTGAACGAACCGTGGCCCAGGACAACGATTTAATACCCTGATGTTCGACTTGCTCGAGTGAACAGAAGAGCTTTTTTTACTTCATACCCGAACGCTGCAGGGCGTGAAGACGATGTGCCAGTGGGCAAGCATTGTGATTATTTCTGAGCGGAAGCGCTTGCTCTGCTGTTGGATACAGCACATTATCTGCATTTCCATGTTTGTGTGGAGCGAACAAGAAATTTTTGGTAATCTTCAAGATATGAACTTGCCGGCAATCAAGCATTTGCTCAAACTTTTCACTGAAGAAAAGATGTAGGAAGAAGACGGTCCATGCGAAACCTTCCGCAAAACCCTTTCTATATTTTTAAAGTGCACTGCACTTGTTCTATTTGAATAAGAGCTGATGATGCCCACACCTGTAGTAGGCGAAACATATACTCGGATAAGATCTTATTGTCTGCTTCTTTGCTGTTAAGGATTCCTTTCGATAGATAGTGGGCAGTTACGTTTTTTTATTTTTGTGATGTTCTGACGTGATAATGCCGCAGCGTGGTAACATCCTTGTCACTTCATGCGTGTCGAATGTATGCGAGTCACGCGCGGGCGATAATTTCTTACGTGCTTCGTCCACGTCACCGTCGCGCCATTTTCCAGCGCAGAAACGGAAGATAAGGATGGTGCGCGTCGGTCATCCGGCGCGCATTCACAAGCGCGAACTGCACGAAGTTTGTTTGGATGCTCGCGTCGCATCCAGCGACGCTGCCGCAATCGTTCGTGACGTAAGACGCGACATCGATGAAGTCAACGTGAGTTCCAACTTTTATTGGAATTTGCATCTCAGCTGGAGTAAGTCCTCGAGGCATGTTGTTGCCCAATACTTGCAAGGTTTTCCAGTCTGGCTTTGTTTAATTTTATGTGCATTTTTTAAATAGCCTCAAGTTAATTTTCGACACCTCCGTAGTCTGCTTGGACATGAGATTCGTCACAAATCCGGTCAATGCAGCAAACACCTGGTTGTAAAGTGGCCGGCTCGGATTTGTTGCTGGCGTGAGGAGATGTGTTTGAGAATGCAAGAAATTGTCTTCTAACGTGTTTCTTAAAATGTTTGCTCTGTTATATTTAACCAATATCGAGGATGCGGTTAATTTTCGAAGCGTAGAAGGCCACATGTTACAGCTGTCGTCCGTGACAATACGGCACGAATTGGAAATAGGCCACGGGAGGCTATTGACCTACCAAGTGAAAACGCACGCCCTCCGGGCATATCGGTCGGTAGCTGCCTTTCATTTTTTACGACAACGCTGACTGATATTGCTGCATGCGAGCGTGACTGAGTTCGAGCACAAACGCAGCGCGGTTTTCTACGTCATCTTAGCTGCGTTTTGTCACATCGTTCTTCATCGATGTTATACGCTGTTTTTTGGGGGTTTGACATTCGTGCGATTTGAAAAAACAGTTTCGGTCACTTCAAGACGAAATGAAAAACAGTTTCGGTCACTCTCGAACGAATCAACCGTCACTAGTGTCGTGTGCAAAAACCTGCGCTGATGCGCGAGGGACCTCTTCGTGTTCAACGAAACGTGTTTTCGATCTCATGCGGATCTGTCAGGAAGCGTCTGTTGCTTCACCGGCTTGAACTTGTGGCGAATTTCTTGGTGCAGGCCAAGTTGCTACGTTGCCATGACAAAGGTTCGCGACAGAAACTGCGGATCGAAAGGAAGTCTCTGTACTCGGAACTCGCTGAAAGAGAAAAGAAGGCCCTGCGAGAGATTTTGTCTTCAGCCGATGTCGTTCTAGCGACGAACGTAAGTAGCTGCTTCCTGTTCCTCGTTCTGACTGTTTTCGCTTACAGCAACAAGACTTGTTGTTACTGCTTAGTAGTAACTTTCCAAGTGATTTTCTGAATTTTAGGCGCAGTGCCGCAGCTAATTGCATTTCGGAGTGATCCGACCACCTTTGAAAACATATTACGAATGTTGCTTTTGGGAACTTGGCCTCTAACCGCCGCTTGGGATCCAAAACTTCTGTCCGCATTTTTTCTTTCGACCGGTTACCATGATCTTGTGAACGCAGCTTGCAGCTGTTTTTATGGAAACTTTATCGTTACAATTAGGGCAGATATCTTGGATCTTTTACTTCGTGTGCTTGTTTGTTGACTGCTTGCGTGGGTTCTGCGATTATTCTCACAGTGTTGGTCTTTTCAGGTAGGGGCGCATTCGAAAGGTCCGCTTCAGCATTTGAAAGGTGACCACTTCGACGTCGTCATCATTGACGAATGCGGCCAAGCTCTGGAGGCTTCGTGTTGGATTCCGTTAATGCGTGCGCCCAAGTGTGTCCTGGCCGGCGATCACCTTCAACTCCCTCCTACAATCGTATCGCGCAAGTACGCTTTTTCGGCGAAACTGCGCATTGCTCCGTCAGTAGTGCAGCGCAGTTTCGTCGCATTCTTTGCGAATTTTCACAAAGACCAATGCGCGTCACGCGTTCGCAGAACATTTCTTATCTCCTCATCCTGTTTGCCGATTTTCATTTGGCACACCTGTTTTTTCCGCTGAGACATTTTGGTCATTTGTTCCAAAATTCGCCGTAAAAATATTCACTGGTCAATATTTTTCGGAGATTATGACCGAATTGACTTGATTTTTTCGGTCATTGAAAAGATTTCGATGTATGATAGAAAAAAACTAGTGGCACCTACTGTGCAGCCACGAAACGATTGCTGTCAAAATCTACAATCACTTCAACCCACAAACTGATCGTTAGACCTTGTAGTGATTCGGGTTTGAAGCATTTCACGAAGGAGTTGCATAGTTACTAATGAACAACTGGCAGTTTAATGTTGGGTTAGCAAGAGCTTAAACTCTTCTCTCTGGTATACTGCTATGTCTACAGAAATAACTTGTTTTGCACGAATGTAAATTCAAGCATGTAGCAAATCGACACCATAGCACAAGGTCTTCCGCATTGAATAGAAACGAAAATGTTTTGCCATCTGTATTAGTGCCTCTTTTTGAGTTTGATTTACTAATGTACTATTTAGGCCGTTCGTTTTCGTAGAGCCTGCGAGGTAAAGTCCGTGTCAAACTGTCAACTGCTGCTATTTTGTTCGCGTATGAACATCTGACTCGTTATTGGTGCTTCTGCTGGTCCGGATCAAGAGTTAACAGTGTTTTTCGAGAGACACTGGATTGATTACACTCCTGCTGAACTACGATTGAACTAAACGAGATCAGCGCTTGATCTTATCACAGCCCATTGACCACCAATTATTGCTCGATCTCTGAGAGACTGCTTGAACCTCGTTGTGACATCAGCGACGATGCTGTTGCCAAAGCAACACACACTCAATCCCGCTCCAACATCCGCGCGAGTCGTCGTGGTGCGTCCTGCACGCGCGCGATTCGCATCTGACTCGTTGTTTCGCGCCTTGCAGAGCTGCCGAGAACGGCCTGGCGCTCACACTGCTCGAACGGTTGGTCGGACTGCACGGTGAGCTCGTGGTGAGGATGCTCACAGAGCAGTATCGCATGAACCGCACTATCATGCAGTGGTCTTCTGATCAATTGTACGACGGAAAACTGTCCGCCAACTCTAGTGTGGCGAACCACCTTCTCAGGTGAAGCTTCGTTTCTTATTGCAATTAACTTACGTTCCTTTACGGCCAGCGTCATATTCTTGCTGCTTGCAACTTCGGTTTCGTATGTCGGTTTCATTACGGTAATTAGCTCTTGAAAGATAAAACATGTCTGCCAAAAATCGTTGAACGTTTATGAACTGACTCTTCGTTTGCTTTGGCGGTTATTTCTATCATTGGTAGTTTCAAGTAGTAGCGGTAAAACTTTTGTCTTTCCTGTATAAAAGTTATTTGGTGATTATTTTTCCTGCAAACGCCAGCAGCCGCGGGAATAGCGCCCGGGGGGCCAAGTGGTCCCGACAGCATGAGTATCGAATCTTGAGCGCGAGGTCATTGGGCATCTGGAACTCCTTCTTTTGCCGCCCTCCTGGGGCAGGGCGTCGTCGACCGCGCCTCATTTCGTCTTCGCTGTTGTTGCAGAGACCTGGCGGGTGTGGAAGATACCGAAGAAACATCTTCACACATGTTCATGGTCGACACTGCAGGCTGCGAGATGACTGAGAGCGAGGTATGAGGTTGATGCGTCCGCCAGGACGTCGCCCCATTGTAAACAAAAATAATTCACCCCGCGTCGCGTTTCCTTGTCGTAAACCCGTGCGTTGACGCCAGTTGCGTATCGTGCGCTCGTGTTTGTTGCGAAAAATCTCGCTTTAACGTTAGCTCATCAAAAAAAGTGGTAGATGCGTTTGGCATAAAGGCATATCGTCCCTCTCTTTTTTCGGGCACCTTGCATTTGTTCTTGAGATGCNCTTGATTACATCTTTGCAACTGCTTTATCCCGTTAAGATGTGGCTGATTTTTGTGCTTGCAGTCCGAAGACAGCGTGTCGAAGGCAAACGAAGGAGAAGCGAAAATCGTTTATCATCACGTCGTCTGTCTGTGCAAAGCGGGCGTGAACTCGAAAGACATAGCCGTCATTTCACCGTACAATTTGCAGGTATCGCTTGCAGAGATAAATACTTGCCGAGAATATTGTTACTGACGCTAACAATTTTGTGGTTTTGCGTCCCATGTTTTTTCCCGATCAAAAATTGCTTTCGTGTGATTTTCTCCTGGGGCTTTCCCACAAACTTTTCCTTGAATTTTGCTGTTCAGCAGTGGGTTACCTAACCTGGGGCAATGACTATCCCAACGCGAAATCCCAACATGTGGTCCGTTCCGTCCGTCGAGACGTGTTAAGGGGTCCGTGAAACTCTTTGAAGTGACAAATCATCGTTTGATCGTGTTTTCTTTGATGGCAGGTTGACATCCTTCGCCAAATGCTGCATTCCGAATATCCAAAGCTTGAGATTAAATCCGTTGACGGATTCCAGGTCTGTTGCTTTTCCACGTTGCCGAGAATCTGCTTTGAACTGAACGGTTGCTGGTTTGGCGCTCGGACGTGTCACTGACCTCTGGTGTTGCAGGGCAGAGAGAAAGAAGCCGTTGTTCTGTCGCTCGTGCGTTCGAACAAGCAACGAGAAGTCGGTTTTCTTGCCGACAAGCGAAGATTAAATGTAGCTGTTACGCGGGCGAGACGCCACATCGCGCTGATTTGCGATTCGGAAACTGTTTCTTCGCACGAGTTTTTAAGGTGAGTTGGGCGTTGGATGTAGAGAGAGGCCTCTGCTTGGGCACTACTGTGTGCTGTCGTTATAAGTAACAATTGTTTTTAGTGAAAATTGTGCAAAACGTGGTTCTTAAGTAGGGTTCGTATACCTTGTGTGAATCAGTTTGATCTGATTGCTGGGTGATCCCGTGAACAGACGCTTGTCACAGGAAGAATTAACGCTACGATCGATATTTAGTGGTGGTTCGGTTGATGTCGTCACTCTTCGCCTACTTCCGTCATAGCGATTCGGTTAATCTCGTCATTCTTCCGTTTCTTCCGCCATAGCGATTCGGTCCATCTCGTCGCACGTACTTGTTTCGGCCAAACTTGACGTCATGATTACTTTCGAACTTATAAGGCTGTGCTGAGTAAATAAAAAATTTCTTCGCCGAACTCTTCCATACGAACAGCCAGGCCCGTAGCTAGGCTTGAATATTTAGGGGGGAATTGCTTTTTAAGAGGGAAAGCTTTTGTTTTTATTATATGTTTGAAATAAATATACCTGGGCACAACAAAATTTGGGGGAGGGACAAAAATTGTGGGGAGGCACTGCCCCGAATGCCCTACGGGCCTGCGAACGGTCATGTCCTAATATGATGTTGCCACTGTTTTCACCTGACCTGATGAGTGGGTGATGGCCACCGCAAAAAACTTGTGTTGGCTTCGCTTCTTTGCTTGCACTCTGGTGGGTCCACCTGTTCGGCAGAAAGGTTGTTTTGCTTTGTTCTTCCTATTGTTTAATTGAACTTGATCAGCAAACTTTTATCGCGCATGTGAACATATAATGCGGCACATAAAAATAGAATATAAAGCGGATTTTTTGTAAAACATGAGGTATACTTCGTTTTGCCTGCGCTTCGAATTTTTAAAGTTTGAACTCAGGTTGCTGGCGAGTTCAAAACTTGATACGCATGGCTGAGGTTTCTTGAAAAGTATAAAGTAACAACGAAATAAAAACAGGTCCTTGGTCGATTATGTGCGGGAACACGGCGAGGTTCGATCCGGATTCGAATATGAATCGGATTTATCCATCGAAGCCAGCGGTCGGCTTCCGTGCTTTGATCACCTCCGCTCTGTCAAGCCGCCGGAGGTCGCTAAAGAGAAGCAGCCTCAAGCGCCCCAACCGGTGAGCAGCACAGCGACCTTCCGTTGCTGAACAGACAGCGTCTTGAATGCACACTGTTGTGCTTTGTTTTAATGTGCTACTAGTTAAGGTCTGATACTCAGTAAAAGAATTGTGTTTGCTTAGAAATTAATGTTTCGCCTACAAATGCGCATTCGATCGGTGTTTCTAAATATTGGCTGCATGCCCTCGACGGGCAAAGCAACTCTCCCATCTCTGGTTCTCGCCTGAGATTATAGTTATGCGCTTATCTTACTTGCGGCTTTTTAAAGGCCACCCGCCGAATTTACTTCACGAAGGCAATCGCCTCCATTGTTGTTCGACATTGCCTGTTGCCTAGCAACGGACGTTCAATCGGTGGCCACATAACTCGTTAACAACCGGTTGTAATGCGAATTGCGAGCGCTCCGGCCCGGGCTTGTCTGGGGCAGATGAGCGCGGCGACATAGTTGTGGTCTGTACCAGACCAGCGCAAGTTGTTTGTCTTCAGCTGGAAATCTGCGAATACCCGATCAACAGCAGCGTGCTCCCTTTACACTAGCTGCTGAACTGGAAACTATCGGTGCCCTTGCGTTTACGTTGCAACTTTCAAATATAAGCGATTTTGAACTCGCTCAATTAAACGGAAGACGTAGAAGTCAGTCCTAAAGTCAATATCTTCTATATTATGAAGTATTTTAGCGCGAAAGAATATCCGCTGGTATAGATAAATCAGTTGAATTACTCACATGGGTGCTTTAAATTTTTTACTTTGCTGCTTCCAGCATTTGATTGTCCGCTGTTAACTGCTTCCTACTTCAGCTCATCATTTCAGCGACCTCTAAATAACTACCGGCGTTGTTGTCAAGCAGTTTTGTGTCTTGCATCTTATTTCTTGCCAAGCATTTATTTGGGAAGTTTCCAATAAAGATTGCGTACATCAAATGCGTCGCCATTTCTTTTTGGCAGAAGACCAAGAGCACCAAATCTGCGGTTCGGTTTTCCTCCAAAAAGCCCGAACAAGCGGAAGAGCCTGCTGCGGACTTAAAGGCAAAGTACCAAGACATACTGCGTCAGTTCATGGAAATAAGCAAACCCGCAACTCCGGTTGTGACTGCACGAACGCGGCTGGACGTCGACCGTGGCTCCCGAAGAAAGGACGAAACCGACACTGATGGTTTAACGAGCAGTTTGTCAACCGAGATCGAAGCCTTGCGAATAACATATTCGCCATCCGAACGTAAGCTGCTCTTTCCTCCGAGCCTGACGTCATCCGAACGCAAAGCGGTGCACGAGATCGGCGACGCACTCGGTTTGCTGCACGCGAGCGTTGGTGAGGGCGCCAACAGACGTGTTGTGGTTGCCTTGGCGACCGACCTGGTGACGAAAACGATCGGCGAAGAGTCACGTGACGAATCTGCCACTCATGGACGAAAGGGCGACTCTGCGAGAGATGACGCGATGGCGAAAGCTGAGGAGTGCACGTCACGGCCTACTGGCGGTGATTGTTCAGCTGATGAAAAGAGTAATTGCGACGTTTTATTTTTAGACTGAATTCTTAGGGAATGCGTGGAACATAAAAAGAGCCGAACGCGAAACAACGCAAGAAAACTGCGGCAATAAATCAGTTCAGAGCCCTTTTTGGTTTGTTGTTATGGCGAAGTTTAGTTCTCAAAACGTGCCTGAAATGCATAGATTTTTTGCAGATTTGTGGCACGCCCACCGAGCGTTCTTACACTGACCTATTATTAATCTTATAATTACATACGATTTTCCTTGTTTATATACGTATCAGAGTTTGCTTCAGTGGACTTAATTCACTCTTCGTCACCATAACAACAAATTGATCCTACTTTGAGGCCGGAGCTAAGAGTTTCTAAAAAGCGTCGTCTCTTCACGCCAAAGGTTCACTGTGGTTTTATGTTCTATGGAACAAAGTTATAAATCTCTTTCCCTTCGCAATTTTTTCAGACTGAGTTTTCGTCTTTTGGCTGATTTAGTTGCACGGACGTGTCGCGTTCGTGGTTGATAATCATCATATATTTGTGGACTGCTGGCGGAACCGTTGATTTTTGTTTGATGTAGAATGAACCCGGTCTGCTTTGCGTCGTTTCAGCCGCTTCGACGCCTGCGCAACGGGCAGCGTCGCCTCCCGACCACGAGCCTGTGCGAACACCCCCCACTGTCAAAGAGCACGAAGCGACGATCGACGACGCGCCCGCCGCACGCGCGACCTGTCCTGTTTGCAGCAAGGTTTTGCCGACCGACAACCTGCAAATGCACCTGATGCATTGCGAACGTGTCACGCGAATGAAATCGCGCGTGCAGGGAGCTGGCACGGCCACCTGTGGGTCGGCAACATCGAAGAACTGCCAAGGAACTAAGAAAAAATCGACTTCGAAGTCGAAGCGAAAGCAGAAGGTTTGTACTAGTTTTGCGCCAATGCTTGTGACGTTCTTGGTTAGTTGCCGTTGTGTCGGTCTTTCTGGATACACCCGTTATTAATTTTGTATGATGCACAGGCGGTGGAAGAAAACGACGTTGACTCATTGCTAGACGCGGCAGTAGCTGCAAACCGCGCGTGCTTCTATGGAAGCTGCACTGCTAGCGTTGCAACGATCGGTCAAACTTGCACCGTGTGCAGGAACATGTTCTGTCTGACGCACTGTCTTCCCGAGGTACGGGTAGGCCGCATTGATGAAGTGCATCTTGCAATGATGTGATTTTTAAATCTCTTATCGCCGTTTATAGCGCTTCTGTACAACACAAACATGGGTTCTGTCGGAAGAATTAATTTAGGAATGTGCAATAGTCTGGCGCTAGTAAATTGCTTTTTATTTTTCAGTTAAGACCGTCAAACACTGCATTAGGCCATTCCCCTTTCTATCGCGTGCACACTCTCTTGTCTTTAGGTGTTTTTAACGCGTTTTTAGCTGCAAGATGCTGTTGTGTCAATAAACATTCCCCCCCTTCCTTAAAACCGTCCTATTACGTTGCTGGTCTTTGCAAGAAGCCAAATAATGAAAAGTGAAAAGGCATGAATTGATGAATATGCCTTAAACCGCTTAAATGGATGCAGCAACTGCTCAACACTTGACAAGCTCACAGGAATGAGGAGGTTCTTCACTTCCCAACTTTTCACTTTGGAGACGTTGTGATATCGAAATGATATCCAACATACATTTCGTGCGTGCGGCAACTATAGCGTGATTTTTGAAGATCGCCTTCGCTGAATCAGTTGCTTGCAGGGGGTCAATTTATGCCGAATGCCCTCTAATCGACTATTACCTAAAGAAAATGCCCCTTGCTTCGTAGTTTCTGACCCTCACTTACGCAACGCGCTGCACACGCCGTGACGTACATGACTACCGTTTATTCACTGCCCTCTTCGAACGCCCATTTGATGCTGATGCATTCAGATTATAAGAGTGCCATTGCAATGTATGGCTGCTGTGTAAAATCAAGCTGAGTGTTGGGCAAGCGCATTCGGTTGCTCTGTACATTTCAACACCTTCGACCGTCCTGTGCAGGTTCACGGTTGCGGTCGTGGCGCGAGTCATCAGGCTCGTCAGCAGATCATCAGGAACGGGTTCCTTTCTTCGGGAAGCGCCAGCCCCAAACCGACCCCCGAGAAACGCGCTGCGCTCAAAAGCAAGCTCTCCGCGAAAGTCAAGCAGATGGAGGACTCCCGGCGCGTGTCAAACACGAACAAGAAGAAAAGCTAACCGTGTTCTTTAGTTTTCGTTGTGGCGCCTGGAGAAGTTGCAATCGTGAAGCTCTACTGTTGTGGCGCCTGGAGAAGTTGCAATCGTGAAGCTCTACTGTGATAAGCGTAGTAAAACTTGCATTGGAACCACGTGGTGATTGCAAACCGCCAGAAAGTAGTAGGTAGGAGTGCTTCGTTTCAGACAGGGCTGCAGAGCCATCGTGAAGATGAAACTGCTCCGACTCCGGAGGCTTTCCTTTTCATGAAAATGGTTTTAGTTGCGGAGCTCCTTTTTATAACATGGCTACGGATTCTGTTCGTTTTTACACATTAGAATTTTCAATTGTCTTGGCGTGGCTCAAGTTGACTGGAAAATGAAGTATATGTATTATACAAAACCAAGAGAATTCGTATCACACTTACGAGTATTTGAGTAGCTTAGTCTTGTAGTTTTTTTCACAATCAACGCTCTTAGCGTGAGAAAATCAGCGAGCGAATAAACGACAATGACAAGGTCAGACGATTCAGCGAGCAGTTGCTAGCAGAAACGTTATTCAAGTTAATGGTAACATGAAACAAATTCCGGAAAGACTCACTTGGTTTTGCCGTTAATGTCTGAGGACCTTTTTTATTTACAGTGTTACTTACAACCAGAATCAAGAAAACGTCTGTTTCAACTTGCTTGTCTTAGCTGACTTTCTTTTATACGCATCACACTACATCACTATAAGTACTTTACCATTTCGTTTTTTGATGCGGCAACCCTGAGTGTGCGCCAAAACAGCCGCACACCTCTGCATGTAATGTGAGCATCAGAAACCCGCGTATATCAGGCCACATTCGCGCTTCGTCAAGTAGCTCAGCCGGATTGAGCAAGACGGTTCAAACAATCGCGTATCTGTTCTGTCCCCAGTATAGTTGTGCAGTTACAGCCACANCACAAAAAAACGAGTTTTTTTGCGCACTTTTTTCGCACATTCTCAATTCTTGTGTAATTTAGAGAGCTTCGATCTCGCAATCCTGGTGTGCGNCATTCCAGAATCNAGACGCACCTGCTCGTAGTCGACGAGGCATTCNCGCANCCTATTTCTTTTTCCATANTTGTGACATTCCTACCCGAAGCCGTGTTTTCAACCGATAAACATTGCTGCTGTGCTACAGAAAAAAGATTTGCGTGCTCTGTGTTGCATCAGTTATATACGTAGGTCAGGTGTTTGTTAAATGCAGCTTAACCTTTTTCTACACAAAAATCTTGTAATGCAAATGGTGGTATCACAATTTTCATCAGGTCAAATACAGTAAACCTCGGTTAATCCGGATTCGATTTGACACGATTTTATCCGGTTTAGGCGAAGATCCGGATTAACCGAAGATGGTTGTTCTTAACCTGAAGTCATTTAAGTACTGAGATATCGGTGAAAATTACTTAAATTGAACACATTTAAAACCCAACAGCAGGCATTCGCAGAAGCAAAGCGTAATTATTGACGCTTTTACAATGGTACATCAGAGTAGTTACCGCCATATCCAGGCAGTGATGAACAATCTCCACTTCATAATTACAAGATTACTTGGCTGCAAAGAAATCTTGGGTTTTGGACTGATGCAGATTTTTCTGCGACTGGTCCATAAGCACTCACTCTAGAGTGTAATGCCCTCCAGACATCTTACCGAGTACAATACACTCAGGGATAATGTTATACACAAGCACACTCAACAGTCAACACTTATCAATAGACTTGTGGTGCGGCGGCGTGCATTGAGCGTTATGTTCAACATACTGTAAGCCTTGCTCGTGAGTGACGCAATAATCGTCTCTACGATTAGTCGAATGATGCACGCAGTTGTGGCCGTTGTTACCATAATTCTATGCTCTCGTTGGTGATTTTGAGCATGCTTGTGTTGCGCCTGAAAGCTGCCAAATCTTTCCTAGAGACAAAAATCNGGATTACGAGATGTGAAAAGAGCAGATTTTATCCGGTATTGGCGAAGATCCGGATTAAAAAATCCGGATANACCGAAGGTTTTTATAAAGATAAACGTTAGAAATGATTCGTATCAGCAGTTTTATTCGGTATTGGCGAAGATCCGGATTGACCGAGGTTTACTGTACGAGATTCCACGAAGTCGATGGCTAGACGCCCATCAGATATACCCAGATCTGTCATGGTGCCGCAGGGTTACAAATTAAAAGGAGACTTGCAGACTTCCATCCAAAACAATTTTTTTTGCAAATCACACTTGATATAATATTTTTGCTTCTAACAATGAACAACATCAAACTGAAAGGTTTCATAGGTTTCATTCACAACAACAAATCAGTTGCGAATGAACTGAGAGCATATATTTTTGCCTGCTGAATGATCGGCCTCGACAGTAAAATAGATTAAATGCAAAAACAAACAAATATTCAAATAACGACTGAAATGCAATATTTACAAATGAAACAGACCAAACATCAACTGCCCACTGAAGTAGGGACTGTGGGCTAACACAATTGACAGAAACAATCCAGGATCAGGTTGGACCGGGACTAAACGTACTTTTTGCCAGTTTAGACTGAATTCGACTTCAAGCTTTAGAAAGTGTTTTCGCCAACGTCGTACTGAACAAAAAGTTCTACAGAGAACCGCATTAATATTTTACGGTGGAAAGGTTTCTTAAACGTATTGATCGAGTGTTATGAGTTGTTTCTAAGCTTCATGTCGAAACTTTAAACTGCTTGTCTTACATTTTACTTGTCCCAAATACGTTGCACTTTTAATAGCCCAGTGAACACACACTAAACACATAAACTTCACACGAATCTAAGTCAAACAAAAGACTAACACAGTGGTTCTTAACCTGGGGTAAATTTATCCCTGGGGGTAAATTTTATCTTCCAAGGGGGTAAATTTACTGAACCATAAATTGCAGCCAAAGTAAATTTTTATAAATCATTCTCAACTATAACAGTTTGTTAATTTCGAAATTTCAATAAATGAACACCACTGAGTGTATTGGGGGTAAATCTGATAATCTTGTTCGACAATGGGGTAAGATATGTGGAAAAGGTTAAGAACCACTGGACTAACACAATGCAATTTTATCAAAGGCAATATACGCACTGTTTGGCAGTTACAGAAATAAGCGTTGCTCGTCGGTAACGGTACTGATTCCGATATTCAGTAATAATTGCAAAAGAACGTTAGCGTTGTCCACTGCACTCGAATGTTACAAAGTTTTATCGTATATTCTGCAATGACATCATCATTCTTATCATTTTGAAAGTATTTCCCTTTAATGTTGGAGATTCGATCTACTCATTAATTGATACACACTGCTGTTAAATTTCTAGTAAGTGTAAACTGCAGGCAACAAGTTACAAATGAAGGTGATAGAGCAGTACAGGACAGGACATAAGTTTATGCGGGCAAAGACTGGGAATGGACTTAATGTTGCAGTGCCCTCATTTTCGAATCTTATCTCGACCTTAACACTTTGAATAAATTTTTACGCTGATCAAAGGGCTTTACAAAGAAAAAATTTGGTAGACATAACTTTCTTGTAACCATATGTGCTTTCGAAACAACTGAGACGTTTAAAATATTGAATAGTCACTGAGGGTTTTTGCCATCCATCAGCAAGTTTTTTAAGGTCGATGTTGATCAGTAGCTATATCATGCGATGATGCTTCGATTGATGCTCTGAAGTGGCACAGAATAAATGTCAAAACTTTAAAGGCGTGTCAAGGGAATGTAGTTGAGAAGAACAATTTTCTGTCATGTTGGTCAGGCCTCGTTTTTTTTCGAAGACTCAACCAGCAAAGTTGTTGCCATAATTTTAGACTTGTTTTGGTTTTTTCGTTAACAGCTTGCCGAATGTACAATGGTTAGCAGAGGGCATTTTCAAACAAACTCACTGAACGACCTTGAGGTAAGGCTCCGGATAAAAAGCGAGGTCTTGACATAGATCACTTTCTCGAATACATACACATCAACCACAATGCGGGTCATGAACTCTGCCCACAGGTCGGGTTTCAGGTTACTTCCGTGCAGTATTACACTTAGGCCGGCCACATTATCGCGGCATGAGTACACCGTGTTCCGTTACCCGATCTTTATGTGCAACTCATCGATTAACAGTCACCGCGAAACGTTTTCTAAGTAGGTGATTGCTTACATTTTGCTTTCGTGTAATAAACAAACACTTGTTGAGGCAACTAAACTACGACTAAATGCCTGTGTGCTTGATTTAAACGTTGTCAAGCACTTCACCTACTTTCAAAGATTAATGAACAAAAAACACCTTACGCGTGCAGACTTCGTGTCGGTGTATTTCCTGTTCCACCAGTGCATTTCAGCAACAAACAAAACTAAACACTAATTCGGGATGTGGACGTGAGACCTCCACTTGACCGTGTTGGTGGGAGGAATCCCGGTAAGTCTCTTCTTGTGATCAGTGCTTCGTGAGAAGAAATAACCACACGTTGGCTTCGCAAGCGTTGCAAACGGGGCGAGCGAGTTTGAATTCGTCATCCACATTGCAGGTTTTGCATAGTCGGGAGGGCTTGTTGGTATTGTTGGGGGCATCTCTACTGATTCCGAATTAGCACGTTCATTGAAAGGAATTCTTATATTAGCTCCCAACTTAAGCGATGCATCTGAAGTTCCAGCTGCTGCACCTGCCGCTCTGTCCAAATGACCAGAATAGTACAAATGCATAATGTCTTGCTGGGGATCGTTCATCACGCGATTACTAGCATTTACTGGTAACCAAACTGTCGCAAATGGATCAGGATGGGGCGCTCTTGCATGGTAGTTAAACTTCACATGCGGCAAAGTCCGTAGCCCTACCACTCCCACTTGTCCAGTTGGTTCCTTTTTCGTATCTTCTAGCAATGGAGCCATTTTTGACAGAATTTTTTCTCAACGAAGTTGTCTTCGCTGGGCTATCTACTTGATACTAGAACTTTGATCTGCTAAACAACACAAGACATTGGCAGTTTACCAGTTTTACATGCAACTGTCACAGTAGACCAGTTTGACATGTAGGTAGCTATGCGCGCAGCTGCTATGCTCTTACTCTTTCATACACCCAACGTGCCAGGCATGTCACAACTGATTTGCTTTTTTCCTCCGTGCCTGTGGCGTCACAAGACAGTTAATAATGGTGTGGTTGGTGCGTGTCGGGAAAGATGAGGGAAGTTTTTAGATTTGTACAAATCTATTTGCAATATCGCCATCAACACTCAGCAAAACAAATTTTACAAGCCTGTGTCCACTTATAGAGTGCTAACTAAATACACGTAAATGGCGTTGAAGCTGTAGGTTTTCCGTTTTCCATTAAAGCCTGGTGATGGGCTTATGTGACTTGGCTGCCAACTAATCTAGGCTCACTGACGGTTTTATGAAATATCAAAATTTAGGCAGCAGTTTGCCGGACAACATGGACTGCAGCCTCAAACGCTAAGAAAGTACAGACGCTGTCGGTGGCAAACAATACATTTTAGGAGATTCTGGCCTAGTCTGTTACACAGCAGTTTTTGCAACGCAGTGCAGATGTGAATTGGCTTACATTATTCTATTGGAGTTAGTGAATAGCCAAGAACAGCGCACAACTGCTAAACTAGTTCACGTTTATTACGTGCATTGTTACGTAAAATTGCCAAATAGTCTGCGGTTATTGCTATGTTAGGGAGACCATGCGATTGCAGGAACCATGTTAACTCAACAGTAGCCATGTGACTGCGACGACTGCTGCACTTGACTGAAAGTATAGCCGATCACTACAGATCTGTACGGAAATAAAGCATGTCTTCAATCCTCACCGATGAAGCTGTGCCTATTACCTCTTGGAACCACAATAGAATTTCTCCTACATTTCTGAGCAGAAATTTGGTGGGAACTTGGGCACTTACACTTAAAGAACCTGCACCACCCAAACAGTAAGTAGCTTAGCCTACGGGTCTGATTTAGAAGTATTGTGTGTTGTGGTGCCAATGAAAGAATCCCCATCTCTCGAAATGCTTAAAAATAACGATACACAACCATCGTTCAGTGAGGTCTGGCAGTTCGGAGAGAGTTGTTGAAAACAAAAGTTTTAGAACCTAAACGATTTTTGTTGGATGTCGGAGTCCTTTTTAAAATTAAAAAAAGAGGTTTAAAGTATAAAATCGCTCCAACTGTTCTGGTATTTATATCAATTTCATATTATGGCTGTGCAAAACCAGCCACACCACAAAGAAAGGCTTCCAAAACGCAGTGTCAGCGGAAAATTCAGTTGTCACCGCATATCAAGCAGATTTTCACAAATTTTCTGGCGCTGATAACTCAACGCTTTTGCTTGCAGTCTTGCACACCAGTCAATTGCAGGCTATTTCGCGGCTCCACTTAAGGTTTTCAAACTTATTTTCTATACAGTTTAAAACTGGTGTTCATTTGTTGAGGTTGCCTACTGTAAAAATATATAATCCAAGGAATTAGTTGCACTCGAAGAATATCGTCGGTACTGGTAAACCACAATTAAAGACCGTGCAAAAATGAAAATAAACGGTGTTTAACCTGCAACACAAACATTAGAAATTGGAGGTAACAGCTACTGATCAGCGTGGTCCCGATGAACAAATGCCTCACTGCTAGGAACAGGATATTGTTGTGAAAAGCAAGCGAATGGAAACATGCGAGTAACAGTTTGATTATATCAGCGTTATTTTTGTTCGGCCACCGCTGGTGTTAGAAAATTTTTCTCGCAATTTGGTAGCTTTTTTGTTAACAATGCTGTTTCAGGCTAACATAGATATCTCAAACATTTTGAAACCAATGGTTGCTTATATCCTGGACACCAGCACAGAATGATTTTGTTGACATTAGGTAGATTTATAATTTCATTTTTAGTTGGTGTTGTTATTCTGTTACCCACCATGCCACTAAAGCCATCAAAAACAGACTTTCTTAGAAAAAAACCATCACCTATTTTAGCCTTCACGTCTACGGGTTTTCATAACACTGTGCTCAAATCTAAAAGTCAGATTTATTAAAAGGATGACGGTCGTAAAAGTGCAACAGTAAAATGTTATATGAAGCAATATTCGGAAATAAGTGCTTGATCTCAAATTTCCAGATGCGTTTCTACCTTTCTTCACAGATGTAGGAGCAAGCAAATTTTTGGGGGTGCAAAGGATTTTTGCCCAAACTTGCCCAAAACGTTGTCATGCAAATTCTGCCGACTGTTTTTTGGTGTGACCCAGGCCCGTAACCAGGGGGTCGAAGCCCCCCTAGAAAATTTGTCGCCCCCCATGGATAGAATGTGTTGGACATAGTCTAAAACTATTGGACACAGTTCAAAATTTTTGGGCCCCTCTCAGAAAACTCTCTGCCCCTCCTGGTGCTCCAAGCTGGTTACGGGCCTGGTGTGACCTCCAAAAAAATGGTCTTTACTTGTTTTTCTGCAAGCGTTGGGCGCCATATTTGAAGTCAAACAACGTTGGGCGCCATTTTTGCTCAGATTTTCAAGGATTTTGCCTAGATAATAGGGGATTTTGTCCGGATTTTCAGGGATTTTGCCCAGATTTTCAATAAATCAAAACTTTTGGGGGTGCACTTGCACCCCCTGCACCCCGGTCTCCCATACCAGTGCCTTTCTTGCACAAAGCATCAGAATGTTTTTTCCCATGTGGCTCTGACGACAATTTTAAAAGCTCTAGGTTTGCTGCGAGGAATCAGCCGGCTGCATGGGATCTGTTTTTTTCTCTTTGCGATGATTCAAACTTGCACATATCTGTATTCAAACCGGTCGCCTTTGTGGAGACCAGTTAATTGAATACTACCTGGCTCTGATGAGTTGTGTTGTTTAGTTACGGAGCTGTGCAAGGAAACAATACCACAAACTCACTTCTCAAAAGCAACCTTCGAAAAAATGATGAATTCATCTTACCTCCGCCACGATGCAGCGAAATGCAGTAAGTATGCTGCTAAAAGAAGTTTACTTTTTGTGTATTCAGAACACAACTGTCTGACCATTACCTGCGTATTGGATTCATTAAGTGAAGGTATGGTCTACAAACCTTTTCTTTTTGAGGGTTGTTTATTTTCGGTATGGGATTACTCTATACGTGACCTCATTACGCCTGAAGCTGTCCCAACCATTAGACAAGTTTGGCAATTGTTCAATTGCGGCAGTTCGGTCAGGGTCTTCTCGCAGCTTCCAAACAACTAGCGTATTTTTCGCTATGACTTCCAGTCGTAACTATCAAACGTTGTTCACTGGTTTTGGTTTTATAAACTGCAAAACCATCTGATTCAATAACGAGCTGTTAAAAACCGTCCTCTGGTACAGAAACTTTGACTGTCACCGCTGCATTTAAATCGCGCAAACAGAGCTACTGGATGGGCCTAATGTCCGGAAAACTTTTGATTGCAGATTAGGCTTACGGATACAAAGAGCTTTCTAAGATTGCATGGTAGACTGTGTTGGGCAAGTTTTCGGCTAGGATTGTTACACTGCCATGCAAACAGCCATGGAAAAGTATTAGGAAAAACAACGTGCCGCGCTAACCTTGCAGGAGAATGTCATCATTTGCCATAAAAAAACTTAATTTGTAGCTACGCGCTTTTTTGCGGCGTGCGAATGTTTGAGAGGTTCGATAGTTTTCGTCTATTTCTTGCACGTAAAATAGTTGAAGTGCCAGGTCTCTACAAAATTACCGCCACCATTCAACCGGAAAATTCATCTAAGAGATCTTGGCTGGATGAGCTTTGCCTCGAGTTGCTAGATCGCTACAAATTTTTACAAGGACATTTAGTCGTTTTGCGCATTTGAAATTTTACTTTATGCCTACTTGGAATACTTTTTAGTTATAGTGGTGTAGCACAAAACATTGTTGAATAACAACAGGCACTTTTTACTACGCAACTGTTTAAGATGGAACACATCTACATGTTATTCTGTTCAATTACTGTACATTGTTTAATCTTGATTCTTGAATGTTCAATGTGATCAATAGTTCAATAATAAAAAATTTCACAACTGTTCAAGAACTTTCAAGGACGCCTGAAAATACTCAAGGACAACAAAATCTTTTTCAAGGATCAAGGACATAGCCAGTTTTGATAGCAAATTCAACGAAAGTCCTTGGCGCTCAAGGACTTCTGGTAACTATAGTTTTGCCTGAAGAAATGTGAACAGTTTATACCAATGGTTCTCAAATTTTTGTCATGGCGAGCGCCTTTCACTGCCCCCAAAGCAATTTCCCCACCCACTGATTTGTCAGTATTTTTTAGTTTATTCGGAAATATGTATAGTTTTGTCACCGCTTTGTCAGAAATGCAGCAATGTGCATTGTATCAGATGGTCATAGAGTACAGCAAGTCAACACCTGAGTTTAAAACGCAAACATTTATCTTTGCTGTGCACAAAAAACTTCACATAAATATTTTACAAACGGAAGTTTCTTTATTTTAAAGCGATATCACTCACTGCTAATAAACATCAGCTTTCAGATTTGTGTGAATGCCACAATGTGCAGGCTGCATACCACATTTTGCATGACTGCCCAAAGCTTAAATCTTCGTGTCGCATTCATGAAGTGGACAAGTCTGCTTTGTTTGAGCATCTTCATCAAGCAAAGTTTGACCTACCTGTGGATTCAATGCTGCGTATACGAAAGAACTATCCACTGATGCAGTTCAGATGCAAGTCTGGATTTCCGCGGTCATAGTTTGGAAAATACTAGCAGCATGTCGTCTTCGACGTCCCCTTATTTCAAAACTTTGATTTGATGTTCACTTAAGAAGAAAATCCAACTTCACGAAGCTTTGTGAAAGTAAACGTGATTACTACTCGTAAATGCTGACGTGGATAGCTTTGGGTTAGAACCGTTAGACTGCAGCATGGCACAAGAATATTGAGGAAGTGATTTTCCATGAATACATCACGAACAGCTGAGTCATTCTTCAAATCATGCAGCTCAATTTGAATTTGATCTGGAACGGTAGATACTAGCTGTGCCTATCAGAGTTGAAAATCGATTTCGTAAAAAGGCTTTATCCTCTTCTACTAGATCTGGAAAATACTTTTGGAGCTCCCTTTCAAGAGATTGTAGTTGGCAAGAAAAGCCCACTTTTAGTTGTGTACTGGACACATTTTAGAAACGTGAAAGATTTTCAAACATTGCAAAGTTGCCCTGATTAATTTTTCGGTTCCAGTTTTGTATTTTGTTTGAAAGTGCACATAAAACTTCTTTGAATTGCAAAATATTCGTTTCAGATCTTTGGAATCTCAGATTAAACTTATTCAATTATTCGAGTGTTTGAATATCAGCCAAACGATTCAGGCGCTTTAACCAAGTTGCGTCATTGAAAAATCTAATGAAAAAATTTTTCTTTTGCAGCTCTACAAAAATTGACTGATTTCGTCTCTTAGCTCAGACAAACGGGTAACAACAGTTCCTTTCGATAGTCATCGCCTGCAATATAAATACAAGGAAGTCTCGTGATCAGAGTTCATATTTTTACAAATAGCGCTTTGAATAAACGTAAAGTGACGAGGCTCTCCATCATAAAATTAGCTACTCTTTGCCACAGTTCAAGCACATCTTGAAAAGACGTTGGAAGAGAGCTGCAAGCAAGAAAGTATCTACGTATTATGCAACGTACTTTTATTTGATTTTTGCTTGAAATCCAGAAATCAGATTTCGATCCAAGCATCGTCAGTGCTGCATCCGTACCAGAGGTAGGACCGGATCCAGAGTGGCGAAGTCGACTCCGGCAGGATTCTGCGTTTTTCTTTTGGACCCGGATCCGGACCCGGACTCAAAAATTTGGGAAAAACCGGATCCGGAGTCACTTTTCAATTTCGGCAGCAGCAGGAGTCTATGTGGTCATTTCTCAAGTAAAAAACGGGTAAATTACGGTTTGATCGATGATTGTAGCCGGACCTTGAACAGGAGTCGGATTCTCAATTTTGAAAAATTGGCGGGCCCGGATTCAAAAATTTTGGAACAGGAGCGGAGTCGGAGTCTGAAAAAGTGACTCCGGCCACCTCTAATTCGTACATAGGCCTACGCCACACAGTTTTGTCCACTCCTAGCCTTCCATTTCATAAAACGCTGAGTCCATCACATTGTGAGTCTTGGTTGCAGTTTCCAAAGCTGTACAAGTTAAAAATTCCACTTTGTAATCTTCAGCACATACGCATGAAACAAAAACCATAAGATGTGATCGCAACAACAACTGTTATCTTGTCGAGTTGAAGAACGAACGAGGATGAGACTTCAGTTTCATCCCTAACCTGTTGCTAGACGTTTGCTGATGTACTTGAAATCCATCTTTTCATTGTGTCATCAGACAAAGACACTTGGCGAATTTTCTTTTTGCGTGTTTCGCCCAAAATTAACTTTACCATCTTTTATTGAACGACTTCACAAGCGTTTCTCCGATGACACGAAGCTGTTCTGCTTATCAATGTAACGCCTCCTCGAAAAAAGCCACGCCAGCATTGTAGCACCAGGGAAAATATCCATCAGCATCAACTTTCTGCAGTTTTGAATAGAGTTCTTGTCTGGAAGAAAGACCCTTTTTGTTATGCTCTGGGAGTTTCTGCTCTGGGTGGCATTAGAGCTTTGATGGTTTCATTGCTGAAAAGAGTGTAGCGTAAGTCACACTGTGGTTTTGTGATGTTTTTTACGGTTGTCTGACACTGGGGTAAAATCCACATGAGACAGCTTTCTGAATACTATCTAGTTTTAGTCACATTGGAAAAAAGCAAAAGCTGGGCTATACAGCAAGAAAAAACTTATTAACGCGAAAGCATTAAATGCCGCTTATAGTTTGACTGACAAACTGAAAGTTTGTGTGAACTATAGACTGGCACTAAGACTGAACAAAATGTTTAATTAGGAAAAAATAGCTTGTACTGCTAGAGTGGATCAATCAACAGCTTGGCACTGTAGTTTTGCAGCCTACAAAATTTGTGACTTTTTCACAAATTTTGGAATCAACCAAAAATCTGACATAGCGTATTTAGAATTTCGCCTCTTGCAAAAATATCAAAGTATGGGTTGTCCTTCTTTGATTTGTCTTTTCTGTTTTACTTGTAGAGTGCAGACTTTTTCAATCGATACCAGTTTCACATAAGGAGGAATATCTGTCAATTCTTGCACAGAAGGCAATGTCTCCACTGCATGAGTGTTTATTAACACACAGCACCTCCATGTATTATCACACAGGGTCCTCAACCTTAAGTAAACCCGCGTATCTGTCAAACATTTCGGTAGAAGACCTTTGTGAAATTCGCATACTTTTGAAAATAGACAGAATGAGAATTCTGACATTTCATCATTATATTTTTTAGTGGTTGGCTGGAAAAAGAACTTAGGAAGCTATACTGAGACCACATACAGCTTTCTAAACTGTCGTTACTTTTTCGATGGTTCATGGATATCGTTATAGTGGATGCGTTGGTGCTTGTCTCGGTTACGCGACATATTTTTCTTGTTTTGTTTTTCGCACAGATTGTTTTTCACACAACGAGTAAGAATAAAACTATTATACTGATTTGCCATGGACACAGGGTTAGCTTTGTAATGTAAGTATTTCCTATATAAATAAAAGCCCTTATAAGTGGCGATGAAATGATGTAGCGTGGTTGTTCATCAAATGAGCAAACATTAGCAAATGTGATGCTATGGTCTCTTTGAAAATCATCTACTTCTTCACATGAAGTAACTGAGTAGCTTCTACCGCCTCAGAATGCAAAAATTACTGTATATGTTTTAGAATTCTGCAATTAAAAAAAATGACTTATCAGTGTTGCAGCCGTTGTGATGAAATTGAAGCAGTTTTCAAATTAGCCCCAATGTGATGAAGCTTGAGTTCTCACTCACGCATGATTTCATGTTTGTACAAATTGCCAAAAGTCTTATTTAAAGGTTGCAGTTGAAGTTAAAACCGAGTCTAACATTATTTTTCAGTCTCAAGAAAGAAGACAACCATTTCGTTCTGGAAAGTCCTTATTCTGTGATTATTTCCAGAAATGAAATGTTTCCACGAAACAGAGTGGAAAACGATTGTAAGTCAGGATGTCCCTTATTTGGTCGTGATATAGGAAGTGTTTGTTCGCGAAATCGATTGCTTTGATTTAAATCAGGATGACACAGATTTGTTAGTTCAGCCGTTTTTTTGTTTGTTTGTAGCTTCATTCTATTCACCAACGAGGTTCAGTTTTTTTGTGAAGGGCATAACTGTTTGAACACAGTTGTCTGCTTTTTCTCTGACAAATGAACTAACCACAAAGATTCTGAAATCTACTTAAGATGTTCTATGCGTTTTAACAGCTAAAATGTTTCCCAAATTTTTAGCCAATTTTGCCCGATTTTCACTGTTCTTCAACTGCGGAAGGGAAATTACACTCCCTTGCTTAGAGAGCATGTTACGTGCGTTGGTTAAAATCCCATCAATTTTGTTTTCGTCATGAAATATATACAATGCTTTTTTTGTGTAAGCTTCGAGTTTTAATTTTCAAGAAAACGTTTCAGCTCCACTGGCGGCCAACGACTATCGCTTGAAAACGCCCTTGAGCGCCACCACGCGATCCGCTCTTGCCGGCGTTGTCAAGCGAAGGTATGACGTTTCTTCACACGCCCGTGACTACCAGCCTCCGTGCCCTGAGCGAACGGGTAAGAGATATTCACCATGATCACAGGGCGTTGCGCTATGAATCAATCAGCTTAAAGGCGTGACACGTACCGGGTGCTTTGTGCTGTATTTGGGCAACTTACCCTGATACATGTTAATTGTCAACTCTGCGTGGGAAATGCAATGTAAAGAACATTCTTCAATATTTTAATTAATTTTTTTTGTTTTTTTACTGTTNTTTTTTTCAGAACAGGAGAACCGGCACCAAGGCAAAGCCACAAATNCTTGTGAAAATGACGAAAAACAAATACCGAAAAAGCCGAATTCCCACGAATATCCAGGTGAGTGATTTTAATAACCTAATGCTGTTTNATACATGTTGCGCGAAAATGATTTAAGACNTTTACGAGTTTTGTTCCCAGCATCTTCCACTTCTACATAACAGCGCGTTTCTGCCTTCCCTGCGTTTTTCGTGACGTTTTCTCGGTATCGAATAAAGAAAGAATGCTTCATTACACTTGCTTTGCATCTACCCTTGGAGCGTTCAAGGGGTGTTCTGCAGACGCCCATCAACGCTTACTCTGCACTGTGAGCAACGCGATTACTTTGACATGAATGCTGCGGTGGTTGCAGGTCAATGGCACTACCGCGTGTGAAGCTTTCCTTGCACCCATTCATGATCCTGAGTCCAGGCTACCAGCATCTGTGACGCGCTTTATACCACTAGGCGGCTCTAGCAAGGCCTCCTGGGAGGCCTTGGCTCAAGGCATGTAACGCAATGCGCCGTCACAGCTTATATCGGTCTCGAATAAAGTAAGCATAACCCTTAGGCATGCCTCAGCAAATTAAATCGTTTGTGGTGACAAGAAGTGTTGGAAGAACGTTGGAAAATGTTTTCTTTCGCGTAACCTCAGGATTTTTGTGCACTGCGTTGGTTTGACAAATGAACGATATTTGTCTGAAACTTAGTGTTGTTCTTGAAGGATTATGGCCATGCTGGCCCGCCGGAAACACCCACATCATCAGCGACATCACTGGACAAATCGTTGAAAAGCGTGACATACGCTCTCTTGATGACCTCAAAGATTATCGTATATACAAATTGACACTCGAGTAAGTACACGTGTCACTGCAAGCTTCAAATTAATGCTTGCTACTCTAGGTGTGAATGGCGGAAATAAGCGCAAAAACAAGGTGAGCAGCTCTTTCGAAATGCTGCTTTGCGAATAAAAGTTTTTTTGACAGCGTGATATTTATTGTACTCCGCTAATGCTTTCGTTCGTCATTCATATCAGATGTGCATGAACTTGGTGCGTCTCGGTATAGCGCGGTGCGACGTTCTACATTTTCCCTGTATCTATGTGCCCACATTCGCAGAAAAAAGTACATCAGTAAGCGGATGCAGAGCAGCGAATGCAAAGTGTTTGCGTGAAGAGATCGGTTTTGTGCACTTTGCTTCTTGTTGCCTTATTCGTGACGCAAATCACGTGACTTTTTTCCACAGTCGCACGGGATGGGGAGTAGAAAAGGCAATTTTTGTCTTATCTTTGGAAATTCGGAAAAAGATGCAATGATAATTTTCTTTTGTTAGCTAACAAATTTTACGGCTGAAAAACGAAAAGTCTGAAAAATGTAGAAGAAACTGGTTTGATGATTAAACAACAGAAAGTTGGGCAAAAGTACAAAAAGTGAGGCAAAGTTTTATCCTCCCAAGCAACTTGGCTTTCGCATGGCCACGATATTATCAGAACAAAATTCCAACGTACGTAGAAACAATCGCAAGTTTTGCGTTCATTTATTCTAGAATATAACGTTTTGGCCGAAGGTTGTGTTGAACTGTATTTTGGAGCATAAAATTGGGATAGACTTAATAGTTTCATCAACAATAAAAAAAATAAATGACAATAAACAACAAAGAAAAAGTAATAAACAATAATAAAAATAAACAAAAAGTTATTTTTGACTGAAGATGGATTAAGCATAATCCAAAACGTCTAAAAATAAAACATGCATAGTTTTTGTAGGCTTTTTTAATGTTGATTAAACTGTATTGTTTAACCCTTTAATGCAGGAACAGCTTTCGTCATTTTGCAGTGAAAATAAAAAGGCCCGCGTCGCGCGCGATCCTGCGACAAGTTTCAAGAGTTACGCTGATTCCGATTACGTCCCAGCCTTCAATGTCGACCCATACGGGGGAGGGCCAGGACGCATGGGCAACGCAAACTGCGATTCGGAAGTTCCCATCGGCGTCAGACAGCACGTGTCGACCACGACCGATGGCATTCTGAGGTAAAGAGTAAAATTGATGGCGTCTCTCCTCAAGAGGCTGTTGTTAACGGGAAGGTCTTGTTCTTGAGTGCCGCCTCTTTGTTGATCTCCACTTCGCAGTGAAGTTAATAATGCAGAGTGGGGTTTTATGGCCCTGAGTAAGAAATAATCCTGGATAAAGCTGAATCCGTTGTTTTGTTTTAAAGTTTGTTTAAGTTAAGCATAGGCAAAAATACAGCTTGTTACCGATTATCCTTCTGCAAGGTTACGGGTCTCGCTGGCTATCTGCCTTCGAATATCAAGTAAACCACGTAAATTGCAAAACGCTTTATCGATTCTTAGGATTCACTAGCAACAAACAATTAGAAAGACAAACCTAAACTTAACGAAAGTAACAACTCCGCAAAGATGAATAACAGAGTTTTCCCTTCTGTTGAAACTCTCCTTCTACTCACCCGGTTTTACATCTACTCGTCTGCCGATGTTATTAGCTGAAGTATGTTCAAAAGGTCCTGCCGCAAGCAATATCTGTGGAAGCACAGACAATCGCCGCGGTTCATGCCTGGCTCTCGCGGCGACCACTACCAGCACCAGCCTCCTCCGCGGTCGCAGTCCCCCGGAAAAACATCCCAGAACGATCCCAACTCGTTCCCGCATGAACAGCGAGCTGAACAGCTCAAAACGTACCGAAACGACCTTGACGTTGACTTGGCGATGGAGCAGCGGTGGGCGGAACACGCGGTAAAGTCTTCGAACCTAGATTTGCTTTTTNAGCCCAACGTTTTTCCAAAGCGATGTTACGCGACGCNCTGCTGGACGAGCTTCTTTTCGACATCTGCTTGCCCTGTTCGTTTTCTTTTGTCTTGTAGGTTTCGCGCTGTGTGCCGCAGCGGCCCATCCGGGGCACAAAATCGCGCGCGCTTCAGATTTTTTCGTAAGCCCCAATAAAGTACGATCTCAGTTTTAGCCAAATCTTGAGGAAATCAAATCAGGAGTGATCTCTTGCCTTCAAGGACTTTCAAAATATTTGTTGGAATCTAAGCAGTGCCGTGCGCGGGAGTGGAGTGTTTGCGTCGCGGGACAAGAAATGTGACCACAGAGAGCTCATCGCAATAATTGAGTTATTAAAAACGCTCTTTGGGGTGCAGGAATTTCATTTTATTATTATCATATATCGCAGAAAAAGTTGCGGTTAATGGAGCGGCTAACTGAAAATGTCACGACCGCCACCAAAGTCGATCCGCTTTCAGAATCTATGGAGGTACGCAGTCGTTTTTTTTTCAGTGTGTTCTCATTCTTCGTTCATATTCGCAATGTAGGTCGCCCTCGTTGTTAGAGGTTGAAAACGTGAGATGCNCATTTAAACTTATTCATTACAACGGTATTTTAAAGCAACAACAGGCATTGGCAACCGTTCACAACCTTCATCCGGTATGCTGTTTCAAGTGCGCTGGACTGTCATAACTGAGACAGTTGGTTGCAGATTTTCACAAGACTAGACTTAGTGCTGCAGTTCAGGATAGGATGCAAATTACCGCAGTTTTTGTTATCATGTTGTTCAGCAGACAATTTTCCAAGGGCCATTTTGCATAAAAACGTTATTTGGCTTATCACATGTCAACTAATTAAATGTTTATTTTGTCAACAAAAATAACAATTGTTAACAAGAAATGTGCTCACGCCACAGTTGCGCGTTTTGCTGTTTCGCGCGATGATGATTCACAGTAAATGTTTTCGTGGTACGAATTTTGCCATCTCTGAAGATCAACTTTCCCAACTTCGGGACAGTGCACAGATTCCGGCGTTAGCTCACCATGCAAATCAAACGAGTGGTGACAGGGACCAGGCGTGGCCACTCCATCGAGCACATGACATCTAAACTCTCCCATGTTGCACAAAAAAGTCCAATATCTTCGTTTATTTTTATCGCGTGGGCGAAGGTGCTTAGTGTCGGCGATGAGGACGACGCGGAAACTTCAAAAGACGAAAAACATGTTCAGTTCGATGAAAAGGCTTCGGAACCCAAGATTTTGAAAGAGAAGGAGCCAACTTCTCTGCCACACTATTACAACGCGCCTTATTTTACCTTCGTGAAACCACGAAGCGAGACAGACGTGAAGGGTTAGTAAGATATTTTGTTTCTGCCGTTTTGGTCTGCTGTTTGTTTTTTATTTAAGCAGCCTTGTCCGAAACGCACTTGGCAAATCGCGCGTTTGTAAAAGTACTGAGATGTTGTTATTTAAGAAAACTTCACAACATTTTCCAAACAATTTGTTACTGTAAAGCCGAACAGGCATTTTATGATTGTACAAACTATACCTCAAAGAAGTTACCGAATTATGCTGAAAATTATTTTGAGAATTTTATTGGCAATCAGTTTGCATAGCAATTTGTCTTACCAAGGGTATTCTGTTTCACTTCTTGTGATCGGTTTGTTCTAACTTCTTAGCAGTTTGTTTTCTTCACTTTTTGTCGTAAAAATTTGTGATTGATAGATACTTAAAAACGTTTTAGCCATATGTGGATAAAGTTTAATATAGTGTGTTCCGTGATGGTAATTTACACTGCAATGAAAACTGCTTTTCAAGTTAGTCGAATACATTTTTTTTATGTCTTTAAGTTGTTGGAGTTATAATCCTTACTTTCAATGCTTCATCGAGCCGTTTTACGAGCTGTTTCACGTGAACTATGTACAGTTAAAAGAAAATTTTTTGGATCTGAAAAATTTATTATATTTTTTCCTAATAATTGAAACGGAGCAAAAAAATGTAAGTGGAAGATTGACGGTCAGTGAACTGATGGCATTGGAGAAGATGTTGTTTCAAAACCCAGTGAGGAGTCTTTAGTTTTAACGCACGGCTGTTGCCTGCATGAAGTATAATTTAGTTTCACTTTATTAACATTAAAAATTTTCCTGACTTTGCAATTTTGTGTGGCTCTATCGCCAACTGCATGTGTGTAAGTGAATTATTGCAATCGTTAAAACTGCGATTGCATATCTTTTAATGCATCGCTTGTTTTGTGTTGTTTTTACTCAGTATCGTCGTTTTTTCGATGTGTATTACTGACTTTTATCAATGAATGCAAATGCGTTTTTTATATCAAAAACATCTCTTCATTTTTTTGAAAAACTGACAAAACTTTGTCTAGTTCAGTGTCGCGCTTGGTGTTGGTGCAGTCTTAACTTTTGCAAATCTCCAGCTTCAGCAACGCAGTCATCAGATAATGCCGGGCGAAAAACTTTAACTTCGCTTCAACTTGACCGAAATCTGGACACAGTAGGCAACCTTATCAAAACGGCGACAGAAGCAGAAGAAGAACGGCAACGAGCATTCGAACACAAACACTCTAAAATACAGGTTAGCTGCCTGGCAACTGATATATTTGGAGTGTTGTAGATCTTTACACTTTTTTGAAGTCGGGGTTAATGATACTCTTTAGCTTAATGTGCTTAGCCTGAGTTATCATCAAAATTAAATTTTTAAAGTTAGTAGCTTTGTTTCAGCCTGTATTTGAGCAGTGGCATTTACTAATAAAGTATTTTATTTTTGCTGTTGCACCGCTAAAAATTCAAGGTTTAAATTCTGTTCTACGTGGAACGCTTCGGACTTGGTTAGGAAAACATCCTTTCGGGCATATCATGGGTAACTGCAACATAAACTTCGACATTTGTTTTTTTCGTTGAACGATAGCTAAGAGTGCTGGCAGCAAGTTACTTTGTGTTACATGCCTTCGACAGCATCACTTGTACGTTGAAAGGCTCGTGCTCCGAAAATTGTTGATATTTCTTGGACAACCAAAATGCCCCAAAGTCATGTCACTGCAATCATGGGCGCAATTTTGTTGTAAAATGTGGGGGGGACAGCTTGATGTAAAACCAATATAGTCATCGGGCCGATGCGGAAGTGAAGTTTTGTAAATACAAATTCCCAATCTTGTTTTTTAGAGGTGTTTT
>JGI24021J15306_10000079_pt1 | contig 43710 bp, 32 predicted proteins | sample Ectturendosymbi1_FD_15306 | JGI IMG/M metagenome (IMG submission 15306)
GCTGATAACAAAATATAATCACCAGAAGAGCTTGTTCATCTGTTTGTTTGATTTGAAACCTGGTGGCAAACGCTACGAAACAACATGAGTAGCAAAAAGAACAGCATTTTTTGAAATCTAGAATGTCCTCCGAGGATGTTAAAAAATGCCAAAATGTCCTCGTTTGCCATTCGAATGTTTTCTTGAATATAAGCTACTGTTTCTCAGCATGATTTTTTAGTGGCTGTGTGGGGCTGTATTCAGGAAACTACGCCAGTGTGCTGCTTACTGAAAACTGTGTCCTCATGTCAGGTGATGAAAAACTCTATTTGTCACTGGACAACACAATTTTTGGTGTTCTAGCTTTCAGAACTGATTTAGACTAAATTTGGGGTGCTGATTCCAAAACTCATACTCATTTTTTGTATCAGGTGAACTTTTAAAGTTTTTTAAATTTTGTTTTTTGCAATGGTCCTTGTGAAAGACTTCACCTTTCTTTATGATTTCCCTATGACATCACAAATTTCAATTTATATGCTGTTTGTTGGGTATGTTAAAGTCAATTGATTGTTTGTGACATCATAAATACCATTTGTGTGCTCCACCTAACAACTGATTGCTTGCAGATTTTATCTTTTACTCCCGAGTAGAATGTTTTAAGCTAGTTGCCTGCTTGGGTTTTTGAGGTTTGCTGGCAGAGACGTAGCGGTGTATGGTGTGCGTTCAGTGTTGAAGTCAGCCCCGCAACCAAGATGGGGGCAACCGGGCAATTTCTCACCCCAAAATTTTGAAAAGCATGTTTAGTTGTTAGGTAAAACAACAATTTCCAATCATCTTGCCCTCCCCCGAAAATAGTGCAATAACAAGTTGAAATCATTTTCTCCACCGAAAATATCAGTTGGCTGCGGTCCTGGTTGAAATGAAGAAGATTTGCAGTGACGTTACGGGTTGGATTACAGTTGTGAAACTACATTTCATCTACGATTCTGTAGGTTTTGTAAGAATCTTGGCTAAGGATAAATGATCGAAAAGGCGTTATTTGAATGAATCAAACATTTTCTGCTACATTTGTGGTGAATATGCACTAAAGCATAACAGGAAAGCAATCACCACTTTTTGTAAAGCGTGCTGACTTCGCCTACTTTACAGCGATTCTAGGTGATCAAGACAAGTCTTGGGCACCGCACATTGTATGTAACCTTGCGTATAACATTTACGCCAATGGATAAACAACACCAGAAAAAACCTAGGGTTTGCTGTTGCAATGGTCTAGCGTGAACCGAAAGATAACTGCAACGACTGCTGCTTTTGTGCAGTGAAAAGTAAAGACATAAATAGGAAGAATAAGAACTCTATAAGAGATCCAGCTTAGACTCGGCGAGATCCGGGAAGTGAAGAACTCGCTGTAGCTGTGTTTGAAGACTTGCCACAAGTGGATTCTTTTCCAGTGAGTGTTTCAATCGGTAGTGATACCACCTTTGCAGACAACGACCTCCCCTCATCTTTTTTTACATCCACAGCCATTCCCAGGGAAAGTTTAATGACTTAGCAAGATATCTGAATTTTTCTGAAAAGTTTTCTGAGGTACTTGCTTCAATGCTCAAAGAAAAAAATCTTCTACAACCAGGTAGTCTCACCACCTTTTACTGGAAATGTCATCCTGAATTCATGCCATGTTTCACTCAAGAAAATGATGTTGCGTACTGGAACAATGTTGAAGGCCTTCTAAGGAAGATCGGTGCTGCAGAATTAGATCCTAAAGTTTGGAGACTTTTTAATGATAGCTTGAAACGAAGTTTGAAATGTGTTCTTCTGCGCGATGGTAACACTTTTGGACTTTGGCATTTAAAACTCATTTTTATCCAGTGGGCAGATCATAGCAGGAAAATAAAGCTGATAGAGAAAAACTGACTGCATTTTTTAAATCAGCGACCCCAAAATTAGGTAAAATCAATTGAAACATCGATGTCACCAAAAAATTTGCGTTTGTTGGCCAGTGAATTGGTCGTATTTTTTCCACCGCCTTGTTCCATTATCTCTTCTTCCCAGAAGGTTTTACGCGGAACCAATCTAACGTGCTTGTCAGCAGTAACAAGATGTTTTAATTTTGCTGCTAACTTTTCAGTGCAATTCACTATCTTTGTGTTCGTTACTCTTTATTTTGCGCGAAGGGCAACTGCAACGCAGGAAGTTGTCAAAACACATAGAAAGAAGTTGGTGTCGTTTATGAAAACAACAAAAATACGAGCATTGCGAAAAATCGATCCTTTTTCAAGTACGTGGCAACAAATACACCACGCACATATATCCCGGTGAAAGGGTGAGATCAGGTTTTCTCACGTTATATCTGTGCTTGCTAATTTGCTTCTATAAGATGAAAAAGACAAAGAACAGACTGTCCAGATCACTGCACATACCACGAGGACACTGCAGATCAAACGAATGGAAGCGCTTGTCAGCGGATGAGCATTCTACATTCTGGAACAATGCACTTGCCTGGTGCAGCAACGAAGCCATCTGCGATGTTGTCGGGTCTGACAGAGTTTTCATGACGAGTTCTCGCATTGTTATAGATGCTTCAGCGCTCTGTTTTTGTAAAAATGAAACGAAAGGACTTTAAAACACACCAACCAGGAGTCACGCGCTTTGACATAACGGCGTTTGAGTATGCAAATTGTTATTCGCTATACAAAAAACTCATTACAGTTCAACTTATGCCTCCGCGCAATGAATGCTCCAACTTTCGAAAATGTAGCCTGTATCGATTAAAATGCATTTTTAGGTGTCTCAAGAACGCATTTCATGTACTTCTGCAACAGACGGTCGAAACATTAGCGGAGTATATGCTGTGGGCGTATCCACGACTCGAAAAACATGTTTGATGCATAAAATTTCTAGCAACGCAAATGTATTTGACACGACTTACACCCAAGATCTTTCACATTTTGGTGATCTTTACACGAGACTGCAGACAGTAAAAGGCTAGTTTTAAGTTTTGGCTGACAGCAATTTCGTACAAAATACAATTGTCTTGACGTCACGTTCTTTGGTGAGCAATGCAGCTCCGATATTCTTCCTGGCGCTGCATCACTTTTCAATTCAAAAATTTGAAATTTTTGTTCACTTTAAAGCTTTTCAGGGTGCTGATTGCGCCAGATTGTCAGCCTTTTTTAGTATCCGCGACATTTCGTGAAAAAATAAATACATGGTATATTTCCGGGGTACGGGGGGCATCATGACGTAGCAGAATATTTAAATCATCCTGTGGACCAAAGCTGGGTAACATGCTTGACCGCTTACGAGAAAATCTAAAAATTTAGACTAACTGCGCGTTCTACTGCAAAATGCCGGAAACACGCCTCGCCAAAGCCGCGACCCGCATAATGATATCCGATCTGCGCCCCACACGCTGCATAGCTCTACACTGCAACTCAGACCTTCATTCTTTGACAAGCGCACGCCATAGATTTTGGCGTTGTACGTGTAAGACTTGCTTGAAAGAACAAGCGGCCTAAACGTGTCTGCACAGAGAGCGAAGCAACTCCAGTGGTTGGCACCATCACCATAGGCAGACGTACGGCACCGGATTCTCAGAGCAACTGAATCCAGCAGAAGCTGAGCTTATATTGACGACACCAGTCAATAGAAAACTGCGTCAGTGTAGTAAAGTAGTAAACGCCGGTACCCACCTGATACAGAGCAAGGTGGGCGGCAGCAGTTTGCGGATCACATTGAGCAAAACACTCGATCATTTCAAACGACGCTTTGCTGATGACATCAACAGCCTGAACTTGCAGCGACATAGTCAGGCACTGGGCAAGAATCTCCGTTGAATGAGCTAAAAGCCTTAGAAGCAAAAAAGGTTTAGTTGGTACTTGAATATTTTTAGTTCAAAACAGTTCGCCGGCGTAACACAGGACAACTTTGGATGCAGATAAAAATATTCATTGAACATCCATCAACAGCAAACCACTGCTGCAGCAGAAGTAGCAACCAATGAGCTTACAAGCAGCAGCACAGTCCAGTAAATTTTCCATGTGGATGAAAACAAAGATTTGAAAAAATAGACCACAACATATTAGGACGATACGTTGAAAAAAAAGTAATTATCCGTTATTATACAATCTCAACATGTTTTGTTCCATGCAGTTCTATTTTTTTACAATCAAATCGCGTTTATATACTTTTTTTCATAAATGTAAAAACCGAATCATCGGCACAAATCTTTTTCTTAGTGTATGAAATGTATCGCACGCAAGGCTACATCTTCGAGGACTTTCCGTGGGAATTCATTCTGAATCCTTCACACAAAGTTCAGTCCAGCGAACTACAGCTGCATTTTATGAAATACATCAAACACGAGTGAGGTTTGGAATAGTTACAGATGTATTAAAACATCTCTGTTATTTTGTTTCTGAATAACAACATGACTTCAAAAGTGACCCAAAAGACAATACCTTGCAATTCTTGCGGAGTTATGTGTAGAACAGCAGGCGCGTGAAAACCGCCAACTTTAACTAACATAGATAGCTAAGGTACAATTTAAAAAATCATAAAGCCGGAGGTCGAAAATTCTCAGACCATTCTTTTAATGATACTTACCGTTTACAAAAACAAAAAAATTGTTGAAACAAGAGATCTGTAAATGACCTTTGCCTTGTTGTATCTTTCGTTTTTCTGTATTTCTGCTGGAATGTTGTGCAACTTTGTTTTAGGAAACCAATGTAGCTTTTATANTATGCATGATTGGATACGGTACCGAAACTTAAAATGGGTTTCGCATAAGTTTAAAAAGAACAGGAACACAAATTTTTTAAAATCAGTTTCTTTCTTGCAAATGTTTTGAAAACACACCTGTCAATCAAAAAATTTTGTACAGACATCTCAAAAAATAATTTTGTGGACGGCGATGATGTGGTGTTGAAGCATAACATGCTATGAAAAACGTAGGCCACCACATACCATCAAGTCGAACTCACCAACCTGTTCGAAAAGTTTACTTCTCTGACCAATTTCTTAGCTTCGTCTAGCATTCTCAGCTCGTGCTTGGAGAGCGACTTGTCATCAAACTCGTCATCGAGTTTCTCTGAAATAGAAATAAAAAAACGTCGTAAAAGCTGCCGTGAAATACACTCCGGGCGGAAACTCTTCGTAGGAACTGACCTTCTGATTGGATGAGCAGTTCTTCATTCACATACTCGTTGACAGCCCACTGGTAACCCGGATGGTCAGGGTGGGTTTTCTCAGCAAGAAGACGAAGACCACGTCCGTATAAGCACAGCCACCTGCATCTGAACGAACGTGCAAGATTTTACACAGATAACTTTGTTGTGGCTACAAGCGTCTTCAGATGATTTATCGAAAGCAATTTCGACTGATTTGGAAAGATCCAACAAAAATCCAGGCCTATAGATCGGTTATTTTGAACCAAACCCACAATTTCACCACAACGCAACGCTTTTTTGAGTTAAACTACTATGTCCACAAGACTGTTATGCTGTATCATACACGAGCGTCGAAAACATTTAGGGAATTTTAACAAAACGACTTTTTAACCACGTGATTATAGAGTTCTACAGGTGTTGGGTTAACGAATCACATCCCGCGCAGTATTTGCTGACTGCTATCTTCGTTCGCCGCCGTTTCTGGTCCTTACACAGTATTTGCTGAACTTACCAAGACTGGATTCATGCATTCCAACCAAAAACCAGTCATCAGAGAAGTTTTACAGTTCGACAAGGTTCACACTTCGAGCAACATTTTCAAGCGGTTCGATTCCGATCATACGTCACGCGCGCAGTCGACCAACCTCATCTCATGCACGGCCGGTAAGCTGTCGCGCATCATGTTCAACGTCGAGAAAACTTTATGAACAAAAGCATGTTTTTCCGAATTCCATTCTTCTTCCCCGTCATCCGTGTTTTCCGACTTGCCAATGTAGACTTCTACCATTCTTTGAAGGGGGTCTGTACAAGCGGCAAGTTTGAGAGGTCAGTGCGGTTCTGACGTCTTGCACAATTAGAGCAATTTATTTTTCTGACAAATATCAGAAGCGCGATGTTACAAGAAAGTTCGATAAAAACAGGACATCACTGCTAGCAACGCATCAGTGTCAAATCAAAAGCGACAAACAATGCAAGTGTACAGTTTTCAACAACGAGCGTGACTTTGTGTTTGAACTTTATTTCATTAGAAAGTTGACTCAGGCCTTGGCGCCAAGATCAGTCACGGGCACCTTTCATCGCTTCGGCTGCTTCTGCGTTTCTTTCGTCTTCAGATGATTTCTCGAACGCTTCCAGGTAGAAGTAAGCGAGATGCATTTGAAGATCGTGCAGCTCGCGGTTGACAGGGAGGCTCACTGACCTGTCGCTTTCCATCTGGATGGCATCGCTGAAGCGGAGAAATCGAAATTTGCAGAGCAGCAAAGTACAGTAAACTCAGTTGTACACAAACCGCTGCTAGTTATCAAATAACTTCGTCCGAACGGTTCCGTTTTGTTGTTTTTGAAGCAGCAGAAGCTCTAGTCTATTCAAAAGGTGGTTAGACTGAAATAACAAAAGCTTATAGGAATTTTTATGCCAATGCGAAGGAAGTAAAGATTTGGTAAAATTCTCGAGATAACCACATTTACCTTCGAAAAGTTTCGTCAACCCAGTGTGGCACGCGCTCTAAGCGAACGAGTTCAACAAACGCCTTTCGGAGTTTTTCAACATTTCTTCCTCCCACAATACCACAACCATTGCCATCGCAGCGCAGCGTGGCGTAAAATAAAGAAAAAAATACCAATTGTAACATGAAACTAGTGAATGATCGGAGCGTATAAATTGACCGGGTCTGGGCCTACAACTTTGTCCCAGTTGGGGCCAGGTCTAATGTAGCATTAACCAGTTTGGTTTCACAAAGCAGTTGCACGTACACCTGATACTTTGGAGTTATTACGTCAGAAAGCGAAACGTATATTATTTCATTATATCACTGGGCAACGAGTCACCATCACATCGATTTTTAGACAAAAATATATATAAAAATTCCAAATTCCAAGTTAAACTAACTTTTGAACGGAAAATTCGTTACAAACGGTTTGTGAAGTCTAGATCTACTTAAGTGTACAAGTATACCACATCGTGATATAAACTGAGTACAACTGCATGCTGTTCGTTTGATTTTGTTCAAGCAACATAAGAAATTACTGAAACTAATCTTTTCTCTCATAACTGTATCCGATTAACAGAGGTTTTTATTGAAAATTTATGGATAGTTTACTTTGATTCACGCCTTGATAGTCGTCAACCTCAACGTGCAGTGTTCCCTGATGCCCAGGTAGTAATTGTGAGTTTTTGTGGAGGACAATTTTGTAGGTTTGACAAATCAATTTTTCGAAGAGAATAACCAGATATCGTAGACTTTGCTCAGTGTTAAAAAAAAGCAATGGAGTATGTCAACGGATTTTCCCATGGTCCATTGAATTAATAATACTGTTTGTTATTAACCCAATCACATTCAAAACAATGAAACCTGACCACTGAGAAACGACCAGCTGAAATGAAAAACGTAGGATGAACAAACCTGAGTCTCGGTCAATGTTTAACATTGCCCCGAATAGGAAAAGGGCGGGAACAGGCGGTTCTATCCGGGAAATCAGCAATTACGCTGGAAAAGTAAACTTTTAACAAAAATCTCGTTAACAAAGAAATAAAACTGGCCAGACAGTTCTAAACAAAAGGGTGCTTACGATGAAGCAACGAAGTTCTTGTGACGAGGAAAACAAAAAGATCAAAACAGCAAACTCGTTTGACTGCACAAGCGATTCTGTCAAGCCGCACATAAAAGATACAAACAGTACAGGTCGTGTTGGACATTCTTACGGGACTATCGGATGAACTTACGTGCACAATGCCGTCAGGTTGTTCACGCTCATTTTCAAAAGATTGATTGCTTTCAACAAGTGCTGTCGTTGCTGAGTTTCTTCAGAACGCGAGAGACGGAGAAGAATGTAGGCATGTTCCTGCGAGAATTTTGTTGCATGAGTTACCGACAGGCTTGTCCATATAGGACACTTTTTTCTTTTTTTCTATCACATGCCATCCCATGGCAACTTGTGACTGTCCCATCCCCCGGCAACTTGTGACTGTCCCATCCTATGACAACTTGTGTCTATCCCATCCCATGGCAACTTGTGATTGTCCCATCCCATGGCAACTTGTGACTGTCCCATCCCATGGCAACTTGTGTCTGTCCCATCCCATGGGCTCCCGTGAAACTATAGCAATATGAAGTACATTATACCATATGCATGTCCAACCGTAGCGACAGCATCCCAAACCGCCCAATTAGGGGTCCACGGCTTTGATGGGACCCAATGAAAATTGGGTGCCACTTTTGTTGGACGTTACCTAATCAAAGGCCCTTTTTAGAGGGCCTCGCGTCGCTATGCCATGGCGCTGAATCTCTAGGTCTAATACTTCTTGTGCTTTGACCATATAATAATATTACTCAACTTCAGAATATTCCTGCTACATGTTAGAATTGCTTAGGATGGAATATAGGAAAAATTTCAAGTCTATTGTGCCATTCTATGGGATAAATCTCCAGGGATTCCCATTCCGATGCACAAGCCGCTTATCGAGAAACATGTTTTCTAGCAGCACTCACCCCCAAAAACGAGAAACGCAATTCAACAAAACTTTTCTCCTCGTAAGGCTATTCAGGTTTAGATAGTGTTTTAAAGTAGCCATATCCAACCGAAATGCCTTACTGGGACAAAAATTATCTCACTATCTTTATGATGGCCGCACATTGAATGACTTACTTTCATTTTAGTAAACCAAAGTTTAGTTTAAACTTTCTGAAAGCATTTGAACACATGCTGCAATGACAACGACTGTATGCTACTTTTAATCACTCCCAAACTGTGCTGCCATAGGCAAGTTTAGTGCTAATGGAACAACAAGGGTAGTTAGAATTCAGTTTAATGCAGCGGAACACATGAGTAGAAATCAGAAAACCAGAAATCAATTTTACACCAAGGTTTAGTGGACACGCGGAATCTACCTTTGCGTAATACACGATAAACAGGCACTAAGACCATTGCATCGAAAATGTCGAATTTACGATCATAAAAATAAACTCTGGTTGTCATTGTATTGTAAATACACAATAACGAAAAGCTTACTGGGCCGCACAAAACTTTCGAATAGCCCGCACGCAGCCCGCGGGTTGGACATAGCTGGTTTAAAGTAACTCGCAGAACGGCCACAGGAGGAACTGCAGTGCATCTTCTGAAGATGCCACAAAGGTTGCAGGATTCGATGCCTTCAAGATTCATACAGTGCTAAAGTTGTCGAGCAATTACAGAAAATAATGATTAGGGTCTTAATTGTCTTTTGGCCAAACACGATAAAAGTATGGCTTTTGCGCATGGATGACCGTAGAAAATCGTCAGGATTCTGTAATTGTGCAGTGCAAATTTGACTAAACTAAAATCCTTTACCCCAAAATTTTGATAGACATTTTTTCCAAAAATATGTAAGTGCCTAGCTGCTGTAAGATGTTTCTACTCACCGTGTGTATTTTAGCGAGGTGCCTGTGGAATCCGAGATCATGCAAGTTTTGTTCAGCTTGTTCTAGTTTTTGCAACATGGTAGAAGGGTTAGTTGTTTGATGTTGTAGACGAAGAAACATTAATCGGGCATTCAGCGTAGCCCTCATGAAACCTGAGATAGAAGATGTCAGCAATCTAAACAAGTCAAACTTTGGTTTTATCACAATATTACAACAAGCAAAAAAAGTTCACCAAATACACTAATGATGATTTAAGGAATTCCAACGCTTGCAGTGCAGACAAACAGACTTATTTGTGCACTGCTCTTCTGCCGAGCTCAAGTTGTTTAAAATATTACTAAGTGTCCCTCAATGGGTTTTAAACGAATCGTGATGCAATTTAAAAGAACCTTAACCTTTAACGGAAATTAACTTCAGTAATTTTAAACACTAGTGTTAAAACAAAAAGCAATACGTTTTTAAAGCGTGTTATTTCCTACCTATAATCGAGCTTTTAGTGGCTCTTGTATCACCAAGGACGTTGATACATTTCATTGAGCACTGGATGATTCTAGTCACGTCCAGCACATCGTCGGGGGACGGGTCTTGGTTCATCACCGCGGCATCGATCAGTAAAGAAATGTTTTCCTGCAACAGGACAACGTTGAAACAAATATGCTTTGGTGATTTTCAGGACGCGCTGTTGAACCACACTGTCGTTTGTTTTGTAAATGAATGTGCGCACGAGCGGCATTCATAAGGTTCCAACAGGATACTGCCTGGTGATAAAAAACGGCCGAGTAGGCAAAAAGTCGTGGTGATAAAAAAAACAAATCGTTCATTGGTCGAACGAAGCGATTCCATAAAAACGTTTTTGATGAAGCCCAAAAATTTGTGAAAAACTGAACTTTGAATTTCACTCCCTAAATTCATTAGCATCGTAGTTTGTAACTCAAGGCCGAAACCCGAAACAATTCAGCACCCACAGTACTCCACGAAAATGAAACTCATCGCAGTCGTTTTCACAGCAGGACAGTGCGATGTTTGCAGTAAAAGATACTGCCCTGCGTTAAATAACTTTTTTTTCAACGAAACGAGGAAACACGATACTTTCAAGAAACAACAACCAGTGTTCGCGGAAAATCAACAAACTTGTTTAATACACTGAAACGTAAAGGAATTGGTTTTTAAATATCTGAAAATAATTGCCATGTTTATCAAAATGGAAGTGCTCTCAGTGTGTCAAGTATATATTTATTACCCGACTAAAATAAAAAAAGTTCATAATCACTTTGGTTACCAGTGATACCAAGTATGTCGACCGAAAACTACCTGTTGTTTTTCAACCTATAACAGCAATAAGAACGCAAAACGAAGCCAGATTAATACAGAAATACAAAACAAAGAAACAAAACGATAGGCAGATGAAGGAATAATAATACACAAAAAAGAAGAAAATATCGACAGATTAAAAAAGACAACAAACAACAACTCAAGGCACCTGCCAGAAACTTTCATCTCCTCCAATCATCTGAGCATTTTTAAGATGCTTCAAAGCCTGACCGTCGTTACCTTCACGAATTGCGAGTTCAGCGAGACCGTGATATATATCTGCCTTCAGCGCGTTGTCTTTTTTGTAGTTTGCCACCGTCAGGGCTTCGTTCAGCAACGTACGGGCAACCTGGTAATGTCCCAACCTGAAAAGACGTTTTTAGAGATGAAAATCGCAATCCGCTTGCGGATGTCGGTACAGACTGACCAGCGCTCCTGGAGAGAAGGTAGCACTGTGTGTCGCATCAGTCTTGCCAACAACTCAGTAACGACCGCTGAGAATGTTGATATAAGTTACGCACCGTAGATACAGCACCGCTTTCAAATTCGGCCATATATAAAGAGCGGAAAACAGATCGCCAGATTCAACGAGACGCTGTCTTTAATATTTATGGCACTTTAATTACATATAATTTGTGCATTTTTTCTGAGAGCCTCATACAGTAAAAATAATTTTTATGGGGAACAACTCAAACGAATTTTGCGGTGTAGGGATTCCAAAAATGCGATGAGGCACTTTGGGTTGTAGGAACGTTTGTTTACCGCATAATTAGACAGAACGTCTCTCGCTAGCAACTAATTAAAATGGGAGATATATTTCACTCGTCATGGAAACTTTTACAATAGATTTATGTGGGACATCCATAGTCGTTCTGTGAAACTTATAAAAGAAGGTTAAAGTTTGTTTGTCGACTTAAAAAACATGTATTATGTCACCTCAATAAACAAAAAATACGGAAGCTGAATTGTACACAGTTCCACGCATAGAATTCTGGGGTTGATGTAAGACTTTCAATTATGGTTTTGATAATAATTCTTGATTGCACTGACATTTCGGTTCATCTTCGAGCACCGGACAAACTGCAACTAAGTATTTAATCACTTTCACAGCTATCAGGACATTCTGCACAAGGCAAACGCCATGAGTTCTGTTTTAGCCCTAACGCGGAAAGTGGTAGACTTCAAATTTATAACTTGGATGACGGAATAATAGCATGTTTCACCATGAGCCATCCACAATAAGGATAGAAAACATCGAGTTATTCCACACGCTACAAATTATAAATTTAATTTTAAAAATTATGACTTTGGGTCCAAACAGGCGAAATTTGAAAGCAACAGAGCAAACTGAATCAAGAAGCATACGAAATAGCACCCACGTGATCAGGTGCTTCGCCTTTTCTGTCCATATTTCACTCAAATTGACCCCTCCTACTTTTCTCCCGAGGAGAGTCACCGGACCGATGGTTTTCGATGCGGACGTTTTGTCTGTTTTTGCTGATCTCTTTTCATCAAACTGCACCAAAAGCAAATAAAGGTATTTGACAAAATTACATTTCTGCCATTGCGCAAAGTATTTACAGCAATCGAAGCACCTTTTCGGGCACTAGTCGAGTTTTTCGTATTCTTTGTTCTTCCAGTTCAGCCAGCTCTCGCTGAATTTCTTTCAACTGTAAGTCCTGGCCAAGAAAATGCCGTTAAGCAAAGAATAACAACTTGTAATTCAGCAAACTGATTGAATGTCAACATTATTCCTAAAGCAGCAGATCGCGATTTTTACAAAAGCAGCAGATCACGATTTTTACAAAAGCAGCAGATCAGCAGATTACGATTTTTACAAAAGTAAATCACGATTTTTACAAAAGCAGCAGATCACGCTCACGATTCTTACAAAAGCAGCAGATAACAAGCTATTCTCTCCGTCTACTCCCCACATTGTGGCGATTGTCAACAAAGCCTTCCAAAGCATACCAACTTTTTGTGTACATACCAGTTTATAAGCATTCCAGTTTATTATAATCAAAGAGTGTGAAGTTTCTTTTCTATTCAGGTAAGATATTCTTCACTGCAGTCGATATTTTTATCTTTTAAGATTCACACAATGCGAATAACAAAAAGTAATACTTAGATATATCAAAAAGATTCCGCGCGTAATTATGAAGCACACATCAAAATAAATGAATGGATTTTGGATTTTTCCTTGGAGTAGCTGTTTTATATTTAGAAGTAGTGTTTGGACAGTATGACACGAGAAACGAAGATGTGATTGAGTTTAAACTATGCGCGCTGATGAACGCCATTGCTATTGCAAAATATTGATGTGAACATATAATCGCTTGATTTTCTATGCAACGTTTAAATATTGCTGTTGAAAACAATGCATCGTAACGCAATAAAGAAAAGATTTTCGTAAGAGGTACTTGAGAACGTTGCTATATGTAGCAGTTCAAGTAGAATCGGCAAACAGACCATTCCTGTTTGTGATTCTGACAATTACATGCTCATAAAATGCATTGCCAATCAACTACGCCAACTAGAATATTTAAAGAAGTCAAAAACTCAGCAACCAGTTTCGGTGCAAATCTTCAAAAAAAAACAAAAGTAAAGGAGTAGTTATCGACTGTCAAAGCTTTCTTTAAGTTTGTGATTTTCTTTTTGTTTGCTGGCGACTTATGAAGCTCATCAGCCTGCAGTCGCTTAGCAACACATTTGCGTTTCAGCAGCTTCTTTTGAAAACTGACAAACACGCTCCGGCGCAAACATCTGATGAATCGCCTGCAACAACTTCTCAGGAATGTAAAGGTGAAGTGAACGAGATGACATCAGGCAGGCAGAATAGATTTTTGCAAGGATCCACTTATTGAGCGAAAGACTGCGGCGGCGCTGCGCATACTTTCAGCGGATCGATGTTTTCATCTCCGATGCTCGAAAACAACTCACCTGCCGCGACGAGACTTGCTCGGACTCGGGTAAGAAGTTGTTTCCGAGCGAAGCCTCCCATTGCTCAGCAGCGCTGACCAAGTGGAGCTCGTAACAGACTATGATCTGCGAGGCGGAAGTGAATGCGAAGTAAGAAACGAACAACGCGACACAACGCACGAACAATCTGGGAAGAAACAGCCTGCTCAGGCAACCTTAAAATGCCATACGAGTCAGGAAAACTGGGGCATAATGCAACCCATAATTTGCATACGTCTTCCTGGGACACGTGACATCCGTTATTTCCAGACCAAACTATCATTGACTTCACAACGTCTATTGTTAATCACTTTCGCAACAAAATCGTATCTGCCCAGCGAAACATACATATCATACAAATTTTACGCACTGCACCACCAAGAATGGGATTTTTTATTTGCGCGTAGAAAACGTCATATGCGTGTCAGATCCGTTTTTTCTTCACATCACGTCATGGTATAGGAAGACCCTTCACATATAAGGTATTGGTGGTCATATCTGGCCAAACAGGCTTTGCACTTAAAATCACATTGAAATATAAAGGTAGTGAAGTACCCAAAATTTATTACACATCAGGTAACCATGGGTAGTGTAGTACCGATATTTTCTATATACAGGCTTTCAGGGGCATTTTTGTAAAATAACTCTGGCACCATTCCATTTGTTTCTGAAAATCAGGAAAAGTGATGGAAGCACAGGTTTCTAACATTTTTCTAAATATAAAAATCAACAACAAAAAACCCCTAGACAGTGGGCCACCCAGGATTCACTGAGTAACTGGGAAAAATCACACAATGAGACTAGTGAGAAATGATGAAGGGTCAACTTAGTCTTGCGCAAGACGTGTCAACTACAGTAACACCACTTCACGAAGGAACACCATCTGTCAAAAAACACAAGCGTTTTTACTTGCTTCTGCGGCAAACTGGTGCAAATATAAACCACTGTAATATGCAGATGTGGCAAACACCACGCCGCAGTTCGTGCCCATCTCAGTTCAGCATCGTGTGAAACAAAACGCTGCCAGAACCACCACGATGTTTGCGGAAATGTTCCGCTTTGGTTGACGACTACTACGAGTACTCTTCATCAAACAGAGCCGTTCACGTTCAAAACATTTCTTTGTAATAAAATGGCATCGACGTTTGACTCAGCAGCACGCAGCAAAAACACTCGTAGCTAAAGAAAAAGACGTCTTTTTCACAAAATACGCGCTCTTCCAGTTTGGAACACGCACGAAATAACCACCTGTTTAATGTTTATGAGCTGAGTCCAACTTTGGCTTTGCAGAATGCAGTGAGTTATGACTGACGCAAGACTCAAGACAGGAAAAGCCAGTTGATTCAGTCCCAGTCCCCGCAAGTAATCTGAGAGTTTCTGCAAAATAATCAGGTCCTCTGGTTAAAAAATATCAGTGCGTAAACGTCCACCTTAAGGCAACGACACAGTAGCACACTGTTATTATGTTAATAATTACGTAGTGGCATGCTTTTTATAAACAATCCGTAAAAACTGTTTCAAGTCACTTTTATTCCCGCCCGGGTTTATAGAGTTTTTCTTAACTCAAATTATAGTACAAAATATACAACAAAAAGCCTATTCTTTATCATTACGTTGAGTGCGTCACCGTTGAAATGAAGAAACGCTTCACTAAGTAAGTAATAGTTAAACACACGACTGTTTACACGGAAAGGACAGTTATTTACAAGTTTTTCGTTTCTATTTCCTTCAGCACGCTCTCTAAAAAAGTGCGAGGTTGGCGCAACGGGAGAAAAGCAAACCAATATTTGCCATCATCAAGTAATTCTGAACGCCAATCAACTAAAAATATTTTGTGTGTTTTGTGCAGTGACAATTTGTACCTTGCCACAGGGCAATGTATAGGAGGACAGCGACAGAGATTTCATCAACTCACCACCAAATGATACACAGTCATTCCTGCGCAGGCTATGGTTTGCTTGCTGATTGCACAGTCGCTGGTATCGATCGTGAAAGCTTGTTTTATTTCATCTGGAGGGTCATACGTTGCCCATTCGGTTGTGGACGACGGAATCGCATCGGCCGGTCCTGCAAAGTGCAAAGGCCGTCAATCGTTCACGAAACATTTGACAATCATTACAGTCCATAAACTCAGCGTTCAGTTGAAAAATCCACACAATATCTCTAAATATAACTCGAAGAACAATTGCTTCAACATTCTTTTTCACTTTTCTCAACATTTCAAGTTTTTACAGTGTTGCTGCGCCACTAGAACACTGCATTTCAAAGAAACTTTCCATTCGTGGTTTGCGCTGGGAAACAAATGCTCATTAAAGCAAAGTCAGCAACTGCAAAACCTTAAGTTTCACCGTTCTGCACTCGGCAGCGGAGCCTGACGTCACCGTGGCCACATAGCACCACTAGCTTGCGTACACCTTCATATGCACATTAAACTGGTGCTTACTCTTTGTTGCGTGTTTTTAAAATCTGTAGTCCGTCTTTGCATACAAACAGACTTGCACGTATGTGAAATGCCAGTTTGGGAAACGCTGTTCATGCCCTTGGTCCCAAAACTGTTTTGTCAGAGGGCCACATAACCTGTTACACAACAGTCCGAGGGCCGCGGACATCTTGCGCAATGTCATTGTTTCGGGATATGTTACATTCTGCCAAATCAACAAATTCGTAAATATTATATTTTTTCATTATTGACAAAATGTCTTCGCGGGCCGGATTTGGCCCGTGGGCCTTAGTTTGGAGAAATCTGGTATAGAAAATCCACAGGCTTTCGTTGGCAACCTGTTACAGGCATCTTGTCGCGAGAGAAATTTCCGCGGCAGTGTTCTCCTGAGTAAACATTGAAGCCATGTCTCCATCGGTTAGAGAATAGTGACCAAGAACGTTTCCAGTAAGTAACATTGGTTGTAGTCGAAAATAGCTACTCAAAACATCATTTTACGTAACAAAGCCGTACCGTCAATTATAAAACCCGAATGCAAGCACAAAAGGTTTTAATTTACCGACGATTTTATAGTAAATACTAAAATTGATTTGATGCCTGGATCGAGCGCGTAATCCCATCAGAAGCTGCCTAAAGAAGGACTGGGCCAGACTCGGGCTGCTACGAAGTTAAGTACAGTACTGTAGAGTGGCTTCTACACAACCTTGGTTACATTAAACATTTTTCGTGTTATGTTTCTATGAGACACTTTGCCACAGAGACACTTCGCCTCTCCGCATTAATTTTCACAACGTTTCACCACCCAATTCTTCAACCAATCGCTGCCAAACGTATTTTTCAGTTGCAAAGCTTTGTGATGCAAAATCTTGAAGCAACAACTTTGTGGAGCTTGTTACAGTGTTGTGGTGAAATGTAGGTTTCTATGCGCCAAGTTGCTTCGTGCCTTAATCCGTTCTGCCTCTGTGCCGTGCCGCAATGTGATTGGTGATTGGATGAATAATTGTATTGCCCGAGTGCCTGTTTAAACGCTATGGCGTTGCAAAGTGTTTCAGCTTCAGCTTGCTGTTTCGCTGAGACTTCATTGTGGTGCGGTGTGTAGTTGTCTTTAACTTATCTTTTGTTGCTTGTTTTGTAGGTTCGTGTGTTGTTGATTAATTGAGCAAAACCTGAGTTAAGTTTACTTGTGACGCCAGTTCACATGTGACGTAAATTATGCTGACGCCAAACCCGGATGCACCTACAATGGTGTGCACTTTGATAAAGGGGTACAACATGAAAATATAATATCAGCGCAACATGATTCAGACTGCCACTAAAAGATCACAGCCATCTCTCCTCTTTATTCAATTAAATTCACATTACATTTTCACTGCCTGTATGGGTATGGTTTGATTTATGAGGTTTGAACCACGACAGTGTCGTAACAAATATCGAGCTACTTGACAATATTTACGAGATGTAAGTACAAGAAAGAACTCAGGTAGGTGCTTAAAATACCGCTAAGTTCACAATCCTTGTTCGGTAAACCTGACAGTGTCCATACAGGACACCTCAACGTCGACCCAACGGGCAAATATTCTTTTACACGAGCAGTCTTCCCTACTTTTCATCATTTTAATGTGTTTACTCGGTGACGCAGCGTCGTCAGAAAGGTAAACAGAACAGCGGACAGATGTCGGTACCTGAAGAAAAAACGGAAACAAGGAAGAACTCGGTGTGTAACTAGAGCAGCCGACTGTGAATTTCGAAAATAGAATTTTTATGGAGTCTTTTCGTTAGAAAGTGTATTTTTTGTTTGATGGAAGAGGAGGAAAAAAGCATGTAGTACAACGAATGACAGCGGACAGCCGGACACACTACACTGGCAAGCAAACTGCTCTGCTACCTTTACGCTTTATTTTTTGTTTTGAAGTAGTATTTCCTGGCGGTGGTGACTTTTTCTTTCCGCCGGATGTTTTCCTCGATTCCTCAGAAGTTTCCTGCTTTGGAAGATTCTTTGCTACAACTGCGGCTGACGTCACCGCTATTTTCCACAACCTGCCATGCCAATCACGTGACTATGACGGAGACAAAAAGTGGCGGCTGACAACACATCTACTGTGCAGTAGTGCGAAAAAGCGGTATTTATCACAGTATCTTGAACAATAGCTCATAAAGACTTTTTCCGAAAGTAACACGCGCTTTCGTGGAGTTGATGGGATTTGAAGTTTACAACGCTCAAGGAGAAACGATGAAAGCAAATCTGCGTGCCAAATGATTTGCAAAACGTTTTTAACAAATAACTGACACGGAACAATTCAAGTGCATCATTGTGCCACAACCGCTTGATGAAGACTGATTGCAACACAGTTCTTACGGTTGTCAAGACAACAATGATATTTCTAACAAACTTTAACTGATTATTAACCATAGTGACACTAAACTGCTTGAAGCTATTATAAAAACAGCAGCTACACGAGCAATAGAGTGACAAAACTCACCTCATGACGAATCCGTACGCGAGAATACAAAACGTTTGGTGATCCGCGGAACCTTGTCCACTGATAGTTGCCATCATCACGTGACTACGGATCAAGCCTGTTAACACCAATTAGAGAAAAATTAGTTTCATGCGACAACCTGTGCAACGTTGCTCACAGCGGTTGAAACCAAGCAATTTCGGGTGACTCCATTCTTGCTTGACGGGAACGGTAGTACTGTAGCAAATTTTTAGTTATGTTTTGCGTGCTGTGAGTTCTTACTATAAAAATTTTCTTACTGTGAACCTACGTGAAATTCGTATAACTTTATATATAAATAGGGTGAGAATAAATCGCGCGATATTGACATATTAACAGAGAAGAACTTATGATTGGGGTAGAAAAGTAGCAGCAAGTGTGTACAAATAGATAGGAGGCGACCGGCGCGGATACCTTCCAGTTGTCTCGTGCTTTTCAAGTCGCTCATTTGTACTGGAACTTGGGGTGCCTCAATTCCAATGACGACCTCGCGCTCCACAGGAACGTGGGAATTACTCTCCTCAACTTTTTCCTGTCTGTCTTTTTTCTGCAAAAACGTTTCTGACATTTGTTGAAAATTGTCAAACACTTCAAATTGAAAAATGCACTACTCAATTAGCAACACTGCTTTTCGGGTTTAAGTCAATCTCTAGCAGTCTTTTAAACATTGAATAAGTTTTGCTAAACAGCGAATGAAAATCAGTGGGTTGCAATTCGATTGCCACGTGATAGGAAAGAGTACAAGTAGCCAGGGAGGATACGTGCGAAAAGCAAAAAGCAGAACCTTCCGCTTGAATGTGAAGCAATCCTAATAATATGGATACATTGCATTGTTTTCGCACAAGTTTGCAGCTACTGTACTGACACCAGTAATTTTTCCAAAGAAAAATTTGTCTCATTCTCCACTAAAAACGCGCTGGGCGGTTTTCTTTCCGTCATATTAGCATGAATTTAATATTAGCATTGGCAAACCCATGCCGAAAACATACACAACATACGAGTGTATTGCCTCCTGTATTCTCGCAAATTCTTACAAAAGTGAAGTTTTAAGACTCGCTCGCCCAGATGGAACTGATCGCAACCGCGGCAGAGGTGACACGCACGCACCTCACTTGCCCGCTTTGGCTCATCGTCCATTGGTTTGTCGGCTTGCTTTGATTGGCTCCTGCTCGCCTCTCGACCGCGTGACGCTACTTTGGCTGCTTTGGCTTTCTTGCCTTTTGTTTTCACAACTTTTTTGTCGTCCGGCTCGTCAACATCTTCGAACTTCATTTTCAGCAAAATGTCGCACGCCCACTGGATCGTGTTTATGGTCTCTGCGTTTGAAAAATAAGACCACGTTGATGTTTACAACGATTTAAGACATTCAGTTCACAAACTCCAGCTGTGTTCACCTTCAATTGGAAACTCGTTGCTGTACATCCAACTGCCAAGTTCTAGGAGGTATTCAAACTTCTGCCAGGAGGTTTCGTCTGAGTACAAGGCTTCTATGGATCGCTGGAAGGCTGTGAGTTGCTCCAAAACCTCACACGAGCATAGAGCGACTCTGTGCCACATGTGAGACACGTAACTCTCCGATTCATCCTGCACGGAAATGGCGTCATTTGAAATCCAGCAGATACCGGAGCTTAACACGATTTTAAGTTTTTTCGTCGACCTTGACAAAGGTTTTTCGACAAACGACGACACTATGTCGGGAAATCCAGCCCGACCATTCATTCATTACGAGAAGCTAAGGCACTAAACGGAAATGCAAGCACCCGTCATATTTTACGCGACAAAATAGAGATTTAAAATGCTATTATATAGTTTTCAATTTTGTTAGTTTTGACCTGATTCTCAATCCTCCTCTTTGGCCAACTCGACAACCCTCTAAGAGACCTGGGTTTAGTTTAATTATATAATCGATTTTTGTATTCCTTTTTTTGTGTCACGAATGGTTAGCGGCGCCCACCTCCTCTTGTTTGCATCGGGGGCTACGAGGCTGGAGAGGGTGTAAACACCGTTTTTCAAGACTTCAGTGACCCTACATGGAATCGAACCCAGCCTACCAGCTTCGGTGGCGCTTGCTCAACCACTGTTACAAAACAGTGCAGTTATCAGCATCTGTTGCTATCAGGTTTTCAGCTCAACTTGGTACACAGCTTTATGCTTCAACCGGGCAGTGTGCGCGATAATGCCTTTGGAACAAAACTGGAACAAATGCTTTGCTGCGTTACCAGGTGAAAAACCGCATGACGTCACGCATACCAAGCGAACAAGCAGCTGTAGAAAAAAAACAAGCAGTTTTAAACTTTAAATATTCAGCAGCATTGATACGAAAAAAACAAATGATGGGTTAAGTTCAGAGCTGCTACAGCAGATGTCACTTAATGCAGCGGAACTTGAAAACGTAATTGCGTTAAACCTACTCGAAATTTGGCAATATCCATCTGAACATCTTTGCCAAGTTTCGCTTTGACTATAATTCGATGCTTGAACAACAGAAGTCTGTGCTTCGTGCGAGGCATGTGATGAAGTGCTCTGTCCATCACCACCAAACCTTCCTCCCATTCATCCTACAAACACCACGTATGGGTCGGAACATCGTCGACGTCGTTGCTGAAGGCAGCAACTCATTGCACAAAAGTATAACGAACCATTTCAATTTGTTTGAAACTTTGCCCCGCACCCCAATCAAGCGAATACAACAAACATGTGACAAAAACTGATCATAGACATAGAACCATTGGAAATATTTCAAATGACACGATTAACTATTTTAGTAAACCATTTTGTTTCAGCCAAGGACACAAGGAAATTCCCCACATTTGCAAACAAGTAAATGTGCGTGGGTTTTAGTCAGTGGTTCTTAACCTGGCGCCCATGAACCCGTAAGGGGTCCATGTGTTTTAGGGGGTCCGTGAAACGAAATCCAATGAAGAAAATCCGCTAGTTTTTTTCCTCCCAGTTGGACTGTCATTCAACTTAATCGTACCACAACTGTAGCCTGACATGTTCATGTTGCAAGTCGACCGACCTGCACTGTGTTTATTTGATTTTGGTGACGGCAATTGGCGGTAGGCGTAAAATTTACTTCCTGCCGGAGCGGTTGACGTGCTCATGCTAACAAGCGACGAAATTAATTTCTCAATAATCGAAAAAGGTTGACAAAACGAAGGGGCCCGCCGCGGCTTTGTGTGCAGTGGAAAGGGTTCGCAGCGACAAAAAAGTTCAAGAACCACTGGTTTAAGTGAGCCAAAGCAACAAATAAGAAAAACATGCAGCGCAGATTAAGTCAACAAAAACCAAGTGCGGCCCACACAAAACATTGATGCCGAGTTGCGAAATATGGTGGGTGGGTCAAGAGAAAAACCATGTTTGCAGTTTGAAAGAACAAAGCTAATAACGACATTTAGCCCAGCAGCTTGGAGACAGTTGCCGCAGACCGGCACTTACTTTGTCGGCGTAAGTTTGAAACAACACTCCATACATCGCGGCTCTTAAAGTTCTGTCATCAGCAGGGTCTCCCAAAGATTCTCCCACGCCAGCTCGTTGGGCATCACTTTGTTTTTCTTCCTCTTTTTCAACCAATTTTACTTCACTTTTTTTTGGAATTGCATCCTGCAACAATATCCTTCAGTTCAAAGCAAAATTGATTGCTTTTCAGACTTTTAAAGGAGGCTCATGCCAAAACTTTAACATTTTCACCAGATTTTCGACTCAATGACCAGGTTGAAACAGATCATATCTCTCCTCATTTAATCAACCCTTGACGCGTGGAGCCATATCTATTTTTTTCAGTGAAACAATTTTCAAAATCTGTTGCAGACTTTGGGCGACGAGAAAGCACAACGTTAAGTCCTGCACATGAAAGCGTAACTCATAATTTTCTTTTGCATCAATGCACGAGAATAACTTTGCAAGTCTCAACCACTATCTGGGCAAGGAAGATAACTTAATCTTCCAGCAGACTTTTGGCCGCTTTCCGGAACTGTCTTTTAAAAATAGTACTAACACATCTGTCTGTTTGAAAGTACAGACACAATGAGTGTTACACACGCTTGCCGAACGAAAGCCCAATTCATGTGTTGGTGAAACCAGACAGAACCTTAAAATGTGATCATGAAACAAGCTGGCGATAAACTGACATCAAATTTTTTTCAAAGTACAACTGTATGTCGAAGTATTACCTGCAATTATCAAGCTGGTTTTTTTTTTTTTCAAAATTTTTTCAAGAGACGATTTTCAAATACTACGGAAAAAATTGTTTGTGTAACTGTAATCACTACAGAACCTGGACACGCCATTGAATATTTTGAATCGCCTCAAATAAGAATTCAATCATTACCTGTCCCTCAGGAATGCGCAAACGAGGAAACAACCAGACAATCTGAGCTTATTGCTGGTTCAAATAATAGTGACTAAGAAACAAACATTGCAATTTTTAGATTTCTTAAGTCACTTTGCAAACAGACTTGCCCAGTTTCTTCGATATCAGGTAAATCAAGGGTATAGGTTTCGCCGATAACAGAAGTTATCCCAAAACATCGGTGGGATTTGCAGAATCAAGCGCTAGAACCAAAAAAAAACTAATAGGAAGAAAGAAAAGAACAAATTTTAAAGAAAAAATAATGGAGCACAAGTTCTGTGCGACTCCAGGTTTCTTCTCATGACGAGTTTCGGCCCCGAGCTCCATCACCAAATTTTATTTCCAACTAAAGAGACAAACCACAACTGTTAGTCATATCTGAAACGAAACTTTGAAAATCACCTAGGGGCGGGTATCGCAGCATATGATCGCATTTTCCTTGCTCAGCAAATGTTTTTCATCAGAAGTTTTTTATTTCCCTTACCTCGCTTTCATCTGAACTCTGCACTGTTGAAGCTGTGGTGAGAATACAGTGGAGGAGGATTTCAAGAGGCTGACGAAGCAATTCACGCTCCACCGGGGAAGGTATGAGGGGCAGGGCAGCGTTCCACCACTTCCTGCATGAACTCATGACCAGCGCAAAGTTACGGGCTCTCTCAGCAAATTTCACACTGAAAGAAACAAAAAATAAATCAAACTTTTCCAAAAGTTAATTTACGTCGTTCCTTAAAGTTTTCTGCATCACGACAAGAAAACTGATGCAGCTGTGATGGGTTTTTCTTCAGCGAAGCAAAAAAGGCAATTTACTGACTGCCACGCATTCTTTGGTTATGACGACGGTAGCGCAAGATTATCTCATGATACATAAAAAGACGCTCAAAGATAACAAAAAGCAAGTTAATGTCGCAGCTTGGAAGTCCGCACCTTGCTTCAAGTTGACAACAGTGGATTCGCCACGCGTAACTTAACATTTAATGCGCGGAGAGCAGTTCTTAAGAGAAAGCATGATATTTGGATTTCGTCAGGATAATGACGTAATCAAGAATAGCATCACGCTCCTATCGACAAACGCTTTTTGTTTTAACCCACCTGTCAACAAAGCTTTGCATGGCTTGCCGTCGCGCTGGTGGGTTTGCTGCGCAAGTGTCCATGAGGCTTTCTCCAAGAATGCAAGAAGCGTAGGAAAGCATTTCCAAGGCAACCAGCTGCTTGTGTCTGCAATAAAAACGAGCAGCGTCTCAATTCAGCGAAAAACACTTTCAACGAGAAGATGAAACACGGTTACTCATGAAAATTTTTCTCTACAGCAAATTGCGCCGTTAGACAGAAACAAATATTTTTGAAGGCAGAGAAGATTCACGAAATGCCCGCAACTTTCTGTCACACATGCAAATTGTGCGGGTGCTTGTTCAGCTCGCAAGCTTTTTTATCTTTAGCTGAATGCTACGACATTTAACTCTCAAGTCCAAGTCTTTTTATTTATTCGATACCCAAAATGTAAAAGTGGTATGTTAATGATGTTTTTGAGAAACTTGTCTGACGCAATCGCGAAAGCAATGAAAATCATTCCTACCGACAACAATAGTAAAATTAAGCTTCCAATAGTCGATATTTCCTGAATATAAGTTTTTCTCCAAAAGTAACTTGGACACAAACATATTTATTAGAACCATGGTTTTAATTCAATGGCACGACCTGGTTTTACGCTTGACGGCGCTCATAAGACACCAATCTACAAAACATACACATAAGCTGATCCAACACAACAGGAAGAGGTTAAAATGTATCATGATGCAAAAATGATGGCGGTCTGCCTTGCTGTGCATTTCGTTAATCTTTGTTCGCTGAGTCTAACTTTGGCCAGTTGGGCTCAACGGAGTCCCTTCTGTAAGTCCAACATGACTGTGAAGTTTTTCGAGCTACTACATGCTGGTTTACTTAAACTGTGCCGACATGCCAATACGATATCGCTTCTTTTGTTAATACTTTTGCAATGGTCGGCTAGACAAATTTGTCATTTTCCGCAAGGTACAGGTCATATTTTTGTGAAGCACATTTCTACGCTTGCGCTTTATTGCAAACCCTTGATGTCTGCTAAGAAGAAATATCGCCAGGATAGAAATCGCAATTTCAAGCACTTTTAGGTGACTTCGGTGGTTGGAAAAATAAATTAGGTTTGGCCTGACCAGCCGCAGCACAGGGTGCTGGTGTGACGTTACAGGAAAGACCGCAGTGGATCTTTAACTAGCAATTTAACTGTTTCAGAACTTCTGTGTCGTTCGTAACCATAATCGAAGCAGAGCTTTAGATAAAAACGACAAGCAAACAGCGTTTTTTTTCTGGTTGGGATAAAGCGCGCTACATCTCCTGTGAGGTGTGAACGAGGTAACTCCATGAAAAAAACAATGGCTACGATTACTGCAATGCTAGTTCAGGGAAAAGCAACTTACTGTTCTGCAGGTTTGGTTGTCTTCGGAGTCTTTTTCTTTACTGCTGAGGACTCGAGACGAAGGGCGTTATTCGAGCAACGGTTCACCATCGCATGATTCTTCTGCGATCGAGCAAGCTGGGCCATCCTCGACCAGACCTCGAGCTCAACACGTGCATCGTCCCATCTGCAATCGTCCACAAGATCGCACACCTGCAAGCGAACAAGGCAATGTTAAGGTTGCCAAGTTAATAAAATGCACGTTGTGAGTGTCTTTCAGCAGCAACAGTTAGTCCGAGACAAAGTTGGAGCACACTACCGCGTATCAGTTCAATCGCGCAGCAAAAGCAGCTACACAAGCGTTTCGTCAACTGACCTCGGAAAGATCTGGAACAGTGAATTCCATGAGGTCATTTCGGTTCAAAGTCAGCATCTCCACAATGACAAGAACCTTCGACATGTCGCGCTGATCCGGGAATTTCTGAACAAGCACAAACACCGCCAATGGCGTCGATATCAACTGTTACACAAGGCGACTGTTCATTTTGATGAGCAAGATTTCATTGGCATTTGCTGGAATATCAGAACAAATTTAGCTGGCAGGCATATGCAACATATCACCATCCAGCCTAGTGCGCTGTGCAATGGCAGTCATTCCTGACTGTAAAGGAAAGTTCCGTAATTTGTCAATTTTATAGAGGTAGTCGCATTAGCGAGGGGCGTAACGAGGGGGTAAGGGGGTACAATGCCCTGGGAGCCGAATCAATGGGGTCGCCGGAAAACTCCCGACAATGTCGGAAGTACTTTTTTCAATACAGTACATTTGCTTCCGAAAGACCTTAGGTACGAACATGGGGACGCCAACTTGCTTCTTGCCCCGGGCGCCATTTAACCTCGGTACGCCCCTGGCATTAGCAGGTGCCTCGAAAGCTGATGAACACACTCGCTATATTTAATTAGGCCGATGAGAAAAACTGTATATATTCTGCTATTTCTAATGTATAGAAAAATGCATTAATCCAAAATATTCGAGTTTGACAGTCAATTGGTATACCTCGTTATCGACACCGTAAATTGGAGCAATCTGCTGCTGTAGCAACTGCTTCGTTTTCACCCAAGTTGAAAGCAACTGATGACGCACAGTGGTTGGGATGCGGTCGTTGGGGATGGCTCCGTTCGTCGCAGCCAATCCAAACTCGCAGACCTTGAAGACAAGAGCGACATGTCTTGGTAGAGAACGACCATTTTACGCTTTACTTGCGCACGATTGAGGACGATGCAACTGCTATTGCTCAATGGTTTGGTAGACGTACATTTTGCACACCTCATTAACAGAGACAAACTTCATGAGGAGTGAGAATAGGGTTAGGATTGTTTACACTTAACCAGAGTTTAAAGAACAAGTCAAAAAGTATCGACGACTATATTCAGGTTTATTTGAATAAGATGACGCAAAGTGTAACCTTACGTAGAAACGTATACTGTAAGTGTACTGGTAAGGTTCCACTGAGTTTGAAGCGACATCCCGTTGTTTGGTAGACAACAGTTGCTACCAAGTAAAAAGGCATTTCAATTTTTTATATCAGTTGTGCCTAGCTTAAAATGTTGTAATAAGCAGATGACTGCTTACACAGCTACAAATTCGACAGCGAGTAAATTTAGAAGGTTAATTGAATAACATTACCTCAAAAGTTTCGCTTCCAACGCATTATACCAATTAATTGCATTTGGATCGTTTTTTAGTGCAAAATATTGTTGTATACGAATATAAGAAAATGTAACATCCATCCAATATCAAACGTAGAAAAGGCATTTGGGATTTACCTCCTCGTTTCTTCTCAGCTATTTGCAACTGCTACTGCTTTCAAGCAGATCTCCAAACACTAAGTGACGCGTCTTAAATGTCGTTTGACGTTCTAATGTTTGCTGTGCATTTTTTCAACAGGGTTGTGCAAGTTTCCAGTGATTCATACACTTAAGTTTGAACTTTTGCTGAACGAAAGTGTCTGCAGCAAAGCAAGCATCACATGGTACAGTGGTTCAATAAAAACTATTCCTTGTTCCACATAACTTTTTCTGAACTCATGTGTCTGGACAACTGTGCCTCCAGGTGTAGGTCGAGCAAGGGATTAATGGGATTACAATGTATTGTTGACAATAATGCGGTTACGTTGGTGAACACAAGTCAGGGGCAATTGTGACGTAAATCAACGGCTTATGTGGCGGTGGTTTTCTCTGGATTGCTTTACAAAGCAAATCTTTATGAAGAATTTTAACGTAGAATCGATAATATTCTTCTTGATGGGGATCACAGAGTAAACGCTTTTTTTTCTTACGTTTCACATAACTATCGCTTCATTGATATACTAAGATATTTGCATCGTCTGTGTCTGTGCGTGGGACAAAATACGCCGCGGTTCAGAACCATGGAAATAGTTGATCACAGTTTGCCAACATCTTCTCAATGTCAGCGGTCAGGGGTTTGTCTAAAAGGATTGAATATATCCAGTGGGTGTTCGCTGGAGCAACGGCTGAAGTAGCGTTTAATGACATTCAGTGACGATAAACAGTCTGGATTTCTTGATGACGTCTGCGTTAAAGAGTTCACTACACCCAGCGGTACATCGAGTTCCCGAGTGTATGTACTGGGTGTCAAATCTTACTCCTACTTTATGCTTTTGTGCTACTTTTATAAGCAAATGAAGTTAATCCAAATTTCGTATTTTAAACGTCAATGTTTAGTGTCAGGATAGAATCAGCTTCTAGTGACTGCAGTCAGGTGGGTCGAAATTTGAGTTTATTTAAATGGGACTGCAAATAAGAAAATGTAACAGGCATGCTAAATTTCTGAAGGTTGATGTGGTTGTCATCTTTACAAATAATGAATTGCTAAAGACGTCATTAATTTCATTTAATCATTAGCTGGTGCAAGTCACAATAGAAGGCAATTAGGTTACAGCTGTTTCATGGCATCTTTAGCACGAAGCTTTACAATAGAAACACTCTTTGTTGCGTCACCAATTCCTTTACATCTGTTCGGGGATTGAAATTTAAAACGGTGACTTCGACTGCTTTTGTTTCACGGACCTCCTATGCGGCCACTTCTAATCGTGTCCATCTTTTAAAAGTTTCAAACAACTCAAATTCTCACCACAGTGGTTTTCACTCAAAATGAAATATTTGACATAATTTATCACCTATGTTGTTCGTCAGCTTTTTCAGTCATCTTTTTGTTTATTATCTATCAAAGCTTGTGCAAACCAAGCTTTATTTGAAATTTATCAAAATCGCGTTTAGTGGATGGAAAGAGATTCAACATAAAAGTCAATAAACCGAAATAAAAACATTTCGAAATTCTCATTTAACACGCAAGAAAACATCATTTGGCGCAGTAGCTAAAGCATAAAATAGGAATACGATTTGACAATCAGTATATATACGATCAAGATGCTACAGGTCCAAGCAATACTTAAACAGTCTTTCTTTTCAAACTTAGAGCCAGCTGTTGTTTGTGGCACAACTTCCGGAAACAGTTTGAACGTTGGCACATGGAATGTTTCAGATTACCCAGAAACAGGATGAATAGAGGCCTGACAAAATATGGTTGGCACAAACTCGTGTCTGCGCAGGATTTTAACCGCCTGTCGTCTTTGGACGATACTAAGTTATGGTTCCCGTCGAAAAATGACAGGCGTAGTAGACACTGTAAAAAATTGACCCAAACCGAGGCACCGTTGTGTATGTATGCGAAAAGTTAATTTCGATCGAAGATATCTTCCTTTCCTCACTTTACTTGCAAGCGCCAAGCGCTTTCACGAAAATTACTGGTTCTAGTACAGGAGAAAAAGATGAAGTAGTAACCACTGTACAAATATACCCGTAACTAATGAAAAAAAGATGCGAAAGCCGCCTACTTCAAGTGCTCGCTTCAAATCGTCCATTCCTTCTGCTTTGACCGCCTGGGCTGCGGCGCCGCCGGTGTTCGCATTCCCTGCTGCCGTTTTGCCGCCGCCTTTCTTTCGCGCAGTTTCTTTAGTTGTAGCGGCAGGAGCGGTTTGGGCAGCAGGAGTGCTTTCACTTTTAGGAATCGGCTTTGGAACCCACGGCGCTACTAAACCCTTGGCAATAACGTCGCAAATCCGGACCAGTAGAGTTGCCTCACTGGAACACAAGCAATGCTTCATGAATTGCAAGCTAATAAACGTAAGAGTCGATGGAAAAGTTAGGCACAAGTCCTAAATAAAACTACTAATGGCGAAGGATCTGCTGCGCCTCCGTGACTGGTGCCAATTTAACTGTAATAATTATCTTTTGCATAATTAATACGGTCCTACATTCAACCAGGCGGAAAAATCATTAAAATATTTTATAAAGTCAAAGGGACCAGGATTTTAACATCAAAGATAAAGAAGGTTTTTCCAAGAATTCCTGCATGTGCGACTTCACATAAGAATCCATGATGAACCAGGTGCGACGTTCACAGTCGGATTGTTCAACATGCGTAAGCCAATCACTTTACACGGATCGCACAAACTAGCTGTGAAGATCACGTTTCGGAGGATTTACTTATCACAAAAGGAGCGTAAATCACGGCCATTTGAAATTTAGTATTTTTTAATTTTTTCAAGTATTTCTTCTTAAAGTTCTTTCATTTCTTACCTGGAATGGCCGATTTCTTTCAATCCAAACAAAACTTTCTCAAAAATAGGAACAAGCTCCGAGTAGCGCTCATTTGACAAGAGATGATTTGTGTAATTCCACAGATAAGCGGCAGCATTGCATATGACCCACTGCTCGTCTAGTTCGATGCCAAGTTCTGGAGAGAGAAAAACCATAACAAACACGAAGAGCTTTTCACAAATTAACAAAGTTTTAGAGCGCGCCACCATCCAAAAAAGGCACGGCGCGGGTTTTTTAGCGACTGACACAGCATTTGAATTTATAACAACGAAGTTTTAACTTTCTAATGTATAAGTCGTACTACAAAAGAACGAACCGACTGCTCTCAGGAACGCGTTAATAGCGTGGCGATTAAGTTCATGAACCCAATCAGTGTATTCCGCCCACTCAGGCGCGTCTTCCGGCTTCTTGTACTCGTGACCTTTCGGCCGCTGCCGCGTATCAACCGGAGCCACAGGATTCTCGTTCAGTTTGAGGCCTTCGCACCGCAGCATGTGGATGAAGGCCTGAAGGAATGACGCAATCGTTACAAGTGGAACGAAACGGAGCACAGGGTAAAAAGTTTACGGTTCAACATAAGTGTTGCAACGAGCTAGCATAGTGATTTATATACAGTATATTTTAGATATCTACGTTGCGACTGAATTCTTTTAAACAACACGCTGAGATATCCGTTTTCCTTACAGCAAACAAGACCGGGTGTTGAGCAGAACAGACTCCGCGGCCCGCTCCTACGAAATATCATCAAATACACATCGCAGTGTAAAGCAGGAACGTTCTTTAAATCAGACGTATTTTGACAAGAACTCCTAGTAACCGCTAAGCCAGGGGTTCCCAACCTGGGGTATATGTATCCCTACGGGTACATTTGCTTATCTGAAGGAGTACATTCGAGGTTAGCAATGGAAGGTAAAACTATATTTATGTCAGGGTTTTTTTTAAGGTGTTTTAGGGAACCGATTCGGGTCCCTAGAATCAAAGAAAATCGGGTCCCTAGAATCAGAGAAATCGGGTCCCTACAGGTTCATATTGGGTACCTAACATTTTTCTTAAAAAAGCTGTTTATGTATTACTTATTTCCAAATATTTATACATATATGAGTGAATATTATTTTCAAACATCATTATATGCTCATTAGTAAATATGTTAACTTTGAGACATAAAACGGAGTCTACCTTTTGTTATTTTACTCAGCCGTTTTGTCATAAGAAATTTTAGGGGTACATGCTCATCTGCCGAAATGCTGCAGGGGTACATGGTCAAATAAAGGTTGGGAACCCTGCACTAAACAATAGAGTGTTTTTCTTTGCTAGTCATTAAAAATCGGGTAAAAGAAATTTCAGACCCCTACTTCGTTGAAAATCCGTGGGCGTTTAATAACAAGCGGAATTTCAACACAGCCGTTGCGGTGTTCATCTGCAAAGCACGTACCTCTCCTTTGACGAACTGCACTTCGGCAAGCATTCGCAACAAGTCAGTGTCGTGCATGTTCGACTCAGCAACGCTTTCGACCGGGACTGGCGATTTTTGACTCTGCGAAGTGCTGTCCCCGGTGCCTGGGGCTCTGCCAGTCTGAGAAGCGCTCTTGGCCCTCTCGCTTCCGACAAGTTCTGACAAGAAATGCAGCGAACTTAAACCAAGCTAGAGAAAAATTCAGTGCGAAAACAAACCAACACTGTTTTGCATTTAAAAAAGTTTATGAACTCTATAAAAACGAACTCTGCTACAAAGTTTTCAACTTTTATCAATGAAGTACTGTATATTCGGTGTCTGAACATGATTTTTGTTTCTACCTTTCGTATTGCCTTTCCATCTTCCGTCATCGTATAGCAAACAGAAAATACTAGCAACGCGGCACACGTCCCAGACTTTCTGTTGCCTGGCAGCTTTAGCAAGGTCAACCCAAAGTCTAGCCCTGCGCATGTCAAAAGTTAGGTGATGGTAAGTAGATAAAGCAACTGCGTCAAATTGTTCGCCAGAGACTTCTGGCACCAAAGTAACGATCGACACCTGCAGAACTTCTTGTACTTAACAAACCAACATCACAACCGAAATTTAGAAACAAAAGAACAGTATGAAACTTTTGCTGCAGAGCAAAACAAACGTTCAACGCAAAGCGCATTTAATCGTGAACAACAATTCACCTTTCCCTGTCGTTTTCATCTCCTAAACGTTTGAGGTGACCAGGGGCTTTCTTGATGCAGTTCTGCCACTGACGAGCGCGAGCCCCCAACTTCTGCACTTCGCTTGTTGCACCCTTTGCGCCGCTCAAAGCTGTGTACGGCAAAGTTTACTGAAGATAAGTTAAAATATAGTGAAGGCAGTTGAACAGCTCACTTTTTGTAAAAAAGTTTAACTGGTGCTAAACAATGCAGCAAGTATGTCACTACACGGCAACAACAACAGCAAACTTTAAACGAGCCTTGGCTCCCTTCTTTTCCCAAATAGGGGTCACTGCAAAATGCGCCAAGTATGGCAAAAGTAGGGGGTGTCACTGCCCTGCTTTGGTTCATTTCGTTCCACAGCTTTGTTTTATGAATTGAAACGATGCAAATCTATGAATAACAAAATACCTCCTGTATCTCCTTAGAAAACTAATAGAACAACACCTTCAAGCCAGTTTGGGGAGATGGTCTTTCAGAGGAAATATATAAAAATGACGTGCATCTGACAACGGCTGGGACGGCCTCTGTTTAGCGGGCGAGCGTTGAAGGTATGAACATTGCTTGGGAACAAAAAAAAAACTTAGTTAAAGGCAACAGTAATTTCACTAAACCTTTCATTTCATTTTCACTGTCCAGTACATACTGGAACGCATCTGGGGCCAGAGCGAGACCGGCCTTGACCAACAATGACCGCTTCATGTGTGCACTCCCTGATTCAGCACTTTTTCTGGCCTGCGACGCAAAACACAACACCGTTGATACAGTAGTAAATAAACAGTCATAAAATTCAGCGCTGAATTATGGCAGTATCACAAACTGTACATGACCATCACGATTCTATCAGGAACACACAACACTTGCGGAGTCGAGACACCCATCACTTGCGATCTCGCTTCGACAAACACAAGCAAGGCATTGTTTTAAAAGTTTTATGACGTAAACAGCACTTAAGCCACAATCGGTTACCGCAGTGAATAAAAGATGTTTGAAGCGATGAGCTGCACTATAACAGAACCTGAGTCTTCAAAAATTTTCGATACATTCCAAAACACCATCAAAAGCTTACAGTAAGTGCGACTGTTTCAGCGACGCTAAATAAGGTATAACTCAGTTACATTAACATTCTGTTCTTTCTTTCGAAACAAAAAAGAACATCGTGTTGGATTCGTTACCATAATAAACAAATTCAAGTTATGAGAGCAAAAATCACAGCAGCAACTAACACGCTTACGCAGCACAATCACTTGAATCGCGGAACGGCTACTTAAAACAAACGTAATAACCTGCTCTATGATGTTGGCCGCAATATCTTCGGGTCTGTCTGGACTACGATAAAGCTGAGTGCTCAGTTGAAGGCGATGAAGCATTGTGAGCAACCGCTCGTGGTACAAACCTGAGAAGGGAGCAGAAAAGGTTGTCGTTAGTACAAGTACACTGCACGTTTGTAGCATCTGCGTTGTTGTTTACTACATTCATTTCCCTAGATGAGTGCTTCTCAACCGGCACAGCACTGTTTTTGAGTGGAACTTATAGGAATAAATCGCTACTTCAGAAAAATGTGTTTGTTGACGCGCATCGGGTGGTTGTAGCAATTTAAAGCCGATATAAGAGGCGAGTCACATGATGCTGAACGTGAGTAAAAGTACGAACTTAACCGACCACAAGGAATAGAACGAGACAGATTTTAAGTGCTGAATGTTGAGAATGACTTTTAAATGTTCAACGCGAAACCACCTTCAAGTTAACGAGTAAAACGCGAACATGAACACGAACGTTATTCCAATTGCAGCTGCAGAGTAGGATTTTATGATCACATTAACAATTCAGTCAAGCAAAATATAACCCTAACCCGAATCGTCCAACTGTAGCGCTTTGTTGACATGTTTCACTGCAGCTTCTACTTGCTCGATCGCTTCTTCACACTTCGCCAGCTCCATGTGGACTTGACAACGGAGTTTAACTAAAATAAACAAAGGTGAAGGCCTTGGGGTCGAAACACGGGTTTCGAAAAAACTTAAACACTCCATGAACAAATGCTGATACAGTCGTCTCTGCGTTAGGAAATTGACAAAAACAAACCTTGCATGGAAGATATCGACTCGAGAGCATCGGCGACTGCTGTCAGTGGACGACGTACCAATTTTCGCAAGTTACTCTGCAACAAACAACGGAAAAGAGATTTAACCGAAAGCCGCGCACGACGTAACTGGTGTGAAAATATGTGGCTGCGCAAATGCTGTGGTGGAATCGCAGTCGGTAAGGAAAGAATTCAGTTCAAATGTTTCAAAGTTGGAAAGGTTCATGAAAAAGACATCCTACCCATTTTTGCTACTCAGTCCCTGCCAAACTCACAGTAGATTTTGTAACTATAAATCAGAACAGCTCAAACAAACATTGCGAGGTGTGGGAAAAATATCCATTGCTAATGTGAATGTCGCCGGTAATTTTGGCGATAGAGTTGCATACTAAAATATAATGAATCCTGCCTATTCTGTAACTTTGTCCCCCAGAAATAATAAAAGACCTAGGATTTTTTCTATACAAGGTTATCATTTCATTGTATAAGATCAAGCCATATTAAGTTAACTTATTATACGTTTCTATAGTTGTTTCCGCAGTTAGTAGAAAACCTTTATTACTTTGCTGCGGAAAAGCCTCCACGAGAGAGAATGATCGCTGTAAGAAATTCTAACCTGGGTGAAAGGTTAGAGTCACTGAGTTGTCCAGTCATCATAGACCGCGGTTTGTATCCCCTAAGACAGGGGTGTCCAAGCGTCTTTAAAAGAGGGCCAAACTTGATCACGTAAAGCAAAGGCAGGCGTCCGGGGACCAGAAGTCCTTCCTGATAGTTTTGCTTTTGCAGTTTCCAAACAGTGCCAGGTGCTTTCGCTTAGGGACTGAAGCAAAATCACTACTTTGCGACGGCTTTCGTATCAAATAGTCGCTCTCAATTCCCAGCAAATCAAAACATAACAGGAAACGATACGCAGCAAGAAACCGCCGTCGCTCCGATATAGGATCGGAAACCAGGTTTTGGCGGGGCATGTACTGCACCATTTGAAAGTAAAATAATGCGAAATGTGCTCGCGGGCCACAGTTTGGATACCCCTGACCTAGAGAGTCGCAACGAAAGGCGCGGCCAGTCCGTTTCGTTGGATGCGAGAGTGGAGGAATATTTTCCACCGGCTCACCGGTCCCGCATGCCCAGGCTGATTGCCTTTCATGCAGGGGTGTAGCGGCGTTCCCATACCACACACGGGAACGGCGTTCCCGAACCTATTTCTGAGCACTACATCCCTGCTTTCATGGCTGAAGAGCTGTCTTCCCTTGAGATACTATGTGATCCATAACTGGAGCCCTGTTGCACGTCACTCCTACAGGTCAGGGTTGATTGGGAATGATGGCCAAAGGGTATTCCAGGTTTCCCCCAAAACTGCAGAACTTATCAACTGCGGCCACATCACTGTTTGCAGTTTAGCGTCATGTGCAGTGAAGGTCAATAGTAAATGAATATAATGCAGCAAACAAAGAATATGAAAATCTAATCACAATATAATTTCGTTTTGTTCAGCTTTTGCGGGTTTTCAGGACATTAAAGTCTTTCGTAATTTTTGATTAAATCTGGAATAACTTTCTTCGCCTCCATTTTGTAACAGCCTGGCCTCCGACATTTACGATAAAGTGACCAAATCATCTGGCTATGAAAAACTTGCCTGCAAGAGGGGCAAGCAGAGGTTCCATTGAGTTGCGCAGGCTCCCTGAACAATGTTGGCATTTCCGGCTCTGACTGAATTTTCAAGTGCTTGTTCCATCCTTTTGATTGCTGCAACTCGCGTCTGCAGCAATAATGAAGTATTCTTCAGATGTATAGAGTGAAAATCGAATAAATAGTCATCATCGCGACAGACTTAAGCGATAATTTCAACCTCACGTAATTCCGAAAACGCGCTTGCTGTAGCACAATACAAGCAACTTTGTTGCAATTACAATACGTTTGAATTGACTTAAATTACGCTGCAATAAGAAAAAAATAAATACAAGCAAAGCGCCTGCGTAAGCTGGAAGATCACCGCGATTTTTCGTAATTAAGGGTCACAAATAAAAGCAAAACGAGGCAAAAGAAGCACATCCACTTGGTCTTGAAGATCTGATTGATCGGTGTCATTCAAGAGTCAAAATACTGCTTGTTAAATATGATAAGCAAACGACCACAACCTCAACTGAGAGACGCGTGTACGAGTGCTGCTGTCCGCCAAGCTCTTTGACCATGAGTTCGCACTCCAAAAATTCCTCTTCGATGGATAAGCTCGAATCCTAAACACATAGCAAGCAATAAGTTTCCGTTCTGTTTCTATCTTTCTCAACATGTGTAAAGGTGAGTAACACGGATAAGGTGAAAAAACAAAAGTTACTCGCGTTCAGATTTTCCAGGTGAGTTGAAGATTTATGACAAAATTCAAGTTTAACTTGACGGTTTTTGGAACAGTTTCTAACAATTTCGCTCAAGCTCCATATCTTACTTTTGTTCTCTGGGCTTTTGTTTCAAAACCACTACAAGCTCAAAATTTCAATTTATAAACCCAAGTTCACCACCCAATCCAATACTTCCCATTGAGTCGCACGCATTATCTTGATCAACTTTTGATAAAGCATTTTTATTTACTTGCAGTCGCCAGCTGCAAGTAAACAAGAAATGAATACAGAAGTTTCTTCCTAAGTTCGCATCTAAATCGCAGCAGATAACACAATTTTGCTTTCATATGGATTTCCAAACAAATACTTAAATGAAAAGGCTGATATTCATCAAGTTGTAGTAACACTTGATCAATTTATATTCGAATCGGTGACATCTTTGTGTAAATTCAGCAGAGCGGCATAAAGAAGTGTTGAAACTTGTTTTTCCATTCGACTATTACAAGCGAAATAACGCCGAAATGTTTACCATAGTTACAAGTGCCCTTCAATGCTAGGACAAACCACAGGCAATAAATTGCTAGGTAAATCATCGGTGGTCATTCTACTTCTAACGACAAACCCGTTTTACATTAATTGTTCCAAAAGTTTTCTGGCACAGCAAAAAAGTACACCAGGCGCCGTTTTCATCTGAAAAAATGACATTGAACCCGTGATTTCATTAACAGTTCTTGCATTGATTGTACTGTACAGTGTGTAGATGCTGCTAATTTTTTTGAAAAAGTGTTTCGTAAACTTTTTTGTAGACAGTCTGTACGAAAACTTTCCAGGCTAATTAAAGATAAAACAAAGCATCCGTTTCCATTCAAAAATCACTGGAAGTAAAAAAGAACAAAACGCCTATCAAGAAATCCCTAGAACTGCTCATGGACTTGTATCAAAACCGGTTTTGCCCTGATTGTCTGGCATTTCATCGCGAATTTTCCAAAAGTTAGTGAGAGCTACGTTTTTCTCACTGGGCTTACCTCAGCCTCACCCAGGGCTTCCAGACACCGTTTGCCTTCAACCACAAGATTCAAGTCGATGCTGAGTCGAGCCAACTCCAGAAGCAAGTGTGGCCTGAAAAACGTTTTAGCACAGAAAAATTTTATGAAAACTGGCCTGATAAAAAAAATAATCACATGAAAAAAGCTGTTACGATTTTATTTGAAGCTTGAGATATTGTAAAACCAGCTCTCATTATCGCGACCTTTTTGCCCTACGCGTGATACTGGCGCAGGCGACATTCAAGTTTCTACGCATTTCGAATTCTTAACTATTGGTTATTTCAGATCTGACAAGCAGATCGAAACACCTTCAGCAAAACGAAAGTTGTAATTTTTGGCAAAGTTCCCATAGATCTTTGGTGTATTACGCACAAATAGCACTTTACGTAACGCAGATTTCCATCAGGCATCGTTGACGTACTTGCACATGCACTTCGTTCTGGTTCAAGGTAAAATAAAAACCAATTAAAAATTCAGCAAAACAAAACATTTGCCTTAATTTTCAACAGGCTCGGCATGACAGCGAAGCAGGTTAACGGTAATTACACAAATAACTTTTGTGCACAAATGCACTGTGTTGATGTGAATTTCAGGAACAACTATGAAAGAGAGCTGGAAGCTACAGAATATGTAAAAACAGTTGTGAGCTGCCATTTCTGTTTAAAACAAAGCAGCACAAGGAGTGGTTGACCCAGTTAAGCAATCTATCGACCGCACAATCAATTTCCGCAAAACGCAGATTTATCAGTACATATCAAAATAATTCAGGTAAAAACAACCTCTTTCAAAAATGCCAACTGATTAATCTGCACATGGTTGCGTTGGTGAACCACATGAAATTAGTAAAACCAGTGTAAAAAACACACCGTTTTGTCATGGGAAGCCAAGCCCAAAAAATGTTTCAAGATTTTTTTAGAATTTCTTCGAGACCAACAGCTTCTATACAATAGTTTGACTACGAAAACTGTCCAACCGGTAAAAAGTGCCTAGCTGCGTCAGAAAAGCTACTGTTTCAAATTGATGGTGAAGTTGACATGGTAAAACATAATACCTGCAAATGTACTTGGTACAAATTATTTCCACAAATTTGTAAATACCACCCCAAAAAACATGCAAAGCACTTTTTGTATCAGTGAAGGAACACCGTTCATTTTATAGCAAGCAAACTGCAAACAGCCATATTTTTATTGAGATTTATCTATGCTTTGAAGCAAACTGGACAATCTCTTTAATGCAACCAAGATAAGATAGTATTTTTGATCGCCTCAAAACAGCTCCACGGGAATACTTCGCAATTTTTGCTGTCTTGAAATGAAGATTATCGCACTGGGATCGGAAACGACGACCATTAAAATAAGATGATCAGATTGCCCTTACATTCTAACAACATCTTCACCGATCAGCTGAACGCTGCTGGGTTTTATTGTGTTCAATATTTAAAAATCAGTTGTGGAGACACAACTATTTTAGCTTAATCAGAAAAAAATCGCAGAACCTAATTTCCGCGTTTTTGATTACGTCGTACTGCTCTTTACACGAGTGTGACCCCAAAATCTTCCCAAGACATTTATATTTTGACTGAAAAAATGTTTAAATGAAAACATGACAGCTCTAAATATTTCTTTCGAATAAAACCTCGAATACAAGCAGCATTCACAAAAACTCAACAAAATTTAAACACTAATAGCTTTATTCAAGCCACAACACCTCTACAAATCATGGAAACAGCAGAATGTATTTTTCGCACACGATTTCTACCAAGCACGAGCACAAAAAGCTCCTCATCAAATGTTTTCACTTCAAACTCGCAAACAAAAATACAGACCTGGAACCAAATGTGAAAGATCAATCTACGTTTGAAAGTTCGTAAAAATATTTTATGCTGGAAAGTAGTTACCTTAAGATCTTTTCTAATTCAGCGTGAATGTAGGCAGGTATGGCCACAACTTCAACAAAGTGTAAAATGGCTGATCCAGGACTCGCCTTTCGTTTAGAAATTCCGCTACCGGACCGTGAAGAGTGACTATGCACACGTTTTAGAAAGCAAAGCGTTTAAACTTATTAAAAACTACAGAAAAATTCTACCAACAGTGATAAAAAATCATAGCCGTAGGAGGAAAACGTATCTTATTTTGTACATTTTTTGCGCAACTTCTTTTGGTGATCTAAAATTTTGAATTCTTTTTCTTACATCTCTGCGAAACAACATCCACAATGATGGTAACATGGAGGCAGAACAGTTTTTCTCAGATTTCTGCAATTTACAATTGATGGAAATGGCTCAGAATTCAACAGTTTGTTCAGTAATATATACACAGATATATATAATTCAGACATTTCGCAGGATTTTTTTCGAAAATTTAGAATTTATAGAGAAATGCAACCTTTTTCCTACGGCTATGTGTACAACCACGATTTACTTTGAACTTGCCACAACAAATCTGTCTGATCTGCACCAGGCGCGTAGCCAGGTTTTAAGGTTTGAGGGGGGGGCAAAATACACTTTTATGGGGGCAAGATTTGTTTTATGATATGCTTTAATAAAAACTTTCAGGGCACAACAAAACTTTGGGGGGCACAAAAAATTTGGGGGTACATTGCCCCCGAATGCCAGCCCGTGGCTACGGGCCTGATCTGCACACTAAAAGCCAAATTAATACCACTGCGCAGTTGGGTAAACACCGCCATCACACGACACAGCATAAGAATGGAGACGAACTTGGCTGCATCAGACATTAAGCGAGTTGTACAAGCATTGCATATTGTAAAGCTTCCGATCAAACAATTACAGGCAATGCAACACACGATTACGATAAAAACAAGAAAACTACAACAATGTCGCAAAAACAAGTGAGCAAACAACCCAAATACCATGCTGATGCTTTCGGAAAACTTAAAAAAATCATTTGTATTCCAAATCCAAACCTTTCTTCGCTCGATATCGTGAACGCATCGTCACCAGCCCTTCGCTTGCTTTCAGATGTGCTCGGTTTAGATGAAGGAGTGCCAGGAGTGGTCTTCCCAGTTAGCGTGGCAACGAGCTTGACCACATCTTTTCTTATGTCAACCGCTGGTTTTTCAGCCATGAATCTTAAAATGAAAATTTGAGGAGTTCGGCTTCTCTTTTCAGATGAAATTAAAATAAAGAGAGTCACCAATTTTAACACTAGCTCGTAACTATTTTGTATCAAATAAGCCTGTACTGAAAAAAACAAGCACAGACGCCACAAGATCAGCGTACCCCATGGATGCTGATCAATAAATTCAAATTAAACGATTGGCCGACGCACTCTTGCTTTGCACAAAAATAAAGCCATAGATTGACCAAGTAGGCATACTTGCAATTAACACACAAAAAAAACATTGAGTATTTGTGCAAACTGAATTTCCTAAAATGTACAACGAAGGAATTTCCGCGATACCATCTATATCAACTTAGTCAGGAGTATCTCAGATTCGTCAGTCGCGGCGAAGGCAAAATTTTCTAAAGCAGTTTCCACGAAGTTGAAATTTATCAGATACTGTGATGATCAAACTTAGCAACTTTGAAATCTTGCATAGTTCGCAGAAAGCTTACGATCAGGGTTTTTCATTGCCCTATGGTGGATAAGCGGAAACAGTCGCTTCACCAAGTAACGTGTTATGGTGGTGTACTTTGGGATTCGTTGTTCAGAAAACGATCTCCTCTATTAAGGACACAGTGTATCGTAGATTCAGTAACATTTTCGGAGCATGCACTGAAGATTGATAAGATAGCTAGTACATCTGTTTCACTGAAAGCGCCAGCTTGAATGGACACTAGACACCATATACTGTACTATGCTGATGCTTTTTTTGACAGTGCTAGGTCAAACAGGCTTTATGATGGAACTGTTGGTGTCGAACAGTTTTCTAATACCTGCATCCTTCAAAAACTTTGATCCCAATGAAAAACGACAACTGATGATTATAAATTATCCGGATTTTATGTAAAAACACTGAAAATAACGTTGAAAGTTTACATTTAGAGTGCCGTCACTGTGTTTAACGCAGAACCTATATTTGGTTTTCGGAAATTCAAATGTACTTTCCATACTTACGATTTAATTTTTTGCAATTTAAAGAAAGCTGAATATTCCGGCATATTTTTCACTTCTTTGGCCAATTTATTAGGATCAACCAACTTGTGCTTTATCTGAAACAATACAAAAGGTTGCAGATCAACCATTCTCAGATGTAACAGATAAACAGAACAGTCAACTGCAGTATGTGCAAAGCACACTATTGGCACGTCTATCGGTAACTACAGGCAACAAGCATTTAGCGTAACTCGTTTATTAACGCCGGACCTGCCATTCGACAAGTAATCATAGGTTTGAGGAGTTTAGCAGCAAAACATGTCACTGTCTTCAAGCAGCAACACTTTCACGATGTACAAAAGAGCAAAAAAATATGGCTGCTATGATTCTTGCACACCATAGACGTTGTTTCAAATTCGTTTCGTTCTTTATTATCTGTCGACCACTTATCCAGGTGCAGAGAACTTCAGCTGAGTCTGAGAAACGCATGACGAGAATACGTATGTCTGCCATCACGATCAACTTTGATTCGATGCTACTCTTGACAAGCCAGCAATATCAGGAATACAGAAGCAATGGAAAAACAAAGGCATAGATGAGTGAAAGAATGAGAGAAATATGAACATAAACGATATTCACGAAACGAAATGATGCGCAATTCGCTATGGTCGTCGTGTGTGCTCTAATTTGGATGCACGAAAAGCTGTGCCCCTTTCACAGTGGCCCTGTGGCAATATCCTGCTATTTTCGACCAAAAAGTAATATGGTTGCAAAATTCTACTACGGGTATAACTCAGAATACACTTCTTGCTGTGTTTTTTCACACTAAAAACTTTATATTTCGCAAACGCAAAGGCATGAAAAAACATTTATAATCAAAGTCTCGTGGGGACATCACCCACTTTGCTCCCTGCTGCCAACTCAACTAAGTCCACAACTTTACCCGTAGCTTTTGCAACAAATACAGTAGAAGGCCTACGTCTGCTATCATCATTCCGTGGCGGGACAAGCAACATTATATTTTACTGCTGCACAACAGTGCAATGCCTAACGTCATCAGTGAAAAAATGCTGACGAGAAAAAAACATCCTATTTGATTCATTTCAAAGATGATTGAGACTGGTTGGTGGACAGCAGGCAGAAGTCATCTCGTTTAAAGTTTTTTACTGAGTCAATTCTAAATCAATTCACTTACCATGTCAGTCACTAATATTGACTAATAAACATGTTGTTCGTTCAGGCACTTTTAATTCATAAACTGCATGAAATTTTCTTGAAATTCAATCCCAATTAATTCAAAAATTTCCAACGCAGTTTTGGCACAAGTCAATTTACCACGAAAAATTGTGGCCTGGCCTAGGTCCTCATTAGCAACAAAACCAAAGTACTTCCAAGCTTGTACAAGAAACAACACAACTGCAGTTACGAATGGTTGTTGACATGATTGATAAACTTTCACAAAATGTTGATATACTGTATTTTGCCATATAACGGGCAAAGCACATTCTGCTGTAATACACAAATAAACTTCTATGTAAGTAAAAATAAATAAGCTTTTTCATGCAAGTGTATGTTGTATCATGCACTTTCGAGAAACATTCCAATGCACTAAAAAGCGAAGGAAAACAGCCATATATATCCACACCAGTTTCAATATTAGCAGGTCCAGAATTTCCCAGGAACGATAGGCAACGTAAGTCCTGCTGACTACACCCATGGGAAAGCGGCAGAGTTAGTCCAAGGACCAGGTGGAGTGACTACATCTCCGACCTTGCTTGCTGGCCTGTCTTGGTGTGGAGCCAGCAAAGCTATCTGAGATTG
>JGI24021J15306_10000081_pt1 | contig 43585 bp, 24 predicted proteins | sample Ectturendosymbi1_FD_15306 | JGI IMG/M metagenome (IMG submission 15306)
GTACAATGTTGGTGAAAAACTAAGAAATAAACATCAATATTCTGATCGCTAAGGGGGGTGCTTGAGCCCCTTCAGCACCCCCCCTGGCTGCGCCTTTGCCACCAGGTAAAACACACATTGCACACCACACAATAACACTGGCAGTGTCACGATACAGCTTTGAGAATCTGTCATGGTGGAGGAGAGAGTCAACAAACGCATGTCAGCCAACAAACGCATGCAAACAAAGAAGGTTGACTTCAAACTTTTAAATTGCTATATTATGAAAGTTTGGACAAAGCTTGAACTCAGTCAACCTACTGCGTTTGTTAGCTTTAAGAGATTGCAGCAGTAGAATCGAAAAAAAAATGTTTTTCAGGTTGTTCTGCTTTTTATAGATTGTACTAGGCACGATCTAGATACTTTGGAAGAATCTGGAAATAAATCATTTCACTTCTGGTTACAGTAAGTCGTTTTTTGTTTACGTATACTGCCGGGTCGCTGAAGGCACAGAAAAGTCAAGTACATCATCGAAAAAATCTTGTTTTGTCAGTGCTGTGGAACTACTGTAGAAGCTAATGTTAGAGCATGGCTTGTGCTTGCTGTGCGTTTCTAATTTCAAAACAAGACGTTTCTTTCTTTCTAATCCATTTTAAATCATCACCATCACCAGTGATATGACTAGCGTAGAGACCTGGGATGAAAGATTGAGGACAAATATTTGCCCAAAACAAACGCTCTTCTCTGAGCTTTGCCATCATCGTGTCAAGCAGAAATCCTAGGACATGACAGCAGGCCGTAAAGCTTTGTGTTGTTGTTCTTTTGTTTACTTATTTTATCTGACGTTCATTTTGTTACTTTTCGTTTATTACCTGTGAAATATCTTCAATTAAAAATTGATTTGCGCTAGCAACAGGGCCAGCTGAGCAGTTGACCCATACGGTCTTTCACTTGCCTTTGTGATTCAAATAAGTTAGAACACATAAATTTACGAGACCTGTAGTTTATGTTTTTATCTTCTCATCAGCATGGAATTAATTTCTACTCCTTGCTGTCATTCCATTTCCTCTTGTTGCATTTGTGTTATTTTGGGATTTGAGTCACAAAATAGCATGAATAAACTACTACCATTAGCGTGACTCAATTGCCAGCTGTTCATAAATGAGGCCGCCAGTTCCTGCAGGCCAGCTTACAAGAGTCGGAAATACTTTTGGTCTGACCTCTGCAGCTCAAAACAATCGGGCAGTGGGAGGCCCTGCTGGGAGCATGAGCTCCTTTTAGTACAGGTCTAGGGGTAACGGAGATGCTCAACCTCTTCTACCATGACAGACAGTGTTGTTATTGTAGCAGGGCGAGTCTATCAGCAAAATTTTTGAAACCACGTAAAAACAGGTTTATTAAAATATCAGTTGCAAAGTTTGCATTCAGCGCAAGTAAGCTATCCGGTTGAATTAAGTTGAGGCCTACTACCTAAATTCTATGACTACTAACTAAATCATAGTGGATTGATTTTGTGACGCCATCGGTGATCATTCAACCTTACAGTGCCTTTTTGCACGATTTCTAAAAAGGTTGAAATGCAAAAGCGCACATACACAGGCCCGTAGCCAGGTTTGGGGAGGGGGAAAATACATTTTTAGGGGGAAAAGATTTTTGTTTTTGTTAAATGTTTAAAAATACTTTTCTGAACAAAGCAATATTTGGAGAAGCACAAAAAAATTTGGGACATGCCCCCGCATGTTCCCTCGTGGCTACGGGCCTGCACCCACCCTCGCTGTAATTTAATCGCAGATGTTTTCATATTTTTTCAGTATGTCTTCTATGAAGTAAACCTGCGGTGGTAAAAAATTCAACTTGTGCGAATAAGATTGGAACCAATTTTCAGGTAGCCTAATGCTGGTAAATTTAGAACAAAAACGTTCCCGTGATATCCGTTGGTAAGACTCTGTATCCTCAAATCAAACTCTTGTGCAAGCAATACGTATTGGGAACTACGCAACATTTCCTGCACAACGATATACAAAGGCTGAGATGGCCTTAGCTTTCAACCACCGCAAAGCTGTCAGTTTTAAATCGATCTTCATTCCGATCCTTACCTACGGTAATGAATGATGAGTAATGACTGAAATAATATTATCTCAAGTGTAAGCGGCAGATGTGGAATTTTTTGAAGAGTTCACGAGGTATGGAGAGATCCCAGCTACGTTAGTTCACCATTTGTCCAGAATGCCCACGAACAACTGGTGAAGCAAGTCCTTCTAGCTAAACCCATGGAAAAACGGCACAGGGGTCGTCCAAGGACCAAGTGGCGTGACTACATCTCCGACCTTGCTTGGTCCCATCTTGGTGTGGAGGCAGTTGAAACATATATCTGAGATTGCTCTTGATGTGAGGTATTCTGAGTCCTCCTAGGACTGCTGACCCCGCGATCCTCCCCAGAAGATATGGGGCGTGAAAATGAAGTATGTTTTGATCTAATAGAATATTTTGACCATACCCCCACCAGGAATTCATCTATCCAACCTTGCCCTGATCCCAAACAACTTTCAGCAATTTTCACCTTTCCCTCTAGGTTCATTTTGCACTCCTTTGAGGTGTTAGCATTCCAACATAAGAAGTAAATCTAAGCTAACAGAAATCAACTAAGATAGTTGTAATTTGTGACTTAAATAGTTTTTTTTTGTTAGATTAATGCGAAACCACTGTGGTTGGGCCTTCTGTCGAATATTAATCGTAGTAATAACAGCACATGGTCGGAAATTGTACAGCGCAGGTTTGAAAAATGACTGAACCTGGGTTTACACGAATATTACCATTTCAGTTATTAAACTTAAAAACAGTGGGAAAATTGAGCAGTATTTGAGACCTACAATTGATAAAATCAGCAAGAAAACGTTCCGTTTCACAATTTATTCGATTTGGCTCAATGCGTGCAACGCTCAGTACCGTCGAAATCACACAGGAAATGCTTTCAAGCTACAGTGAAAAAAACTGGAACAAGGAGTGCGAAGATCAGAAAAGCGCGACTGCAACTCAACCAATACTGATTCGAACGAAAAAACGCAACAATGCAGGATGGGTTTCGCGGTCAACACCCAGCACCATCGGTCGGAGTTGGAAGAAAGAGAAGCAACGAATAAAGACACCAGTAGGTACAAAAATAAACGCTTTTTCCCTGTAAGGAGATGGCCATCAGGGTTGTCGTGACGTCACGCTCTGAAAGGCGTCGTCAGGCACTTGCGTCGAAAGGATGAGGTAAACGAAGAGTACAAACACAGCCGAATGTCTTGAATCATCTCTTAAGGTCATCGTCTTGCTGAACAGAACATCTTGAAGAATGCGAAGAAGAAGATCCGGAGCAGCTGTAGGAAAGCGAAACGTTTCGCAATTTGTTAATTCACATAAAATAATGCCAAATAGCAAATCTCAGACTTAAGTGGATATTATTATTTGCGGCCCTCATATCTAATTAGTACTTTTTAATGGACGCAAGCGTATCATATGCGATACCTATGATATTTAGTGGCAACAACGGTTTGATGATGTAAACGACAATTTCACATTTTCAATTTATTTTCATTAACAAGAGTTTACCAAACGTTCCAAACATCGAACATTGTTTTTAGCAAAAAGAGTTTAACATACACTTTAAAAGCTAAACACTCTTTAAAAGAGTCGACTAAACCTACTGACAATCTTCTATTTTAGCATAACGTTTTTCAAACGTTCTCATTTTTGGCAAAACGAAAAAAACAATTTTTGGTGCACACCATAGTTATTTGAAATCAAACATGTTTTTCTGGAACCAGCATCGGTCAGGACAAAATTTTAAACAAGAAGCAAGGAAGAAATTGCCATGATCATAAACAAAGTTTGTTTAGAAAATTTTCTTTAAAAAGCAGCCAAGTGTCTAAAGTTTGAACATTACAGAGCTTATGGAATATTCATTCTTCTGGTATAACACGCGCATGTGGGGAATAAAAGCGTGCAGCGATTCTTTCATCTTTTCAGTTTAAGCAAAAGAAAAAGTTATGGCAAGCTTTCCAAAGTTCATTTTTCTTTTTTATTTTAAAATCGTCAAAATTCTGCAGTTAGAAAGTCACTAACAACGAATGATGACTGACTTTTCCAAGCGGTTGATTTGAAATACCCGGTGTACGGCTGTATAGTATAACGTCACTCTCACAAAAAAAACTTTTGATTGTTCATTTATCCCCAACCCGGTTGTTTTTGAAACGCAACAGCCCCCACGCTCATATTTATAGAAATTTCGTGCGCATTTAGGGTGCTTACCTCACTTTTGGCATTGTACTTTTATAAACGAATTTCCTGACATCGACGCTTTCACTGCCAATGGTCAAAAACTGATCTTTTGCAAGAGTTCTTTTAAGCAGTGTTTGTTGTGTCTCACCTCGAACCAGTACAGCAGCCGGTGTCATTGCATATGTCGACTTCATTTTCAGAAAATTTATCATCTGAACTTGAACCTTGATCATTTTCTGATGTTGAGGAATAGTTGTCTTCATCACATTCGCCGTCGGATTCAGAGTTTATGGAATCTTCTCCAAATCTGCAGGTTTCCAAAAAGCTTTGGTCACTTTAAGCACGGTGCAACAGCGTATGAGCCAACACTTGGTTGTTTCCAATTTTGATCGAGTTAGTGTCTTTCCTTCATGATTGAAAGTAGCAGCTACGCAAAATTATGCAAAATAAAATGAGCAGACAAAGCAAATTTTGTGAGTGTGAATAGCATAAAACTCTTACAGTGAACTAATGCAATTAGAGTAATTTTAAAAAGTGTTTAACGAAAATTGCTCACCACAACCATTTTTGCAAAATTTACTATCACACCGTAATGAAAAAAACCCTCCACCTTCTTTCCCTTCTTTCGCGAAATATTCGTTGTATGGTGAGTGTAGCTCTGTACAGAAGTGTAAATTCTCCTGCGTCCATTGTCTCCTCCGTGTTAAAAGTCTCCTTCACTCGGCATTTAATCATGAACGATTCGAACATTGCGTCTTTGAGATTGTTCAGCTCCGGAGAATCGCCCAAAACCTATTTGAAAATATAGTTTTAAAAGTATTTTAAACAAATTTATCTTAATGTTTTTGTCGTTTGCCATTTATAATCTAGAAGTTGTGATTTTTTAACAGATCAAGTTTGCACTAAAATTTTGCAAATATACGTTATTATTTGAAATGTATATGACTGACTGAGCAAACACAAAATCTAGGGGTGTGAAATTAAACAGGCTTACTATTTAGTAAAACAAGATTATCCATATAACTTCATTTGAACAATGCAAACGTATGCGAATTTTATAAACGATTTCACAAGCTTTCAATATGCGCACCGCCTTTGGCACGGCTCAGTGTCAGCCATCTAAGGTGTAAGCCTTACACCAAGTCTGTAGGTCTAGCTCCTGCCAAACACACTGCAGAATTTTTTCGGTAACAGCAGCTGTCCTGAACAAACCGCGGGAATGACGTAAAACAGCAGACGGTGGTGGGGCTGCAGTCCTGTGGCAAACTGGACTAGTTTTTAGCAATCATTTTTTCAAGTCCCCTCTGGCTCCAGAGTAGTGACCCCTGACAAAACTCGAACTACGGATCAGATATCCTATTTTAGACGCACGTTGAGATCTTCAGCCATGTAACACAATCCGTGTAACTATTGGGAACCGACAGGGAGGTGGGATGGATTTCTCTGCTTTGGCAACCCCTGCAGCTGAACCTAGCCTCAACATATTATCCACGCCTTGCCTTGGGAACCTTTGGGAGATGCGAAATGCGGTCTGCTAAGGACCGTGCAACTCAGTGACTGCAATCCTTGCCCGGCCTCACTTTAGAATTTTCTTAAAGCGATAATCCTCTCCTGAAGATGTTCTTCCACACATACAAAGTCGTCCAGACCCTTTGGCCCTACAGAAACGACCCTACTCTTTGAAATTTTTATGCTGCTTCCAAATTGTCTTCCAAACCGTCTTTTTTATGGAATTTCTTACAAATGCACACTGTGCAGTCTCGTTCGACTATGTTCGGGCATCCTTTAATGCACAAAAAGCCTATACACTGAAGTGAGTGCTGTTTCTGTGCCTGAAAAGATAAATGAATGAAACATAGAAGATGATAGTTATATTACTCTAAACACGACGCTTTTAAAATTTGAGATCATTTGAAAAAAATGTGTAGTGTGGCAGAACTTTTACGAGCGAGGATGATTGCTTTGAGAGAAATCAGTGGTGGCGTTTTTGTCATCGTCGTGGAATGAGTGATGAGAGAAGAAGCAGAGAAGAAGATTCCAAATAGGATTGGCGACAAAACACATCCTTGCTTTACGCCACATTTCAGCTTAAAGGGAGACGAGAGAGCACCTTCAAATGAGATACGTGCTTGCATATCGCCACGCAACGACCTGAAAAGACTAAGAGTCAGGCGGACAGCCGATTTTTTGTAGATCGATGAAAAGGCTTTGTCTGCTGACCATATCAAATGCTTTGGCCAAGTCAACAAAGGCGACGTGTAGCGGACATTGTTGTCCACGACACGTCTAGATTTGGCGCAGTGAGAAGATCATGTCCGTAGTAGATCTGCTGCGACGTAAACCACATTGCGATTCTGGGTATAGCTTCTACGCAGGAGTTAGAATGAGAGATAACACGACCTTGACAAAGAGCTACCCAGTGTCATTCAAAAGAGAAATTCATTCTGTAGTTGTTGCAATCTCCTTCCACACCTTTGTTTTAACCGATTGCAATATGCTAAGTTATTGTTTGTAACAACTTTTTATGGTATTGCGGTCATGGACCCATGACAGACTGTGTTTCGTCGGGGAAGCATTCGGAAAAGCGACGTGAAATGAGCTAAATAGCGTTTACAGTGCGTTTAACGTGTTCAAGAGAAAAAAACCATAAGAAAGAACCATTTGTTAAAATGGCGTTCATTATAAAAGAACGCAGTGACTTTTACTTCTAAGTCCTGCACTGTTGTCATTAAAAACTTTTGCCCGATGATCTAAAACTCTGAAGAATTGTTCGCTGTGTGAATGAGTGAGAGGATTTTTCGATTTCATTCTCTTGCCGGGGGTTACTTGAAGATGCCATTTACTATCACGAAAAGTAAGTTACTGCATTGTACCTTTTTGATAAGAGCAATGATCACTTCCAAGCAGTGCACACGTCCGTCTCGCGTAATCCTCATTTTCGATTGAGCGATGAAGGCGCTATTCGGCTGAGGAACCCTCAGAGGATAGTCGAGATGATTCAAGAGATTCTTCAGTTGTTCGTAGGTAATATACTGGGTCAGGCGATCGTCGTACCGCTGCCACACCTGCGTGTTGCAAAATGGTTAAGCATTTTTATTCGCAATGCAGAGAAGCAGGGAAGCTGTGAATTAGTTTGTTTTCCGGTCGAAAAAACTGCAAATTAGTGTTTCGGACGTATCGGTTTTAATGCGACAACTACGAGATAAAAAATGTTGCGACCTACACCAAAAAGATGTTAGCGAAATTGGATGAGCTCATGTTTTTTGAAAAAATGTTACGTTTTGTGCGCGGCTGGTTTAACGCAGTAAATCGCCCGTGATTTATTTACAACTGAAATGCATAGGTAGCAGCTCATATTAAAAGAAAATCGCATCAAAATTAAAAAACAAAAGCTTGTTGTTGGAAAGCGACTGAAGGAACTTCCAGTGCCAACTTTATCGATCAAATTTTCGATCATTAAGTGCAAAACAGATGCACCTTCTTGCGCTTGGATCGGCTGCGAACCGCATGTGCGTTTATTGCGCTTCACACAGAGACTGCTACAGAAGCAATTGTCATCAACACACCTCAAAAAACTGCTCAAAGTCATCCGCTGTCAGGGGCTCGGCGCTTTCCCGTGTGGCGACCACAAAATTTTCGAGGATGATGGCGATGTACATGTTGACGACAATCAGGAAAGTGATCATCACGTAAGTTACGAAGTATATCACCCCTGCAATGAAATGTTTCTGGTTTAGCCAAATTCGGTTGAGTACAAACAAACACATAGGCGAGGCAACGGTGCCTTGTAACCTCAAAAACTAACAAACACATAAGCAACAAAAAGAGCTGCACCAACACTTCTTTCGCAAAACTTGCGTGTGTCAGCGGTTTGATTTACAGCTTCTAATAACGATCGAACAAAAAAGAAATCAGAACACAAAACAATGCAGTATGCGCTGCGTTGCCGTCATGACATTTTTTGTCATAAAAAAAGGACTGCGCTAAGCATTGGTCACCTAGGATAGAATTTCCGCAGTTGCTAGGTGACCCGTCTACTGGGTGAGCATCACAGTACGGCTCTTCGTCTCTTAGTATTGGTTCAATGAAGCGATCCCAGCTTTCTGAAGTCGAAACCTAAGACAAGATCAAAAGTTCTGCGATAAGGAAAATCAAAGCCCAGATTCTGTAACCCAAGCGACAAAGCATCCGAAATGTTTGCCGATGTGGCAATCAATACAACAAGCAAAAAACATGAAAAATAGCGAAACGGCGACTTACTTCAAACAAAACAAGAAAAGCATTTGGAAATGTTTCGAAGTTCAGCAGATTGTCAATGCCAGCAATCTTTTGTACGTGGGGAAACTGCGACATTCCAATAATGGCGTAGATGAACATGAAGAGGAAGAGGAGACACCCGATATTGAAAAGAGCAGGAAGAGACATCATCAGTGCGAACAGCAACGTACGAATTCCCTGCATAAAGAATATTTTTATACAACTTCATTCAATAACGTGATTTCTTCCAGGAGAAATTGGCTGCGAAAAGCTACACTATGATGTTGACAGAAAGCAATAACAAGGCCTCATGTGGTTATCACGTTTTTTGACGCAGCCGACCCAATTTATCGACGTTTTGTACCAACCGTTGTGAAAAGACTTACTTCGGAGACCATGATTTAAATCCGTCGTAAATTTCTTACCTTCGCTTCTCGTATCAGTCGTAGGACTCTGGTGACCCGGAACAATCGTATGATGCGGAAAAGAGTCGGTTGAACAAAGTACTGAGACAGCACATCACTGAATCCGGTCGCTGCAGATAGGCAGTTCACTGAATCGTCATTGTGAGGACGGTAGTTAGAGGGAAGAAGTATACAGATTATAGGTGAGCGTGCAGGAATGGATCACATCACAAAGAAACATGGTATTCGCAGCCGCAAGCAACATCAAAGACAGCTCAAAAACATATTTGTTCAGCACAGCCATTTGGCGCCATCCGACCAAACGTGTTATATTTAGAAAGACTTCTATCACGTTTTGCCTTTCTTATGGCGATGGAACTACAGTACGTGACTGCCATGCAGAATGCAGATGCGCTCTTTTGCAAAAACTTGTTGTGGAAAAAAATTACAATTATTTGTGCTTCGTCCAGAATAACTGCAAGAAATTTCAAGAACATCAAAGTGCGTTTGCAGCATGCTATCACAATTTTTGGCTAAATCGGTTTCAAGGTAAATCTTAGAAAGACGTATAGAAGACAGAAGTGTAACTGGCAAGCAAATCACAGACAAATTTTAAAGGGCATGCAAATGCACAAGTCAAGCACAGAAATGCAGGAATTAAAGTGTTTCTGTTAGTGCTAACGTAGTGAACAATGCAAAGAATTGCAAAGAGCACAGGTTTAACTTATGAAGTTTCAAAGAAACACAACACACCTAAAATAGAACATCATGTATTCAACAAAAAGTAAAGTTATTGTTTTTTTCAGTTAGCTCATGTCGTTTTCAACAAAGTATAAGTTTAGTTTATTTGGCTTGAGAGCCATCAAATTACCAAAAAACGTTTAAAGCTTTCTTGCGCGTAACCTGTCGCTTTTCGCTCGATGGTTCGAGTTTTGAACGTACTAAGTTTTTTTCGCAGTAGTTTTCATTAGAATCAAATTAATAAAAAACAGGCACTATTTTTCAGAAGCGCATAAAAATTTTCCCGGAATATGTTTAAAATTATTTAGAGTTTCACCATACAGTATTTTATAACGCACCAAATAACGTTGAAGTTCTAAGTGATTTATAACACGCAATATGCAGCAATGCATGTGGACTAGTAAAGGCTGTTTTGAGCACTTTTCACTGCAAAACTTTCAAGGAAACCAACAACAATAACAGAAAACCTTTACTTTTCTTCCTAGCTGTGTCGAATATATGTGAAGCAAGGAATACATTTTTTGCCCAATGATTGCTCTTATGGTTGTGATAATTATAAGTGTCTACCTTACAAATCATATCTGTCCACCAGACAAATCGAATCCGTTCGATTAATACCAGATGGAGATGCTGAGAGTTGGAGATGAATAGTAGATTTTTCTAAACTTAAAATTCATCAACAACAAACAACTCAAATTTACTCACCTATCAATGAGACGATAACCACAAAAAAGTCGAAAACGTTCCAGGGGATTGTGAAATAGTAAAATCGTAGGCCAATTAACTTCAGTATCGCTTCCACAACAAACAGCGCTGTAATTCAACATTTAACAAGTATTTTTAATCCAAAAATTATTAAAGTGGAGCACGTAACATAACAAAACGGGGTGCATGTCACATTCTTGTGGAAATTTTTTCAACTCAGAAGAAACTCAACAGTCACTTTTTACCATCGGTGACCTTCTATATGTCGTGCTTAGTGGATTGTTTCAACGCATGTTTTCATACAAAAAATAAAAATAAGTCCGAACAATTGAAAAACAATCTCTTCAAAAATTGGAGCAGGCTTACTTCATAGTAGATAACAATAGTTCTAAATGCATTCCATAACTTGTATTATTTTGAAAAATAAGTTTGTGCCAGATTTGTTTTTCAAGATATGCAAACCGTTGGAAAGGATGTAAACTTAGAAGTCATATTCAAGCAACTATTTTCAGAACGTCCAATACGACTTGGTTAAAATCACTGGTATTTGCATTTTGGTTACTGATTAAACTTTACTGTTATAATAATAATAATCGAGGGCTACTAGCATCTTAATGCAAGGACTTACTTATAAACCCAAGGTTGAAGTACTGCAACCAAACAGTCATCTCGTGGGACATGTCGTGGTGTTCAACAGCCATCACAACCATGTTGAGCATTATGAGAGCCATTACCGTCATTTCAAACTTTCTTGATGTCACAAGGTTGTAAACCTGAAATTTACCAAAATTCAAAAGAGTCTAAACGGCACAGCTGTGGTTTGTTTGTTGTAGATGATCTCAATGGCCATTGTGTTTTATTTCACATCTAACGCCAAATATTGCAATTTTATGCATTTGAGGATCGCAGTTCATGCTTGCACCACTGTTAGTTTTCGACTGCGTAAGCAGCGTAAACGTCTGTTCTGTTGAACGCTATCTGTCGTCGATAAGGTGTGGAAGTGTGAAACAAACTCTTACAGTGACTTGGAGAAGACTTGATCTGGTGGCGACGCGACGCGATCGTGCAGTAACCGCAATCATTCAACTTGATGTACAGAAATGCTGAAGACTGAACTTTATTTCCAAGATTGAAGCAATCGCATGTTTAGCTTTCGGCAAAACATAGCTTTTTGTCTTAAGTTCATCACGCGATTGAAAGATGTGGCTTCAGAAATATAGGAAAATAGTTGCAAATACTATTTCCCCAAAATCTAAGATCTCTGGCTTTATCACAATTGTTGAAATCTCAACAGAGTGTATGCCAAGCGCATTCTTTCACTCCATACCAGGCACATCTCTTGGCAAACTACAGTGTAAGCTCACAAATTAGAGCAAGTGTTAATTTACTAAATAAAACCGCTTATCAAAACGTGAGACGTGTCCGGTGCAGAGGCTGAAACAAACTGTGTGGTGTAAGTTAAGACATAAGGTGAAAGAAAATTCAGCAAAAGTAGGTTTTGCTTCAAAAATGAAATCGAAGCATTTTTTGTGAAAAATTTGAAACTGTAGGCTGTGACGTATGGCACGAAGCTTTTTCAGGAGCGGCTTAAGTGGCTGCTCGATAAAATTTTACGAATGCTCCAACTCAAGGTACTTGGGATTGTTATTCTTCCGGTACAAGTAAAACAAACTTGGAATTTCAGCAAACAAATTGTGAGAAGAGAACTTACGCTATTAGCGAACTTATTGTTCGGTCGAGGAATTGGTTTTTTCGGTGTTTTTGATTGCATCTGTTTCATTGCGTTGTAGTATTTTCGTTGTTCCTCTGTCATCAGCACTCCGCTTTCTTGGTCTACGAAACATTGATCATTGTACGTGAACATCGCGAAGCATGTCAACTTTTTCTAGCTGGCAAACAGTTTCCAAGTTGATGAAAAATGTAGTAAGCACCTAACAAGACATTCTTTGGAGTGACTTTCTCTCGCTGTAACATATCACTTCTGGAATGCGGCAAACACAAGCAAGTTAAAAGCATTGACATCGCTATAGGCACTTCCATAGAAGTTGAAGCAAAAACGAGTTCATTGTCAATTTATCAAGCAAAGCAGAGCAAAATTTTCGCAGCAATCATGATTTTACCTTTTGATTTGGTCTTTTGTTGATTGAAATTGTCGATGATGACCCCAATAAAAAGGTTCAGAGAAAAAAAAGCACCGAAAACAATGAATACGCAGAAGTAAATGTAATTATAGAAAGATGCTTCGTACACAGGCTGTTCTTCCACTCCGGTGACGTCAACAGCACTTTCCATAATTTCTAGCCAACCATTGAACGTAGCTACCTGTGAAATTTTGCAGTTTTGTCATTAATTCATTTCAACGTTCTCGCAATCCAAGATTTTGAGGAATCTTATTCACTGAACGCCCCTTGCATGTTTTATTTTCGTACCTTCATGCTCCGAAGCATGCAACTTCTAAAATCTCGCTTATCGCAAAGAAGATTAAATTATTTGGAATGCTTAGTCAACCTAACATTTTCATGTTGAACTTGTGTAATTTGTTTGAAAACATTTCTATTCATATTACATCTTTGAAACCGACGTCAACCTAGTCTTGACATTTCAAATATTTCTTTCAGCATTTCATTAATCCAGTGCCTTCGTACAAAAAACGAATTTACTTACTTGCATTAATACAAGATACCCTCGCAACGCACTGTCAAAGTTGATGTTTGGAATTTGCCAGTTAATATCACTTGTGTTTAACCTGAGAAAAAGCTTATTTGTTAGGCTTATCAAATGTAGCGCCATCAATTTACAAACATAGCTGAAAAGAATGTGGACTGGACCATGCAGCCGGAGCGGAACCATACAACAAATAGCCTTGTTTAAACACCAGTTAATTCGAGCAACTTTTGAACAGATACTGTCTTTGCCAATCAGATCGTATTGAAACAACATTGTTAATACTTTGCGTAACTGCCATAAACGCACGTATTTAGCAAGCTCATAATTATAGTAGTCAGGTTTTCCAAAACGCATAAAGTTTTAGTGAAGCCATACGGGATAAAAATCATACATCTTATTTAAAAATTCTCAAGCCAATCTAACTAGTATAGGATAGATGCAGTCATTCAATCAACAACAAAATCACAGTTCAATTGCTTCAGTCAGTCAAGCCCTGAACAGAGTAACTTACATTTCGCTGCACATCAGGCATTCCGTTTTGTCCCGCACAGCTGGCAAAAACGTTATGGGATCGATGCCAGAAACAGTTTTATCGCCGTTCAAGTACTGGATCAATTGCGTGTTGTTTCGCGAACACAATTCCTCCAGCGTCTTGTTCGAATAACTTGACGGCAGATTGACGGGGATCGTATCGTTGGGTGCAAACCTTCTTGGCAAAATGTCGTTGGTCGGCAGCGCCACACACCTCCCCAAACGCCCAGCAAATAAATTGACTCCGAGGATGCTGGAAAATAAAAAAGCACCTGAAAAGTGGCAGTGCAGCATTTTGGGGTAATTTTGGTTAAAGAAGTGATTCTTATTTTTTATGATCCTTTAATCATTTTACAATTCTAAAAAAACTTTTGCGCAAAAATAGACGCAACATAGATTGATCTCTGCTCAATCGCAAACTTCGTATACAGTTTTTGGAATACAACGCTGTTTGAACAGTATAGGTACGAACAGACAGAAAGTCTTATAGCAGGATTCTATTCTTTGAATTTTTACCGATGACTTACCTGAAAATCAACCAGAACATGACACAAATTAACGATACGTGTGCGATGGATGGTACGGCTCGTATCAAAGCATCCACAACGATCTATAAATAAACAAGGTCGTTGTCGTAAAGGTCGTTGCTGCATAACAGACTCATCTGAGCTGGTCAAAGCTGCAGACTTTTTACTATTCAGAAAACCGCAAGCAAGCTCCAAACTGATTGACCACTACCCGATGAAGACAAAATAACAAGTTCTACGAAATTCTTTCGGCATCGGTCATGTCACGCGATCGAATCGTCAACAATCAAACTGCACCCAACAATGCGCCTCCGTCGTCAGTGCAGCACCAGTGTTTCGACGGCGGTTTGACAGGCAAAGTGCTGGTGCTTGAAACGACAAGGACAAGGTTGATCTTTTACCTTCATTCCTTCAAATCTCGACAACGCCCGCAGTGGCCGCAAAGCGCGAAACGTCCGAAGCACTCGCAGCGCGCTCAGATTGCTTTGTGAACCCGAGAGTGTGAGGTTGAGGATTGAAATCTTTAAAAAAATGAAGAAGCTTTAGCATTACTTTGAGAATTTTGAAGGAATACAGACGAAAAATTTTTGAGGAGCAGGTATCATTTTTGAAGTGAAAAGTAAAAAAGTCTTCGATATTTGTTTAATGCAATATGCCCTCTCATCAGCCCAAGCTTACGGGCATCGAAAAACAACGTGAAAAATTTCTGGTTCAAAAATCTGGAGGAGACCGTTCCCCAACCCATGGAGGCACGACGTTACTGAAAAGAACTTACTGTTTTGTAGTGCAGCCATTTCGGATGCTTTTTTATCCACAAATCGAATCAACACATTAAACCGGCTGTTCGTTAAAAATAAAAACTGATTTTAAATCGGCATAAAATTCCCATAATCCTTGTAACAGTCACTTCCGCAAACATGTGTGTATGCCAATTTTTTCATAGAAACATACCCGATGCCTCTTATATATTGAATTCTTAGCAATAGCTATTTCGGTGCTATATGGTAAACAATTATACGCACGAATGTACCTGGGGCCACATCTGTCAAAAACTGGGATTTTTTGTAGACATCATGGAAGTGCAATGCTTTGCCATTAAACATTTCTAGAACGTAGAGTGACATTTGACAAGTTTTCGTTAAAGATGCAGCTTACCGTTACGATCACGAAGTCCAAAATGCACCAGGCGTTTGTGAAATACTTTTTCAATCCATAACCAATCCACTTCAGTATCATTTCCAAAAAGAAGAAAACGCAGCAAAAAATATCAATGATATGTACAAACTTCTTCATGGCGGGATTGTTGTCAATGTGAACGTCTTCAAAGGCCTAGTTAACATGTCAATTGCCAGTCACTGCAGCACCACTTTTTAGATTAAACCTGCATATTGTTAACTATTGTAATACTGTAGAATGCGCACGAAAAATGCAACATTATTGGGAATAAAAGCTTATTTGTTCGCATTGTTTTTGAAACATGCGACTATTTGGGAAAAAAACACATTTTCAATTTTCTCCTCAAAGAAAAATTATTTCCAACAATGTCTTTGAAAGATTTGATTTCCAACAACCACTTTGAACCAACTGAATACGAACTCATCAGCGCTGTATGATTTATATGGCGAAATTAATTTTGTAAAAATCAAATATGCTCCAGCTGATGCCAAAATTGTGAAAACGTACAAAAGGATGATGGAAAAAGTTGCATCAACCTGATTAATGTCACGAATGTTAACAACAGCGTTTAATTTTTGTAGTTAACATATGCAATAACACGTGTTGCTTGGCATCAGCTTCTAATGTGCTAAAGTTTTTTTTTAATTCTTTAAACAGTGAAATACTTTATTCGCAATAATGAAATTTCAAGTATGGCTGCAGAACTTCATGCCTTGATATGAAATGTTTTTTAATGAAATTAAAATGAAACAGAATTGGGTATATTTCATTCCTATAAACAGTTGAATATATTATAATGAGCAAAGTTGCTCAAAAACAACATTAAAAATTCACATGAACCTAATATACTGTATTTAAATTGAATAAAAGCCAGTTCAAAGAAACATGTTGAAATCCACACATTTGCATTACATACTGTAATGTTTATTTATGATACGCTAAACAACAAAAAACTTAACAATACTCACTAGGGTTACACTGCTTAATAGAATGCAGAAAATGACCACGTGATCAAAGTAACGGTGGACCACCACCTTATGAGTGAAAGAGCGGATTCTGAACCAAGCTCCCTCTTCCAGTGGTTCACCAGGGAGGAAAGGTAAGCATGGGTCAAGTTTGTCTTTCTGTATAAGAAACGAAGTTGTCGGGCAACACTTGATGTAAAAGTCGCTCATTGGTAAAAAATTAGGTGCCTTATGACCTGGGATTACAAAACCTGAGATTTCACATTTCTTTCGTAATTTTAGGTCTGGTTGAAGTTCACGGTGAACCAGAAACGATAAACAAAAAACTCTTTTGCACTTTTGTCACAATTCACTCCGTTTGTGCTCATTTTCGAGGAAAATAATTCTTTTTGGGCAGCCTCTAGCTATAACTAGCTATTATGCGTACGAATTTTGATATAAAGCCTACTTCTTCGAAAAATCCAAGGCGCTCACCCCATAATGTGTCATTGGTTTAATCTATAGTTCACGTTTGGTTTGATAGTGTGAGATAAGTAAGTGTTGATGTTTTGACAAGAAGAGATTTTCACGCAAAAATAAAGCTTTCAAATTCGTAGAAGAACCAAAACTGAAGCAGACCGTGGAAAAAACTTAACGCAAGTGCCTGCATTTGTTTTTTACTCAAACAAAAATCTATTGGGATTATAACACAGGTTCTAGTAAGCTATGTGCAGGAAACCTTTTGGTCATCGTCACAGCTTTCAGCTTTTTCTTCTTCAACCTCTTCTTCTTCTTCGTCTATTTTAATAGAATCATTGCACGAGTCAAGTGAGGCAAGACTGAATATCTAGAAACATCATAGCAAGAATTAAGGTTTTAGGCGGAATATGCCTGTGTGTTTGCAATTAGCATTACATATAAATAACATGTTGACAATAAAACGATTATTTAATCTATAACTGCGATGTTTAAGTTTTTATTCCCTTACAGAAAATTAGCCTTAGATGAAGCAACTGTGACTTGGCTGAAAAGCAAACGATGTGGAAGGAGCTTTGTAGTTAAAACGGGTCAAAGAAATTGCAACTAAAATGTTTTTGCTGGTATAAACAAAATTATAGTTTTCTTACAGGGTAAATGGTTAAGATGTCCACTAAACTTCAAAAATAGTTTTCTACAGTTTGGTTAAGAAATGACTTACCTTGGCTGGACTGTGAACGGTGTCTCGCTTTTTTTGCAACCGTGGTGAAACATTTCCGCGAGGTTTGCCCGATGTCTCTTCAGAGACACTGATGGCGCTCTCGCGTCGTATACGAGGAACCGACGAAACAGAATGTCGTCTGCAAGAGTGACGCCGAACCCTTGACAGACCGTGAACATCAGAATTTGACGTCAAAGCGTTTGCAACTGACACCTCATGGTCGCCTTGGCCGTCATGTGTTTGACTGCATTCGGAGATCCTTTCTGACGCAGTATTTCCGTTTTGTACGGGTTGGCGGTGCCTTGACGGATGGTGCCGATGAAGTCTGTTACTGTGCCGGTGATGATGATGTCTACGGGTTCTTCGCTTTTCCGTGTTTTGCTGTTCAATCGCTTCGTCCGCATCGATCTTGGTGCTAGAAGACCGGTGAGCGTGACCGTTACTGGTGGCGGTTGTGATCACAAGGGTATCGGTTTCGGCTGGAGCTTCAGACTCTTTAAAAGCATGACAAGTGCAGGAGTCGGGTTATTGTATTTCTGCAAAAAGCTTCAACTTTTTATCAGAAACAGAACAAATAACTCAGGCGACCCTGTGTCAGTAACTGATCTTGTTTGCAAAGACATAATGGCACATTCGAACATTACGTGAAATCAACTTTATATCAAAAATTTCGAAAGTCTAGGCCAACCTTCATCAGCTAGGTCGTTTGACATTGATGGTTGTGCCACTTTTAACTTGCCATTTCTCGCTCCATTATCAAGGTTTCTCATTTCGACAAATGCTGGAATGCTATCGATGATCTTTGCCGGTGAGCTCCTCACACCAAGCTTCACCAGAAGGCAGCAGTATGTCTACAAGCACACCACATTTGTCAAACTGAATTTGGCTGCAACAAATAAACTTAAAATGCTCACAACACTGCTGTAGAATGAAATGGCATCTTCCCGGATCCCTTCGATAAGGATTTGCTACACACGGTAGTGGCCAAAGTGGGCCGGTTGCACCGGGTTGCCCGGCAGTTAGTGCCCTATATTTGAATGTGGCTTCCCGGTTTTTGTTTGCTTCACCCAGAAAACACGAAAATCTGGCAATGCAACTGTTGCAACAGCAAGTATGGTCTGATCAAGCTGAGAGCAACAGGGCGAAAAAAACTACTTACTTTTTAGCACCACTGTGTGTCAGTCACTACGTGCTTAGTCACCACCATCATTTGCTCTGTTCGAATCAATGATTCATTTCATATGAGGTGAGGTAATTTACCTTTCTTTGTTGAATTTTCTCTAACGAATCGTTTTAATTGATAAGTTCCTCTGCTTTAAAGTGCTATCATTTTGACGTCTTGAGTTGTCCGATGTAAAGAAGCGATCGATTGGAATGTCTTAGATGTGTCATCACCGAGTAATGTCAACCTCTATCTACCGCCATTGGTGCATGGCCGTGTTTCGTTCGTCGTTTTTACGAGTAAGCCTCACAATGAAAATCTACTAGAAGTTATTCTGCGCCTTTAATTGAATTCCACTAGCGATATAGGAAGTGTGAAAGATTAAACAGCCACGTTAAAACCCGCGATTTTAGCAGAAAACTACAAGAAGAATAAGAAACTTTCATCCTCCGCAGTACGGTCTTCACGCATGAGATCACAGAAAGGATCCGCCACTGGTCACATTGCTAGTGCAGAAGAAAATGCTACTCTTGGTAAGACCAATATCATGAAACATTTTGTGATTTTATCACGATCTTTTCTAAGTGATTCTCCACTCAGCTTGATCTTTACTCAGCTAGCTACTGGTCCGAAACAACCAATTTCTGCTTGTGTTTTTATAGTTGCAAAAGCACCAAAACCTTTTATACAAGCGTAGCTGTTTAACAGAGGTACACTTTTAAACTGAACGTTGTGATTGTTGCATTCTTTAGCGAGCAACAAGCAACTTTTAGATGAACAGTTCCAACCTGCTTTATTAAAAAATATTTACAAAACAACGTATACAAGGACACCTGAAGTGCACTCATACAAATATCTTATAGGAAAGTGTGGGAGAATGCTCAAAGAAGAGGAAATTTTTCAACGCAACAAATAAGAAAATAGACAATTAAAATGTCAGCTGAATTCGCAGTTCGACGAGGATACGAAAACTTTGTGCTTACATACCCGCACAAACGTGCACTACTCATATTTTAAGAAATACTTACGTCTAAAGGAATTTGAGATAAACGCTTCTTTACTTTCCTTCCCCACAGAACCACGTGCCGCAAAGCTGCCGATATGCTGTTTTTTTCTGTTGTAGGTTGCTGCAAGGCGTCTCCACTTAAGGAATTCAGCAGCAGTGCAATGAAAAGGTTGAGTATCTAAAGTTCATATATAAAATATACAGTAAATGAGACAGATGAAGAAACCTTTTGTACCCATGCAAAAATATTTTATCAAGTTAAATTTTTCCCAAGGAGGCAAATTAAATGTAAAATATCAAATGCTTGCATAACAGGAGCGCAAACAATTGTTTTGTGAGGTATACATTCGCCTAAATCCCTATGGGAGCGCGGCGGTAGAAATGTAAACTAAGTTAAATAAAGTCGTGGTGTAGTGCAGTACAAAGCGTGTTGCTTCTGTACCACACTACCCAAAAAACTAAAGAAAAGCAATGCTCTTGATCGCTTTACCACCAAGTTTCCAATGAGGTAGACCAGGATGAACAATGGAATGCACACGCCTGGAGATGCCACGTTCAAGCAGTTGATCATGTTTTCAACCCATTCTCCACATTGAATCCGGAATACAACCATTACCGCGTGTGGAAAATCAACGAAGTTCCAACGAGGTTGATTATCCTGCGTCGTTGCCAAAGCGATGGTTTACTTTACAAGATAATCTGTCTGCCTCGATTTTTAGCAACGTGATTTGCGTTTACGAAAATTGACAACACAACCTGAAATTCAACTTGCCTGGTAGTATTCGAGATACGAAGTCCGCAGCAGTTGCATTCCGATCAAGGCAAATATGAACATGACCAGGATGAAGACTATTGTTAAGTGCCACAACTTGCCAACGGTCGTCCCGATCATTGTGAGTAGTTTGTTGAGCGTAGGCCATTGTTTTGCGAGTTTCAGAATCCGCATCTGTGTTTTGACGGCAGTGTCATCTTATGCCAGTGTAGCAAAGACACTCCTAGGAACGCGGCAACTACGCCTGAACTGCTTTTGTGGAAAACGGTTACCAGCATCGGGAAAGATGTAGCTTTCACTTACAATCAACACGCAGTTGCCTTAACCGCTGCCAAAGCTACTCAAGGAAATAATAAAACCAATAATTAGGCGTGTTATTCATACTTCTCGTCGCATCCGTGATTCTTGCCCAAGTTTACTACTTGGAAATATGGATTACGTAGCATGCTCCAGCGCGAAGGCACGCCACCGAGGCATATTATCTTGACAAACAAATCCACGGCAAGAGAATCGCCGGCTACAGAAATATGCGTTTTATTAAGTCCACCTTCTTGTGCAATTCTTCTGGTCCTTATCAAGGCCACTTTGATTGAAGCAATCATTAACGAAATGATAGGTGTCACTACAAGCTTCACATTGTTCATTGTTCAATGCTCTGAGCACACGTTATATTAAAAAGCTGCTACGCTCCTGCTTACCAGGCGAAATGCTCTCAAAGCAGACAAACCCTGCGTTGTATCGAGAACTAATTCAAGGCAGCTGAAGAAAACCACAAATGCATCAAAGAGATTCCATCTTTGCCGAAAATAGATGTACGGGGTGAGACCAATAATCTTTAGGACCATTTCAACAGTGAAAACAATTGTGAAGAACTGAAATAGAGTTATAGTAGAGTTTTTATAAAAATTACCAACATAAAAATGTAGAAAAGTTAATTAATTGCGAGAAAGCGCACTCCCATAATGAATGAATTCTGCGTTGATGGACAACGGTATGTCTTCTAAAAATTACTACAATTTAGACTTCAGTGTTAGATACGGAGTCAATTGGTAACCAGGAGTTGTTGATTTGCAATGAAACGATCTTGCAATTTCTAATTTACGTAATTTTGCGCTTGATTTATGCAATTTAAGCTGTCGGTTCTCAAATCTGCGGACGCTGTAGTGAGATGGTTATCTTGAGCAGCAAATGATAAAACCCAAAAAGTAACAAATTTACTTGACAGAAAAAACATCGTTTCTACCATCGAATGAAAGTGCGCCTGCGATAAAGACCCATGTAATAAACTTCGTACCTGACAGAATTTCGCTTTTGCAAGCTACAATTGTGTAACCACTATTGTACAACCAGATAGAAATTCAGCAAAATTTACATCAGCACAGCTAAAGATTCCTAGTGTTTTATGACATACATTAGCCAACTAAAAGTGTTCGAAAACGATAAAAAATGGAAAAGATTATGCCATCCGCCAATTACTGTTTCTTTAAGTTGCTGCAGAGAAACTAGAGAAGGAAATGAAGTCATAACTGCGGAGAATAAAAATCACAACTTAGGAAGGAAGAAAATTTGATACTGTTAGCAATCTATCAATGTCCGGGTAGCACTCATTCAAAATAACTGTGTAATTTTTCCACTTTTAAAAATATTTGCAGCTTTGGTGTAAATTTATCAACATTTTTAAATTTCAGCTCAATTTTATTTTATCTTTTTGCTTCATTGTATGATTACGAAGTTTTTGCTTTTATATAGTTTCCTAATTTTCGTTCAATCTGACCTTTTCTCATTTTGTGCTTTTAGACTGTTTTATTTATTTATTTATTTTTCTTCTTTAAGTCGTGTTTTATTTGCAGTGTTAGTTGACTGCTATAGAACTCTCATGTCTGTCTATGTCCATATACATAGGTACTGCCAATATTATCGGCCATATTTCAGGTTGGTGTTACGATTGGAAAGCGTGCTACAAATAGCTACGACCAGTAAAACGCCTCGAAGACAGCCTTACATCAACATTATTAATCAGGACCCTTCGCAGAGCGTCAGTGTGTTAAGCTGTGACTTACAAAGCTTCATGGATTCCATCTGGATGATGTTTTGAGCTCTTGAACATGTTCCTAATAACTGGCAATACGTCCAACAACATCACTGATATTTGTTGTTTCGCTTGCTGTATCTAGTAGTCACCCATCGCTTATGTTCAATGTTGTCAAGTGTTCTGCGGCTTTAACGTTCTTGTCTGCTGCGTAATAGAAGGCTTAGAGTTGACTTTACATCCGCTACTTCGCCTTGTTTTGGATCTGTGACCAGTTAAGACCATCCACAGACGCACCGCGTGGTTGTGTCAATATGTTTTCGCAAGTACGTTATACCACTTTTCTGTAGCCTGCTGCAATGCTTCTCTAACTTTTTTTCGTAAAGGCACACTAATAAATTCTGGATTTGGCCGCGGCACACCTGCTTTATGAAGGCGAAAACCTACAATTACGTTAAGATGAACAGTGTAAATGCAAAGCCTCATGGACAAAACATTTTATATGCATGTTGCCAAAGCGTGACATTTTAGCGGCACGCTTCAGCCTCTTTCGAGGCACACGGTTTGGGAAACTCTGGCCTACTAAACTCTTATTTACTTGCTTGTTACGTTACTATACCCTTGATAGATTGTTTTGTACAGTTGTCCCGCAAAGGCATTTGCCTATCCTTTGCAGGATGGGTAGCTGGTTATGCATTCTTGTCAATTAATTATTCACATCTGGTTAGCTATGCTACACTGATTGTGAATTTTATTTTATTTAATACTTTCATACACTTCGCATAGCTGAAGATGCTTGCTCTGAATGCAAAATATATACTCTGATAAAATCAGAGTGTCTGGTTATTGGCTGTGAAAGGATTCCTTTTGATAGATGTTTTTTTTTGTTTGTGATAGTTTTTCAATAAATCTTGATTTTTTCACCAGGCAATTATATTATTGTTTGAGAAGTGAAAGAATTTGCAACATTAGAAGTTAACGAACTTCATCACTATTTGGAGTACGTACGACACAATTAGTTCAAGTGCAATTGCGAAGCCTCGTGTTATTGAGCAAGAAAAACTTTCGTTTGAATGTAGGTGGTATAAACTTAATGCAAAATGTGCACGTTACCCACCTTGTTTGAATTAGGACTGCCTTACTGATGCATCTCGGATAATGACAAAACAAACTGTAGCCTCGCAGCGAGCTTCTGAGGAATCTGCCTGCTTGTTTCTGCTTTCATACTTTTGCGATGATTAGAACTTGCACGTATCTACTATTCCATAGTTGTAAGCCGCAAAAATGGCGCAAGTAAATCGACCACAATTTATTGCACAGGCAAACTAGTTTTGCGTTTGTCTTCAGTCCTTATCTAAATAGAGTCTCAGAATATGATGTATTATGAGGGACGTTTGTCCGTAAATTGCAACTGCTTCTTAACCGAAAATATTTGAAAGCTTGAATGGTCCTTGCTATTTCTTCAGTCAAACTAAAAGATAAGAAAGGTAAAAACTTACCAAATTTGCGTTTTCCAACATCTTTGCAAAGCTTTCTTCCATTGGGTGATGCTCGATGCACAAAAACAAAGTGTTGAAAACAATGCACAGGGTGATGAACAAATCGGTAAACGGGTTCAGTACCACGTTCTCCAAACTCTCTCGAACTTTCTGAAATAAAAGTATACAATGAATTACGTCAGAGAGACAGAAAAAGTTAGCCAGTGCTACTGGTTTTCTGTTTCAAAGCGTAATTGCACCGTGAAATATCTCATCGAATTGAGCAGTGAGACCAAGGTACAATTAGTTTGTGTTCGTGATTGCGTTTTTCAGACGCTAATGCCTGACGAAGCTATTGCAACTTACCACAGGCGAAATTTCTATTTGCGACGGTTAGTCGCACTATACAGTAAGTTCATATATCGGCGCTAACAGACCGCTAAAGTTACCACCGACTTACTCTCCATCCAGCCGGGCAGCAGTTCCATTTTGCAAAAGCGTTGAGGAAGATTTTCCAGAACCTTCGCCATTTTCTACGAAGCACTTCACCGAACTTTGGGCCAGCTCGTTTTGATCGATGTTCTGCAAAATTCCAAAAGATTAAAGGCATACTGTGTTGCTTGTTGCCAGCAGTGTCATGATTATGTTCAGTAACGCAAATATGAAATACTTGTTCAACGCGAGGTTTGCGTTACTCGATTTGACAATGCGCTCCAGAAGTTAGCACGCACGATCATTGTAACGTCACTTCATGCCACTCCGTTGGGCGATTCACTTCTGAACTAATAAACTAAGCTTGCAAAAAACCTTCTTAAAAGTTATATCAAAACTTTTCGCAAAAGTGGCTCTGGTTCTCATGTAGCGTTAATGGCCTCTGCTACTCATCGATGTGTGAACACTGAAGCATGATGTGTTCTGCACATGTACAAATGAAATGATGATAACGTATTAATATCATACCTGCTAGTTGCGTTATCTCGTCTGAGCCATTGCTGGAACCATCTGTTTTTGTCTGCACATAAACAAGATGTTCAGCTTTACCCACGTTCGAACAATAAATTTTGTCAAAGGCGTTACAGCATTTCCCCAGTGAGCAACATTCAAGCACATGGTATACGTAACACCTGTGTTACTAGTGGGCAGAGGCAACACGTTGCGCTTACAATGGGCTTTGCTTATTTCAGAGGTTTAATTATGCTGTAACGTAGCTGCAGCTAGCTTTTAACGTAGCGAATCGCTAGCGATAACGTAGCTTCAGTCAAACGACTAAAATCCCTTCGAATTGCGGCTCGTGCTTACTGGAAAGTATGTGACGTCTCCTGCTTTTCAACGAATTCACCGCATGCAAGATTCAGTGGTTGCTCGAGTAAACTGCCGAAGTTAATATATCCAACAAAAATGAAACCCAGCGGTAGGTCAGATGTGACAGGACATCGCGTCACATGTCCAAGGCACGCAATCAGGAAGAATGAAGTGGCGTGCCAGCAACAGTGTGAATCTGGTTGAGTGGGTAACCTCTATTATTGCTTGCCCGTTGCACTTGCAGACTTGGCGTTCTTTCCGTTACATGTTCGCATCTTCTAGCACGAGCCGCAACAGTTGTTTTAGTCAATGAACTGGAGCAGGTATAGAACGCAGAAGAACGGACATCAGACTGAAGTCAATTGACTCAGACTGATTTGGTTTTTCAATCTCAAGAGCATCACTTACTTTTCCGGAGGGTTTCCCTTGGTGCATCGTTGACGTTGACTGTGAGCATGACGAACTCCTTCGAGAAATCTTGCCATTCCCCAAGCGGATTTTTTCATCGGTGGCCAGAAAATCAGTTCCTATTTGCGTTTTGCTAGTGCGTATGAGGGTGTCATCTTTATGACAAATAAACACTGTTTAATATTAGCTCGTCATTAGGAACAAAATATTGGCGTGGGTTTCAAGACTGATATAAATTTCTGAATTAGCAACATCATATCAGTAATAAAACAACTCGATAGTTCGAAAATATTGGAAAGTACCAAGCATGCATCTTGGAGTTGCAGCTAAAACTTAGCCCATGAACTCACTACACGACAAAATCCGCAGCTAGTCAACATACCGTAAAAGATATATCCGTACTTTGATGTATTACTTACAGCTTGGTGGGAGGACAATCTTGACATTGCTTCCAACCAAATCTTTTCTGTTATTGTTTAACGTGACTTTGGTTTCGTTGTTGTCGTCTGAATACTTCGGAAGCATTGCGTGATTCAACTTCTTTCTAGTAACGCTGTTCCTGTCGGTCTCAGGCGAATGGTTTACATCTGCCTGAACCACCTAAGAGTAACGGAAATGCTGGCAAACAATGTATAGTGGATACATTTGTGCTTTAATGTTTTGTGCATTGTTACTGCGCGATTTCAAGCAATATGCTGTTCTTGAGTCAATGCAATGTAATTTGCGAACGGTACAAAAACACTCGACACGATAGCCTGGAAACCTACACCACGGCAATTGGCCGCTGTTTCCGGTCGCTCATGTGAACGCTCAAAGCTGTTGTTCACCGTTAGTCTACACCAGACCGTTTAACGTTACGTTGTTCTGACTTCACTTTCAAGTGTATTGAAGATTTTGTTGAACATCTGAATATATTCAAAGGAGACAATCAAAATTAGAGTGTTGCTGCACAGTTTTTAGCGCTCGAAGTAGTGGAAGCCTTTATTTCGCCTTACACTGGCTTGGAAACTTCAAGAGGTCGGGTCGCTTAGGTGGGAGACTGACCTGTGCTCCTGCAACAAATAAGATGACCCCTCAAATGGTAAGAATCTCTATGGAATTGTAATCTACCGACGGCCCCCACATCCGGTTCTTCAAGATAGAGTACCCTACAAATGCATTGCTGATTTTGATCTTGTCGGCTGATGGGAATGGTAAATCAGCTTGTTCGAAACTTTTCCATGAGTACCGCAGGTACTGCAAGCAAAGTTTCCTCTGAATATTTTAATGTGGGCGGACAGTCGATTGAATAGCACACTTTCTTTCTTGCAGAGTTGATTCCAACACTACGTCATGGGCCTAACTAAAACGCTGCCCGTCAATCAGTAATTAACTGCACAGCAAATTAGAACGATCACGGCGACCGTGTAACTCAGTCAGAGACCAGATTGGATTGATTGACAACCGAAGAAGTTAGACATTCGTTGAATTATAACCGCAAAACAATCATGAACATAATTGAAGAGATTTGCTATGGGTTAAAACTAATTTGCCGTAATTTTAAGTAATAACTCCATTTCGTTTCTGAGTGAAATGCCAAAATCATTTTGTTCACACAAAGATTACAGTGTGGACCTAAATAGCTCTTGTGTTTATTTTAAATTGCAAGGGAACCGAAAGAATTAACTGATACCCTTTCACTCACATATCGATTATACAGTGTCAACAATACAAACTCAGCTACAGCGGACTACACACGATGTAAAATTTTCACTGTTAAATAGAAACTCTTCCAGTGAATGATCGCAAAGTTGAGATTGTACCTGACAACAAATAGACTCTTCATCGCCCACTGACAACGTCTCACTGAGACGACGTTCTCTCCGAAAAAAAGGCACTTTCAAAGTTCCGCTCAAAGGTGAACCTGGCCAAACACAAAAGCAAAATTGTTGCCCAAGACAAATTTCGTCCCAAAAAATTTCGCAAACGTCCGTGAATTTTTTCCAAAGTAGGACAATTTTAAAAGGCAGGCAATCAAAAAATATTTTAATTCGCACACAAAGTGCACCATACGGTTTCAATTATTAAACATATTTATTTGCTTTCAGTTTTGATTCCGCTCAGCGAGAGATGCCTGCTTGAACTGTGTTTTCTAACAAGGATAAAACCTTGTAAGCTTGCTTCTACAAAGAACCGACACATCAAGCTAACGCCATGCCCACTGGTCCTTAGCCCATCCTCGAATTTCACACATCAAAAATGTGCAGTGTAATGAGTTTTTAAGTGATTGACCAGCGGTGGTATTACTCAGCTTGTTAGCACCAACTTAGATTGCGTGACACGTTCGAAAATAACCTCTTCAAAATGCGGAACTTAGCATCGCTGTTTTATCGGTGGTCGCTTTCTGGATTTGAAACAGGCTGCTATTTGTTTTCAGAAGACCAATAAGAAGTGCGTTTTCTACCACAATAGATATTCACCATCAGCAATGTGCCCGAATTCAGTAATTGGTTGTACGGAAGCTCTTAACCTCAGTGCAGCTTCGCGTAAATGTTTTCCAAAAAACGTGCCGTGCTTAATCTTTAAAAAATTTGTTTCCGACCTTTCCGAGCTTCATAAAAACTTGGTACTTCTTTCTGGACCATTTACTGAAACTAGTACATTCAGCCACGTACGAAGTGCAGCCTGCTGCCTTGTTATATAAATCTTAGCAAACAAACCAGTCGGCAGTTTGCACTTACAAGGATATTTTTCAGGGACACTATGACAGGTTGAGATATCAGATCCTGAACCAGTAGAATCCAGCCTTGACCGGAAATACGCTGACTCAATGGATAAGAATTGTTTATCAGTTTGTGGTGAACAAGGTTCTTGGTCTCCATAGGCAGGTTCCTTGAAACCGGCTGCCAAAAATAACTAAATAATATCAACTCATACCAAAATCTTTGAAGGTATGCGTGATTCTCATAAGTAACCTGATTTTATGAAACGAGAGATTTTTGAAAGTGGTAGCTCAGCATTCACAAGCCTGCCTTTATCTGTTACTCTCCACAAAACTCAGCAACATTTATTTCTTTTACCGCTGCACTGAAAGGTGTCAGCAGTTCCAGCATTTGCGAAATAAGGATTGCAAGTATTAAGCGCAGAACTTTTGATTGTAAGAAGTGACACGGGTTAATTTTCTAAAAAAAGTTACAACTCATTCACTCATTTCAATTTTATGATTCTTTTCATAGTGACTTTTACTGTCTGGAATATTTGCCTGTGAAAGGTGGAAACCTTCACATTGTAAACAAGGACGTGCGGAGGGATAGTTACCGGTTAGTAACAACGCATAGCCACCCATAGGTTAACTTCTTTTGCGTTTACTGAGAAAAGGGAAAAACAAAAGTAACATAATATCAGGAGTCCCCAGTAGAGCAGAGTTTGTAAACATGGCTCTTACTTTGGTTCGCAGTTCTGCAGTCATCTGCTTCGGTTACAGTGAACTGAAACAACGGGGAGGGAATCTTAGCTCTTCTCATTACGGGGGTTGAGGGCTGAGAAAAGCTTGTTTTCTGGCGCCTTCGCGAACGATGACCCGATCTGCTTCGTCGGTGCCGGACCGAACGTCTCAGGTCTTCGCAGGAGCAATCCGAACTGTCCGGACGTGGCCTGTGGAAAAAGTGCCAAGAAGCACATCAACTGCTGGAGCAAAACTTTGTGCCCTCGCCCATCTTCAAGCGAGCATGGCAATCCTCCAATAAATCTATAGCAGGGAAGATATCACGTGATTAAAATATCTTAGAATTCCTCAAAAGCGTATAACTATCTGTCATAGAAATACAAGATAATGCTTTTTTAAATAATTTTAACAAGCAATATACTGACATAAGGATACAGTTATAGGGATAAGGTTAATACGCACGGGGCGATCATGGGCCAGTGTTTATCAAATAAACAAAACAAATATATCTGATAATAAGTGTACAAATGTTTATGCCACTAACGAATGACTGCAGGATTCAATCCTCCCTCTAACACTTCTTCGGCGGGTGATGCTTCTTCTTTGCCAGTTCAGTGGTTCTTCCTCCTCGCTATTCGGATCTCTTCCCAGCATGATCACCGATCTTCTTCTGAGCATTCTCCGCCTTCTCCTAATGCTTTCCAGGTAATCCAAGTGGCTGAGACCGCCATCAACGTTGGGCGCGCGCTCATGCGAGGTCAGGGAGGTCGTGATCAGACTCATCCGCCGGCAACCTCGTTCTTGGTCGTGGTGATCACTGTCGCTGTTCGAATCCTCATTGTCATACCTTATGCTCACTACGTCATCTCTATTTTCTTCCTGGAAACGTATATAATCATTTGAAGTGTTCCTGTTGCTTGCAAATATTTGCACTGAAAGCTAAACATTTCTTTGCTGCTTAGACATGCAGAAGATCTGAAAATTGTCGCTTTTTCACTGTTAACAATTTCGAACTGTAAACTATGGTAAATAAAGTCATTTTCAAATTTTCACTGGGATGGTTGTTACTGCAAACAGCAACTTTATCACAAAAAGTACTTACTTCCATTTTCTCCGCTTCCCTCACTCGGGCTTCCTACAAGAAACAGAAGGAAATATGTAAATCTGCACAAGAATTGGGCCAGACAAATGCTAATGAACGCTCTATGACACAACAGGGCTATACCAGTAAACACCATTACGTACTAGTTCTTCATCTTCGACCTCTGCATTCTGTTCTTCGTACGACATATACACGACAGCCAAGATGAGGTTGATTAGATAATACGATCCAAGTAAAACTACCACAACGTAGAATAACGCGTAGGCTCTTCCAACGGTGTGCAGTGTCTGCAATCATAAGCACAGTACATGTGTGCAGGGAGTTCATGTTCACGAGAAGTTTGAACAATATTTGAGATCAAACTTTTTGTCGTACGTTCCGACCAACTTTCCATCCCATCAGCAGCGCACCTTTTAACAACATTACATTTGGACATAATGGAGCAGGTGCGTCCAACATTTCGCTTGAAGTATCAGGCAAGCTGCTAATTCGCTACTTTACATACCTCGATTTGGCTTAATTTACTTGCAAGCGCTTATTCATCAAATGGCAGCTTTTCGCATTTGGTGCACTGCGGTCTCCTAGACACGCATCTCTTTTTCTGCGCACAAGCTGATTTTCACTTGAAAAGATGATCCAGCAATTACTCGCTCTACTACCACGGAACATCTTATCTTCGTTGTTATAGGGCCATACGTTGCATCGCTTGATGACATCACAATTGTTCCAACATCAGGCGTTTGACCATTATCGCAAATACAATTTCTCTCATGAAACGTCATCCTTTTCTTCCTGCGGCCAATTCTTCCGCAGCCTTAATAGTTTGTAATAAGCTGGGACATTACACCGCTAGGGGCAACTCACAGCATGCTAGTCACTACGAATTAGTGGTTGGGCATTCCATCAATCACACGTAGTGGCTAAGATCATCGGCTACCCTGGCATGCTTAATTAAATTTTTTACTGTGTTTAAGAGCAATGTTCATGCCAAACAATTCTGTTTCGTCATGGTATGCAGAAACGTTAGAGGTAGACAGAAACGGTGTTCGAAATCCTGGTTTGTTTACACGAGTTGCAGTTACAACTGAAAAATGCATAACAGCTAAGGAAAAAAGTGTCTCATTTATATATCAGGAATAGGCGGACAAGAAAATATTTTTTGTTTTAACTGTCTCTGAAGACGCCTTGTCATACCAGCAAAATGTTTGATTCATTAGATGCTCAAAAATAACCTAATAAAAAGCTAAAACTCGTACTCGTATAATGATGAAACGATGAAAGCCCTTTCTCCTTTTCAAAATTCAACGAAGAACAATTAAAAATGTAGCTCTTCGCCAATGAAAAGAAACGTAAGTTAATAAATAAGTTAATATATATGCCATGCGAAGATCCTACAGAGAATTTTTTTAGCAGTAAATAAGCTAAAATAAGCAGGCGTAACGATTTGGGACTCTTACTGAATCAAAATATTTGTGTGACGAGCTTCAATTTCTTGTATTCTTTCAAATGGCTAAGATCAGAAGATTAACGAAGAACAAAAAGGAGATTGATGACACTCTTCAGTCGGCAAAAAGCATGCGCACATACCAGGTAGTACAAGCGACCCCATGCGTCTAGCGCTACCAAACGAAATGAGGTAAGAAAAGCGAGAAAGAAGTGATCATATGTAGTGTAGCCGTAGTCTGGATTGGGACCAGCGGAAACGCATTCATAACCACGAGGACAAGTCCTGCAAGAGAAAATAAATTCCACAGTTGCAAGCAGCGCCCAGTGTTTAGTTCTTTTTCCCATTGTTATCAGGCCTGCCATAACGAAAACGTGTAAGGCCAAGAAGTTTTCCACCTATAACTGGTACACTTTCAAAACACTTTTTATTTACCGACCGATGATAAAAAATACACTAGAAAATTAAAAAAAATCCAAATATGATCATCAAACAGGGCATATTTGAATGTAATACATACCTAATATTTTGATATAAAACATTTTAATCTCTAATCATAAGCATACTGAATTTAGCATCATCAAATCAAAGTTTCTATCAAAACTGCTTTAATACCGTAGATAATTAGATAAAATAAACAGCAATCCTATTCTATGAGCGAAACCCTTACTCTTCATCTCCAATTGCGCAGTAAATCGGTTCGGGTGGTGGACGGTTGGACGAATTTGGATAGTAGAAGGAGCCTGTGCTTGGAATGACCATACAGAAGTTATCTGTGTTTTCGTACCAATCCTGCTGCTCTTCGCCCAGGTCCGACTTCTCAGATAAAAACACGAAATACGGTGGGACGACGTCATTAGTCAGTGACGTCTTGAGTTGAAAGATCACGACATATTGTCGAGCGTTCCACCTTGGAACGTTTTCTCGAAAGTACAACCAAACTTTGCTTTGCAGATCAATACCCGTTGTATTGTCATCAAAATACAGAGTGAAATCTGACGTCACGTTAGTGACGTTTTGGGGCGACCATTGGTCACTTTTCTCCGGCTTACTAGCATTGTTTACGCATGCCAAGTCTGCGACGTAAAACTGCGCGCTGACGTTGATTGCGTGAGCGTCGTTCGTAGTGTTAAGTAGGAAAGTGTTGGAGCTTGTATTGCTGTCCGCTTGTTTGGTTTGCGAGTGCCCAAGCAGCGATGACCACCTGTGCGTCTCTAAAAAAGCTTTTCCTTTCAAAAAGCATTCATCAATTCTGTGAGTGGTGCTTGCATTATGAGCGAAAATGGTCGCGTTTGCTGCCTCTGTTATCTCCCTCAGCAATGTGGCATCTTCGTAGCTCCAGTCCTTTCCGTTTGCATCTGGATGTCTCATGTATTCGTGACATTGCTTACCGTCACCTTGGGCGCCGGCAGTTCTGTATAGAGGCAATAGCGACATAGATAGAAATGCAAGGGCGTTGCCGCTTTTGTTTTGCAGCTCAGGCGTAGTCCTGAAATCTTGGCTTGTTAATGCAAGCGGAAAGGAAGACGAGTTAGCGCCTTCAAACAAGTTCTCTCCCTCTACAAGAGACATATACAGCGAGTCTGGCGGCAGATCGGTGGTGCCTGGAATTCTAACGCACTTTTGCCTCAAGGTGCCATGGAAAAGTTGATATCCCACCAGGGCAAACACAGATACGATGAACACAGTGAGTGCCACAGCATCCTTCAGCGCACGGATTGAATGTAAAAGAGCTTTCACAATTGCTCGCAAATCTGAAAAACGTTGAGAAAAATCGTGATGCGGTAGGTGAAGCGCATATAACAGAAACATTTAGAACAATTTCGAACAGAGTTTAGGAGCTCATTTCTAGCACCATGGGCGTCGGAAGGTTGGGGCAGGGGGGCAAGGACCCTGGATTTGGAAATTTGATAATTTACTATTAAATATTTAGCAAAAAAGATTGTTTTCTCAGTTTCGAGTGGGTAAAATGAAATTTAAAAATCAACACTTTTGCCCCCTCTGGAAAAATCATTTTAGCTACCCTTGGATAAAGCCACTATTGGCCCCCCTGGAAAAAATCCTTCCGACGCCCGTGTCTAGCACAACGTTTATGTTTATGTACTGTAGTGCACTTTAAGGTTTTGAAAAATAAAAAGCGATTTACGTTGCTAACATGTGATAAACGGATGCCGTGGAAAGAATTAAGGTGACTATTAAAATGCTTTCCACTTTAGTGTGGTTTTATGAAAGAGCCATGGTGTTCTAATCATCAAAACTTTGTTTGAATGTGTTGACGTCAACGATATGGCTTTGCAACAAGCAACGGAAATTGCTTGTCTTGTAAATCCGTCAGTGCTCGGCTCGACGCAAGTCGTCTTACTACGCAACAGGTCCTTCCTAACCTGCTTTCAACTTCACGATGTTCCTTTTGCGGTCAATCGAAGACTGTTCCGCCATTGTTCGAAAAATGGGACCCCTTTTTAAGCTGGAAAACGCGCAGCTAACAACGCAACGTCGTAGCGCGTCGAGGAAATCGCTTTTGTTCCGGAAATTTCTATGTGAAGTTTGAGCAAAACTTAAAAGTGAAGGTCACTCCCTAAGGAGAATTATTTCCAAAATCGAGTTGAATTAAAACCTTTGTGTTCAATAAATTTAGGGGTACAGAAGTTTAATGGTCAGAAGTTTACAACGTGAACTAAGCTTGTAGGAGTCGAAACATCTTTTATTTGATGTGCGTGGCAAATTGGTTTTAAGAGCTAATCTCAGCGCATTGTTGAAATTGCGTTTTGCTTCCGGTCCTAGCAATTAAAAGGATCGAAAGCTTATGCTCAAAACCTAGCCTGCGGGACGTACTTCACACGGCACAGAACGAAACTCCAATTCCGTCTGGTTTTGAAATAATCAGTCCATGGCTCTGAAATGAAAATAGTGCCATTCTTGTTTTGGCAATCTAAGGAAAGTTCGACTATGTATCGAAGCGACTAAAGTTTCTTCTAGAAACATATGGATTTTAGTCGTGTGGCCACAAACCTTCCGATCCTTTTTTCATCAGTGGTAAAATTTGCAACTTTGGTGTGAATCGTGGTGTTTGCTAATGGAGTTCAAAGTTTTCCAAACATTGCGACCGGTGACCCAAGCTAACAGTGGCTTCAACACTTGAAAACACATGGTTTTCTATTTTTTCTTCCTATGCTCGCTGAGTGCTGCAATTAAGCAAACGAGAGTCAGGCAAATGTTATGTCGAAGATGAAGCATTGTACGTTAAATCGAGTGATTTCGATTAAACTATCAAACGCAGTCTTCACTTGTTTGAGCAGCTCATGTGCATTTCGACGCAGTGCTCAAGCCCAAGATGGCAACTGAAGTAAAATGAGGGCATGGTTTCTCTTTCGTGACCTGAGACATTCCAAACAGCTGCAGCTTCACATATAATGCAGAAGCTGATGCCGAACGTTACTCGACTTTATCATTTTTTTAGAAAATAAAGTTTGGCAAAAACAATTGCCGTTACGTGACAACCTGCATTGGACTACTAACGCGTAATTGAGCGGAAAACACGAGACTGGGCTGGAAAAACTGCAAAGAGAATTCTTGTGAAAGCTGCGGTAGCATAAAGATAAATCTTTATAGGAAACACTACCAAGTGTAGATGATTTTTCGATAAATCGTAAGCAAATCAAAACACTTTCTAGGAAAAGCGTTTTTAATTGTGTCTTCAAGTATTTTTAAAAGTTATATTTTGACAGTGAGTTGACAACTTCTTCAGTCAGTTTTTAAAAAGCATCTTGCTTAAATTCTCCAAGGGTTAAAAGTTTTGAAGCCGGAAGATTAAGTTGTATTTATTTTAAGTCTGCAAAGTATTTATATGTGTCCTGCCAAGAAATACAGTAATATTCATCACGGCACGGGCCTTCTTAATTTCAAAGAGCAATTAATTAAACAACAACGACGCTTCCTTTCGAATCTCTCCACACGTACCTGGTATGACTGACATGGTTTTGAGTGCTCTTAAGACACGGAAAGCTCTCAGCACGGCGAGCTGACCAACCTCCAATCCGGAAACCACCGCTTTCAAAATGGTAGTAATGATTCTGAAAACGCATGCAAACAGATTCGTAGCAATTTTAATATCGTTTTTTTTGTAGAGGTGAGTGGGCAGAGTACAGTTTGTGGTCACACTTCGCCTTTTCAAAGGTGTGAACTCCCTTTTTTCAATTGATTTGCTTAACATATGAATAAAGCATGTTTTGCTGCTATCTTTGAAAATTTAATACGACATAACTTCTCCAGGGTTTTCTCGTAATCGATCTCCAACTTTAACAAGTATCCTGCATTGGGCAAAAACAAGGATTGGAATTTTGAAAAAGCACTGAAACTTTGAAACTATTACGCAATAGTAATAGCGGTAAAAAGCTAACATGTCGCCGCAACATTTTCTTCATTTTCTTCAGTTCATTTTCTTCATTACTCAACGTTGCCCAAATACCGCTTCTGGCTATTTGCAACTGTATACCAAGAATTCTGAAGCACACCGGTGGTTTAGTAGTTATTCTGGTTAAATGACGACACCGTTAAAGAGAACGAACGTTAGCGAAACGCACAGAGCATAAAATACAAAGACAGCTGGTCACATCCTGCCAAGGTAAATTGTTGCAATGCGGCTTATCACCGAAAAGTGGTAATTATAATGCTTCAAAAGCGACAAACAGCAATCTAGCACTTACGCTGCCATGATGACAGTGAAGTCGAGCCAGTTCCAAGGGTCTCGCAAGTAAGAGAACTGATGCAAAACGAAGCCACAAGCAATTATTTTGACAATTGCTTCGGCGATATAAATGGCTGTAAACACGTACCTGCAAAAAATCATGAAGAAAACTTGCGCTAAGTCTTCCACGAAAAAAACGGATAGGAGAACTTGCCTAAACAACTACGCTGCTGTTTGCTTGCCTTCAGCTTTCGGCTAAAGCGAAAACAACTTTGTGTTTGAAACAGTTTCCAAAAGTAGGCCTATTGTAGTTGTCAAGTTCTTTATCAACATCTTAACAACAGCTGCCTTCATTTTTCTCCAGCTATAGTGCTATAGTTGATACTTTTGCAATTGTGATAGTCAGTCAGAAGCTGATGAAAACAGTCGAAACCGACATCATCGTCTTGAACGCAAAGTTACGATCAGTTCAATTTGACAACTCTAAATCCTAAACTTTAATCGAAAACAATTGATGTTGCGACCGACAAGTCGCTAACGCAATCAAGCGTGTATATCCTTTGCATTCTATGCGATAAACGAATAAAAAGAACAAGCATTTCGCAACTCTTTCATGATTGATGCTGTGGCCAGTGTTGTGCTTAACAGCAGTCAACCTGGAAGTTTGTATTGACATACCAAAGGTCACAAGCACCACTTCTATTGGTCAGAAAAACCTCGTCAGGTTTTACAGAACAGACGTCTCACTCTAAATATTCGTCGATCCATTGCGGAGGTTCGGCGAGTACCATGCACGCACAATTGCAGATAATGACCAGCATAATAAAGTGACCGAACATTGGTTGAATCATCAGGTTGCAGACAAACTTCCGAAGGCGGCTTGTCGAATCGAAAAGGAACAGAGATTTGGCTTTGCTGAATCGATATATTGTGCCTTGGTTGTTCGTGATGATGAAGGTCTGTATAAATTAGAAAAAACGTTAGTGCATCCTCAGTGCAGCAAGCAAAAAAACTGTTACACTTCTGCTGAAAAAAAATTAACACACTATGCGTAATGAACGGAAATCAGCTACTAAATAAAAAAATCTTCACCAAAGAAACAAATTTGCTACTTTTAGGGATGAACAATTTGGCTCTAACTTGAAAGGCATGATTTAACTAATCTTACTCATGAATAATACTAAACCATTATGAGCGGCTGCCTCAGAAACCACATACTTCGTCTCCAGGCGGTCACGTACCTGGATACTTATAAGAATCAATTGCAATAATTTACTCTTTATACTGGAAGCAGCAATCTACGCCTTAAACCGGAAAAACCTCTACGAATACCTATGTTTAAGAAAAATGCCTGAAAGTTTTCTTATAGCTCTTAGTATGCTGGCAATGTACAATTGTTTTTCGTGCTCTCTAAATATTGTTTGCTTTGAAAACGATTTGACAGAACGTATTTCGAAGTTTAATATTTCTTAAACTATTTAGAATTCTGAGATGTTACTGATTGTTTGCAAATAACTAAAAGCCGTTAAAATAAGAACCAATTTTCCATATTTAGGTGAAATTTCTTAATTAAAAGAATTCTTTTATCTTTTCGATTATTTTGTCTATTGAAAGATCGAAAAGCCAAACACTTTTAAATATTTGATATAGGCTGTACTTTGTCATCACAATCATTTTGGCCGGGTTCAAACAACTTTGTATAAAGCATTTCAATCTTTCTCTTTTTTCATCTAGATATCATGAAATTAAAAATGATTTGACCGCAATACTTTAGTTTGTAAACCAGTGAAAAATAACTAGAGCGTCGAAAGGTTTTGTCTGTATTGAAGTAAATTCAATCGATGTATTTTTGCTGCGTGCAGGAATCGAACGGCACATGTATTTTTAAAACCAATCATAAAATTACCCTTTGCCTTTTTTCAAAAAAATAATTTACAGTAGGTTTTGAATGAGTAATGCATCCAGCTTATAATAATTGTAAACGATTTTCCACAAGGAATGAATTAACAAACAATGGTTTGCCCATAAATTATTAAGCATAGTGCAGGCCTAATTAAACCTTGAAGATAGTCTTTGCAACAGGGTTGGTCCTGGTTGGAAGAATCGGCAAAAATCTTTTGTGAGACTGGCAACAAACGTAAAACGCAGGCTGTTTTTTGCCAAAACTGGTATGTAAAATAACAGCAAAAGCAAAAACGTTATTTCTCAGCGAAAAATTGAAATTAAAGTAAACGAGAGGGCTTGATACTTACCGTAAGCTTAGCACGCACAGAACAAACAAGATTAGGACCCATTTTTCAATTAAAGGTCACGTACTACTGAGCACTAACGTAGGTATGAAACGGTGCTGAGTAGCGCATAAACTGTGCATCTTCGCTTTACGAGGATGGCTAGGCATTTTCACATAAGGGAAAAAAGAAAACAATTGACTGGCAGGGCGCGCCAGAACGCAAAAATGTGTCTAACAACTGACAGAGAATCGTTAGCCAGCATTTTCACTGCTTAGCAATTTAAAATTATATAATCGTTTGCTTTGCATTCTAACACTTCTTGAAACCTCTACGTTCAACTCATTCATCTCAAAATTCCATCCTTGCATGAACAGCCGGACAACGTGTCGGATGTAAAGATGACTGGCTGGATTTGAGGTAATGAACTACGTGATAGCAAGTTACGGATCACTACGTTCTCAATGCAGACCTTTCGAAAAATTTCGTCGAAGAGATTTTTTCGATCAAATGTTTGAACTGTCGGAAATGATACAATTTGGTAACCTTCATGAATGGTGCGAAGTTCTGCAAGCAGGGAGTTGCATTTATTGCTGCGATAGAAAATACAAAATTCTACCAGAGTTTACAGCAAGCAAATATTGGCCTGCTGTCCAACGTAGACCTTGTATTATTAGTGTGTAGGTTGATAAAACCTTTTACTGTTGTCGATTGTTTAGCGAAGTGACATGGAAGATTGTTTATCACAGGTTCAGACATTTCCTTGAGCGGCTGCTGCGCACAAGGATTTATTTGAGATTCAGCGTTTTGAGAACTATTTGAAAAATAATTAGTGCGGGCGACGTCACTGTTAACAAGAAAATCTATGGCATTACTTTTTGTATGTGGATAATTTTAAGGTAATCATATATTACCCTGTTGGTCTTTTTGGGGTATTACCTGAAAGCTATTTAATAAGCTTTGGATTATTATTAAACCACTCAGCGTTTCAGCGGTATAAGGCACTAGACAAACTTATAGTCTGTTTGCTAGTCTTGAAATGAAAAGTATACAAATATGACATGGATATTGTGTCCAGGTTGTTTTAAAAATTATCATTTTTGAAAGTTTCATCAGCTGCTGCATTAGATATATATTCCTTACCTTAACCTCTGATGTTCGTTAAGTTAGGCTGACAAAATATCAAACTGTTTTGGCAGTAACCTTTCATTATACCACACTGCCGCACCTCCATTGAAGAGCAAATGCACCTGACAAACTTTAATGCTTCTGTTGACTCCAGACATAATTAACCAACCGCTGCATAAAAGTTACGCCAAGGAAGGTCACGTGTTCCGTTTTGCGTGAAATCACAACAGCACCTTAGCAGTCAGCACCGCAGCAGAAATTATTTTTCATGAGGAAAAATCTCTGAGAAAAAATCTTGTTCAGATTGCAAGACTTACCTCATCAGAAAACTGACTCTGCAACATGCCCAGGATGCTACCGAGCAGTTGCACACTTCTGGTTATTGCTTCCCGCTTACTCCACTTTCGTCGCCGTTGCTTTGCGTAAGATTCTCGCCAAGATTCGTGGGGGTGGGCGGAACAATTGTGGTTGTTGTCATGGTCGTGCAGGTCGTTTTCTTGTTCGCCAAGTGCGCAACGACCATTTTGCTTGTGCGATGAGGCTGATCTCATTTCACTATCTTTGCGCGCTTGCAAAGCAGCACAGACTTCAAGCAACTTGGGTTCTTTCTTAGAGGAGTGGAGATGCTGGTAGTTCACGTCGGAGTTAAAGCTAACTCGCCTTTCAGACTTCACAGAGGGACGACGCATTAAAGCGACTGCAGACGGGGCTGACGCCATTGCTGGGTTTTCCAGCCGGACAAATCGAAACGAGTGAAGAGGAAAAAGTCTCGGACAGTTTTCCTAGGCAAAAATGTTCATCCAAGCGGTTAAATGCGGAGGGATTCACTTTCAAAAGCTTCCAGCAACCGCAAATAAAGATAGGCAGAAAATGTATGCAAGTTGGAAACAGCAAGAAAAATTTAATAAGCAAAATAATCCGCTCAAGCTAAAAATTTTTGCCAATTGTTGGTTTTAATTCTTGAAAAGCTAGCTGCAAATACCTTCAAAGCAAAGCATAAAAAGCTGTATAACAAACAATTATCATCTGCCTTTGAGTAACTAAAATATTTCATAATTGGTTGTCATGAGACAGAGAAAAAATATTTTATAAAGCCAAATTTTTTGCAAAAGGTGCGATGAATATTTTCGCGATGAAGAGACAAAAATTTATAAAAATTTGTTTAAAATGACTGAAGCCATGCAAAGGTGGTAAAAAGACGTTAAACGATCCGAACAGGCGCAATTGCAAGTAACCGTCTTCGAAAAAAAATCTTCGAGTTCGCACAGTACCGCGCAAAGAATGTTAGACGAGATTCCGATCGAATTGCTAAGAAGTTCAATCGAGCGAATCAAGGTAGCCTCTTAAAAAACAAAGGCATTGCTCAAGTTAAACTTTTAACTGATGCTGTTGATTGACTACTATTTATACCAGGCACATTATGTTTTCTAAGCGCAAACTTGTAAGCCATAGGTATACAAGGGAGCTGAGAATCGTTACCATCACACCAACTGCGCTCAAATATTAAAAAGCGCGGTTGTTCCCTTGTTCCTGACTGAGGACAAGATAACTGAAGCGCTGTGCAGACGACGCCATCCCTTCCGAGACGTGAAGCTGACCAGAACAGAAGGTGACAAGCACAGTTAGCCTCGCAATTTATAGTTTTCTGCCGGCCCGACGTTTTTTCATCAACGTGGGAGAATTCCGCTGGACTGAAGCGATCGGAGTATCGCCCAAGCACAAGCGCCAGTCCGTCTCGGTTCGAGTACGTTTACAGATTGCTTCTGTGGGTACTTCTATCGTCACTCTAAACAGCAATTTTAACACCTGTTGTCTCATACGGATCAAGGGATGATTATTTAGATGTACGGTCCTTCGACGTTGCACGTACAAATGTCTCTTAGAAAACTTGTCTAGGTGGCTAGCAACTTTGGTGAAGTGTGCGTTTTGTTTGACTTCTAATACTCACACTTCTTCTCAAACTGTGCTCTCCAACATACGGTATTCTTTAGGCCAGCGCATGAAAAAGTCGAGTTTGTTTTCAGAGGTACGTTTCATCGTGATACTTTCCAATTAATGCAATGTATCGCGAACGAATGCAGCTACTTTTCGGATGAAGATAGCGCTATGCAATATTGATGAACTTCTAATAATAACCTCCTCGAATTCCTCCCAGGTATGCTGATTATCCAGAGTATTGTTTAATCAGCTGAAGGCCTTTTTTAGCCAAGGTGAAGCATGACTCGCTGGAAACAGTCGTTATCACAAGAAACTGAATCGAAAGTCTTGTTCCGGGTTATTCCTAAATCTACATTTCTGAAATTCTAATCGCGATGCAAATGTAACGACGACAGACACCTCAGAAAATCAAAATAAAAGAAACACACGCAAAGCGGTATCGCAGCACATAAGGAACTTGACGAGTATCTACAAATGCAGTGCATAGATACTTCGAAAAACGAAATGAAAGTCTACAAGTTTCTGGAAAAACATCCACCATCGTGTTGAGTTGGTGTTCACACAAAATATTTTGCCTGATTTCTGACAACTACATTGTACATTCATGGTTTCCTCTACGTACACCATGCAAGATAATTCGTAAAATGAAACTTATCCAGACGATTGCGACCTCCCCATATAATATTTGACCATATATTGTGAGTACTGACTCGTCATTAATGCAGCCTAACAGGCAATCAAAAAGCGGTTCGCAAGGCTCGTGAAATTTTTGGAAGAGTTCTGCGAGAGCCGGTTTGAACCGGCTGAATCCCACCACTGACGAAAGTTATTTCCTGAAGGGGCCATCTCGTTACAAACAACCAGAAACACGTGACCTTGTGTGCACTGCGGGCTAAATCACCTGTACCGCGCGCTCAATAATCTCCAATTGAACGCGCATGCTTCGAGAACTGACGCTGCAACAAAACAAAAAACAAGGTCGATTGACCACATCGAGTCCATCTCCACACCACGCAAATCAAATGCAATGTCGCCAGTGCTCCCGCTGAAGCGCTACAAGATTATCGCGCGAAGCTGTCGATGTTGTGAAGTCATAATCGATGGTCATTTCGTGACATCGCGGACCGTGAAAATCAACCTGGGATAATCTGGTTAGGTCAGTGAGATCGCCGCTTGTTGAAAGAAAAATCGCCTCACTAAGACAACGCCGGCGTCTTCTTTGTTAAAAAATTGATAACAAACACCTAGCATTACAAGACTTGGGAGAAACAGCGTGGACGCATATCAAATCGCTTAAAATGCATTATGAAATCGTAATAGCACGGTGTCATATCCGTCCAAGTGCTAGGTGGTGATATTGCGAATACAAATCACTTGCGAGTTCTTAAGACCTTGTTCCGTGTACGTAGGTCGAACCCAATGGCATGACTTTGAAACTTTCAAAAGCTGTTCCGACAAGTTGCATAACAACATTTTTGCATAAAAGTAAGCCGAAAGCTTCACAAGTATCGGGTTTACTGTCTATCGAAGAGAATCCTTTCACAGCCAAGAATCCCACACCACGGTCTTGTGGTGACTGACTTGAAAAACACGTTGCCGGACAATGTTTGCAATTTTTTTCGGTACGTCTACTTTCACTGTGACTAATGCAGCCGATGTGAGGTGTTCCACCAAATATCAGATTTTATGTGTCCGCAAACACTATCTGCCGGTGAATTTGTCGCCTGGAAGTAGCATCCGTAGCTGCATGCAGCCATTTGAAATGCGGGCGCTTCGCAATGCGGATGAGCTTGGATTTGCATTCGAGTAAGTTTTTGAGACCGCTTTGAGGTCAGAGAAAACAAGTGGAAGATGTCTTGGAAAAAATGTGTAAAACTTCGATGCATACAAGAAGTGCGGTTGCTTACACGTATTGGTGCAGTGTCGGCGATTTTCGTAGAGAAAGATAAAAGAACTCTCGCATTTTTATCAATTACCAACTTTACACTGCACTGTTATCGGATTGACGCGTGAGCGATTCGTCGCCCTTGGCTTACCTTCGTGAACGCATTTGCGAACTCGATATTGGGGCGTTTTTACACTGCA